>Ga0209252_1000263_pt1 | contig 42501 bp, 47 predicted proteins | sample SaaInlV_135m_DNA_3_FD_184673 | JGI IMG/M metagenome (GOLD analysis project Ga0209252, IMG submission 184673) | Marine microbial communities from expanding oxygen minimum zones in the Saanich Inlet - Saanich Inlet SI074_LV_100m_DNA (SPAdes) (version 2) | ecosystem: Environmental > Aquatic >... | reverse complement strand
TATCCAATGTATTAAATCTTCGTCATACAGAAATTATTGGTGGACCCGCATTAGGTCGCGTTGCCTTGTTGAGGTTAACCACTAAATTTTAAAAACAAAAAAAGCCTTCGGCAAAAAACTGAAGGCTTTTTTATGAAGAATAAGCAGGACAACTCGAAATTTGGCAGTGGGGGAGCTCCCAATTATCAATTTAATTATCCTGCTATTAAAATTAAGATGAAAATTAGGCTATGTCCCTTTTCCCGTCAAGCTATTTTTAAAAATTTACTATAATTATTTAAATATTTTATGACTGACCTTATTTTAGCTCTTGATTTAAAAATATTTTTTTGGGTGAATAAAACCATCGCAAATCCAATTTTTGATTGGCTAATGCCATTTATAACTGATGAAAATCATTGGATATTTCCTCTCTTAATCCTATTTTTTTATTTAGGCGTATTGAGTGGAAAGCGTGGACGAATTACTTTGGTGATTTTAATTCTGGCTCTGGGAATTACAGATTCCATATCTGCTTTTGTGTTAAAACCATATTTTGCCAGAATTAGACCGTCCCATATTTTACAAGATTCAATAAATCTTCTTGTATCAAAAGGAGGGAAATGGAGTATGCCTTCCAACCACTCAGCCAATATGTTTGCATTTGCAGTCGTGATATCTTACTTCTATGAAAAAATTAAAATACCCACTTTTATTTTGGCAACATCGATAGCTTTTTCAAGAGTATATGTTGGTGTCCATTACCCGGGAGATGTGGTTGTGGGAGCGTTTTTAGGGTATGGGTTTGCTTGGTTGGTTCTCACCCTTTGGGTGATATTAAAAATGAGAGAATTAAAACGAGGGCAAACTTGGATATGGTATGAAGGTGCACCCCCAAAATAGTTTAGTTAGTTTGGTAAAACATCCTTTGGTGGTTTTACACCAAAAGAAGAAAATCCTTCTTCACGACTTGGGAGTTTTATTTCGCCATTTTTAATTTCAAATTTCTTTATATTATCATTCAATGCCCCCAAAAATGCTTTTGCATGTTGAGGTGCCATAATGATTCTTGAATGTACTTTTGCCTTTGGAACACCGGGAAGTATCCGAGTAAAATCCAATACAAATTCTGCTGGTGAATGGGTGACTACAACAAAATTTGCATATTCACCGGAACTTACTTTTTCATCCAATTCAATATTAATTTGTTGGATATTTTTTTTAGGAGTTTCCATTACTATACCTTTTTAATCCTTTTTCCAGATGAATCTCTTTCATTGAATTCTTCCCAGTCGTCGTTAATACCATCAAATTCAGTATAGTCTTTAATTCCTTCATTTTCTTCTACATTTTTTGGATGAAGTTCATTTTCATAAATATTAAATAGATCTTTTTTCTTTTCAAATTGACTGGGGTCACCTTCTTCTTCTTGCGTTTGATCCAAATCGTCCACATCATCACTGTAAACTAATGGGTCAAAAAAGTCTAGGTTTTCTACAATCCCATTTGCCATAAGAAATTCTAGAAAATCTAAATATTTTCTATCTTTCAAATTAGCGGCGCAATTTGGGCACTTTAGAGATTCTTTAAGATCTATCTCTTCAATTGTATTTTCGCAAACGGGGCATATTAAGCCTTCAAGCATTTGTATTCCCTTCTAAAATCGGCGGATAATATAAACGATGAGTTTGCTTTTAACGAGATAAATAAATCAATTTTAACAACTTTTTTTCTGCTGTACTTATTCCCAACTTTCGACGATTTTTGACTGTTACTGCTGTTTCAATAAAATGATCGAAATCCATTTTCCGATGTTTTCCTTGAACACAAAATGTGAAAGATGGTATAACACGCTTTGGAAAGGATTGAGCTAAAACATTACATCCAACCCCAATGTTTGTCCCCGTATTTAACAAAGTTCCGATTGAAGTTTTAGTATGGTCACCCATAAAACACCCTAAAAATAACCGAGTGGACATTTCTTCAACTCCATTTACTGACATGGATACATGTTGATAATTATTTTTCAAATTACTATTGGTGGTTCCAGCACCCAAATTCACCCATTCGCCAAGAAAACTATCTCCCAAAAATCCATCATGGGCTTTATTTGAATTACCTTGAATAATTGTTCCACTTACTTCACCGCCAATTTTACATCCCGGACCTATTATAGAATTTTTCACTTTAGAATGAGACATAACTGTACAATTTTCCCCAATGTAAAGCGGTCCCTGCAAATAGGTAAAAGGTTCAATAGTTGCTGATTCATGAATGATAATGGGACCATTGGTTTCATCCACAATGACTGACACCATCTCTTTCTTTTTAGACGATTTTAAATTTATGTCGGCAATTGCATCAGGAATACGAGATAAAAAATCCCAAAGATAATGAAATACCGTACTTCCGTTAAAATGTCTAATTTCTTCATCGGGTGGAAAAACCGAGAGGGGTCCGCCAGCATGTAACCATTCAACAGAAACAGGACCCGATAAATGTGCACCAATACATTCATCTCCATCCAAAAAACTCATTGCCGGTGATTTTCTAATTTCTGTTATCATTTCATCTGTCCACAACACACGTGCATTTAGCCAAAGTGTTTCCTCTTTAGGCATTCGATTTACATGAAGTTTCGGATGAGTTTCCCGGACTAAATCACATAAATGATCCCGAACCCAAAGTCCAAGATTATCATTGGGACATATCTTTTTTATACGATCTAATAAAGTATTTTCACCGTATCGAATATCAAAGATAGGCCGTGTTAGTGAAATGGGTTCAAAATTTTCTGCGTAATAATCTTCGTAAATAATAATATTCATACTAGTCCTAATAAACGTTCGATGGTTTCATAACTTTTCTCTAAAAATCCACTGGGCGATGGTTCTATGACCAGTGTATAAAGTTGATCTGCAATAGGTGATTGAAACCCAATTTTCATGGAAATATCCAATTCTAATGCTAATAATGACAAAGGCTGATCCATGGATTGGTTGAGATCAACCAGAGCATCATATTGAAAGGATTTAATTTGATCAAGAATCTTGGATGAATTTATGAACCCAAACTTATTTAAATCTTCATCAGAAAAGGTAATCAGATTCTGTTTTAATTGTTCCGAATAAAAATGAGCCCCATCTTCATGAACAATATATTCCATTTTTTTATCTGGGACATCTTGATCTTTTTTCACAAAATATGCAGCGATGGGTGCGTAAGATTTTTCTGATGGAAGAAAAAATAAGATTGATGAAACGCCTGTACCTTCCTTTCCAATTTTAATTAAAGGTTTATCGGTTTGTTGTTTCGACATTGCGTGCCACCAGAGCACACTCTTAATTCGCCATGAGATATCCATATGAAAATTTAAGGAAAGTTTGGCTCAAGTTAAAACTCCTGTGAAGTGGTATTGTTTAACAGATAAATTTGGGATTAATATCAAAGAATAAACCATCTTTTAGTTTTAAGGAAAATAAAAAATGCCCATTGATAAAAAATGGATTTGGGGTGGACTCGGATGGGTCATGGGAGGCCCTATTGGCGCTATTTTAGGATACGCCATTGGCTCCATGTCCAATAATCAAGCTTCCCAATGGAATTCATCCAAACGTCAAGGCGGTGCTTACGCCCAAACTAAATCTGGTGATTTTGTAGTCTCATTACTCGTTTTATTTGCTGTAGTCATGAAAGCGGATGGACAATTACTTAAATCCGAATTGGATTATATAAAACGTTTTCTCGTCCAACAGTTTGGGGCTCAACAATCCAAACGATTCATGACTTTGTTTAAAGATATATTGGAGCAGGATTATCCACTCAAAGATGTCTGTCTACAAATTCAAAGATCTATGGACCATCCTAGTCGATTAGAATTGATTCATGTTTTATTCGGATTATCAGCTGCAGATGGGCATGTTCACCCAGACGAAATTCGTGTTATTCATACCATTTCAAATTATTTAAATATTAGTCTCAAAGATTATGAATCCATCAAAGCCATGTTTGCAAAGGATCCATCGACTCATTATAAAATATTAGAAATTTCAGAAAAGTCATCAGATCAAGATATTAAAAAAGCTTATAGAAAAATGGCGAATAAATATCATCCTGATAAAGTCGCTCATCTCGGGGATGAAATGCAAAATTTAGCTGAAGAAAAATTCAAAGCTGTAAATGATGCTTATCACCAAATCAAAAAAGATAGAGGCATGTCTTGAGCCAAGAAAAACCCGGTCAATTTCCTTTTACACGTGGAATTTATCCTGAAATGTATCAACAACGTCTTTGGACTATGAGACAATATGCCGGATTCACATCAGCAGAAGAATCTAATGCACGATACAAATATCTTTTAAAAAATGGTGTGAATGGATTATCCGTTGCTTTTGATCTTCCAACTCAAATTGGTTATGATTCGGATCATGATATGTCACTGGGTGAAGTTGGAAAAGTAGGTGTTCCCATTTCAACATTACAAAATATGGAAACACTTTTTGAAGGTATTTCTTTAGATCAAGTGTCAACATCTATGACGATTAATGCAACAGCGCCTATTTTATTAGCCTTATATATTGCAACGGCGGAGAAGCAAGGCGTGTCTGCAGAGAAACTTCGTGGCACGATCCAAAATGATATTTTGAAAGAATACGTGGCACGAGGAACTTATATTTATCCGCCCTCGCCTTCCATGCGACTCGTAACTGATGTATTCGAATTTTGTGCGTCTCATGTTCCCAAATGGAATACGATTTCAATTTCCGGGTATCATATCCGAGAAGCGGGTAGTACCGTGGAGCAAGAATTGGCATTCACTTTTGCCAATGGGATAGCCTATGTTCAGGCTGCAATAGATAAAGGATTGGATCCCAACCAATTCGGTTCGCGTCTTTCTTTCTTTTTCAATTCCCATAATGGATTTTTGGAAGAGGTTGCAAAATTTCGTGCCGCTCGAAAAATTTGGGCAACTATCATGAAAGATCGATTTGGTGTTAGCAATGAAAAAGCACTTTATTGCAGGTTTCATGTTCAAACCGGTGGGTCAACTCTCACAGCAACCCAAATTGATAACAATATTGTTCGAACAAGTATTCAAGCTTTATCAGCCGTTTTGGGCGGCACCCAATCACTCCATACGAATAGTAAAGATGAAGCGTTAGCTTTACCAACAAATGAATCAGCAAGATTAGCTCTTCGCACTCAGCAAATTATTGCTCATGAAAGTGGAATTACTCAATATCCTGATCCATTTGGTGGCAGTTATGTAGTTGAAGAAATGACAGACAATTTGATTAATGACGCCATGAAAATAATTTCTGAAATAGATGATCTCGGTGGAACGGTTGCAGCAATTGAACAAGGCTGGATTCAAAATGAAATTACGAGAAGTGCTTATACTTATCAAAAAGAGATTGATTCAAAAGCTAGAATCATTGTTGGTGTAAACCAATTTGAAGAACAAGATGAATTTGAACCCGAAATATTAGAAATTGATTCTAAAAAAGTTGAATCACAAATTGAATCCGTGAAATCTTTAAAAATCTCCAGAAATAATGATCAAGTTAGTCAAAGGTTAAGTGAATTAAAATTAGCCGCTCAATCTGCCGAAAACGTAATACCTCCCATTATTGATTGTGTAAAAAATGAATGTACTCTAGGAGAAATTGCAGACACACTTAGAGATGTATTCGGCATTCATTAGGGTTTATAAAATTTGTTAATACAGATTGCATATTTTATATCTATTGTTCTACATCCGATGGTTGTAGCACCTGTAACATTTGGAACTCTTATTTACGGAGATTCCGCAAATACGTCTCCTCATAAGTTATTCGCAATATCATTATTATTTACCACGGTTCTAATTATAATAGTCGTTCTATTATTCAAAAAAAAAGGACAAATAACGAACTTAGATATTTCTGAACGTGAACAACGAGTACAACCCCTAGTTTATGGTAGTATTATTTATGGAGTTGGATTTCTGGTCTTAAATTATTTTGATGCCACGCCACTCGTTAAAGGTCTCATGTTTTGTTATGCAATTAACACAACTATTGTTTGGGGAATAACGCGATATTGGAAAATTTCAATTCATGCAATCGGCTTGGGTGGGCCATTTGTTGCATTATGGCTTTTCGGGTTTCAATTTCCAATTATCATGGGATGCTCTATGATTCTTTTATGCACATCAAGGGTTGTTTTAAAAGCTCACACACCTGCACAAGTATTGGCAGGTGCAAGCTTGGCCATGGGATTGGCTTATCTTGAATTAACATACCTATTCCTGCCCTTATGATTTTCACCAATCTTATTCAGGCTAATCTTCGGTCAAAGCAATTTGGCAAAGAAATTGAATATTATCAACGCTTGGAATCCACCAATGAAGAGGCTTGGGAACTCATTGCGAATAATGAAGCAAGCCACGGGATGCTTGTTATCACCGACCATCAATTTAAAGGAAAAGGTCGAAGTGGAAATTCATGGTTTATGAGCCCAAGTAAAGGACTAGCCATGTCCCTAATTTTAAAAGAGCATCTCTCCGCAAAAAAGGCCGGACTTATTCCTTTGGCCGTGGGAATTGCAGTGGCGGAGACTCTTAAGAATCGAGGACAAATTCCTAAACTTAAATGGCCAAACGATATTCTTTTAAACGGAAAAAAAGTTGGTGGGGTTTTATGCGAAAGTAAATTAAGTGGGGAAAAAATCCAATCGGTTGTTGTAGGCGTTGGCCTCAATATTAATGAGACTGAGGAAGATTTTCCTGAGGCATTGGGACAAACGGCAACATCCCTTTTTATTGAATCAAGCTATACCCATCAACGTGAATTAGTTGCTGCAATTTTCACCACTTTGTTTGAGAGTTATTGGGAAAAATTGCAATCTTCTCCCAGAGAAATTATATCTGAATGGACTGCTCTTTGCGGACATTTGGATTCATCAGTTTCTTTTCATTTTCAAAATGAGTTACACACTGGATTATTTAAAGGGATTGATGAATCGGGTCAAGCGCGTGTCATCATTGACGATACAGAACATAAGTTTGCTTCAATCATTTTGGATTAAATACAGACCATGAAAAATAAATTAATTTTTCTCCTGGCTTATTTTTCTATCATGTTTGCCCAAGAATTGCCATCGGGTACACCCAAATATTTCCAATTAGATTCTATACCAAGCATTTTTCAAATTAATGTCTCTGGCCCCTCTTCATTTCCTCGTGGCTTAATTCATTCCATAGACCCTATCTCCTATTTAAATGAAGATATTTATTTTTTAGAAATTCAATTAGATGATTTAAATTCATTTCATTTTTCATTTCTACAATCACCCTTTCCTGACGGAATGACTTTATATTTGATTGATATGAATACCCAAGGTTGGGTGGGTCCCTATACAAGAGAAATAGTAGAAACCCAATCTATTCAATTGACAGGTCAAATGAAATCCCGACGTATTTTAGTTGAGTTTTCTGTTCCAATAGATGCCCAAGTTCCCTTTCCGCTTCAAGAAATATTTTTACCCGAAAGACCTGATAATTTTGAAGAAACACTTAATCCCGGAGGGCCACCGCATCGAGAAGAAAACCCTACAATATTATTGTGTGGCTATTGGCCACCTTCCAATGAATGTATTCGTCCCTTTAGTAAAAACCCCTTAATTAATGCTGAGGGTTGGCAGGGGCAAAATTGGGAGAATCTCGGCTATGATGTTATTTCATTTTTTCCAAATTTTACGCCACCCAACTGTGAGAATTGTGGACAAGGACAAGGCGATTTTGAAGTGGATTATCAAGATACGTCCACCGATTGGTGGAATATTTTGGACACCTTAAGTCCCGTTGCCATTATAACATTTAGTCGCGGCTACATTGATTATAGTTGGGAAATGGAATGGAAATATTATAATCGACTTTATTGGGTTCCAGATTACACTGAGCCCCTATACCCTACACCTATTCCGCCTGATTCTACTGTTGAAGAAGGTGCAATACGCTATTCGTCACTTCCCATGGATTCTATAGTTTCTGCCATTGAATCTGCTGATTTGGGATTGAATCCTTATATTGATTATAGTGATGGCGCCGGTGGATATTTATCAGAATTTCTTGGGTATCACGGTGTATGGACTAAAGCAATAATGGATTCTTTAAATGTACCTTGCTATACTGCAGGCCATGTTCATGTTGGCGGACTTATCGATTGGGAAACAGCCCAAGAAGCAGCAAAAGTGACATTGAGAGAAGTCATTAAACTCGTGGAAGAATTTCAAGAATTACCGGGCGATATTAACGAGGATAATGTAGTGTCAATCTTAGATTTACTCTTGGTGATTTTTCACGTATTAGGAATTTCTGAATTGAATGAAGGCCAATGGGTTTTAGCCGATGTGAATTTTGATCTCACTGTGGATATTTATGATTTGATACGCATATCCAATATTATTTTAGATTATTAATTCAGCCTAAAAACGATGGATAGGGGACACCTTAATATCCACATCAAACTCTGGAAATTTCTTTTTGATGCCATCTTCTAATGTATGACAACAACTCACAATATTTCGCTGAGTCATACCAGGCTGAACATTCACCCCAAAAAGAATTACATTATGATTTTCTGTTTTAATAACGCGAATATCATGCACATCTGTTATACGGTCATCTTGATCTGAAATAGTATTAATTGTTCCACTTACTTCTTTTACAAATGGATCATTGGGAAGCACCGGATCTAAATGGATGGTCGGTTCCACACTTAGAGATTTTTCCAAAACCATTTCTACATTTTCGGCAATATCATGGGCTTCACCCGTGGATTTTTCAGCATCAATTTCTACATGGATGCTTATAAATTTATCATGGCCATAACTATGAACAATAATATCATGCGCACCTAAAACACCATCTATGCCCATAACAATTTGACGAATAATTTCCACTTCTTCTGTAGTAGGCGGTTTGCCAATAAGATCATCCACTGAATCTTTGGCTATCTCATAACCAGTATAAATTAAAAAGAATGCGACACCCAAACCTGCCCAGCCGTCCACGGCAGGAAAACCAAATTTCCCAGCGACCAATGCAATCACCACCAATAGACTAGAAATAGCGTCACTGCGGTGATGCCATGCATCCGCATGCAAGGTTCCTGACGCAATCTTGGAAGAAAGAAATTCAGCATATCGCGCGGTAATCTCTTTCAAAATGATTGTCGTACTAAGAGCAATAATCATCCACCATTCTGAGTGAAATATTTCGGGATGACGAATGCGGTCGATGGATGTTTCTATAAATTCTATTCCGGCTACCATCAACAAAACTGCAATAATCAACGTGGCAATGTATTCGGCTCTTCCATGACCGTAGGGGTGCTCTACATCTGCAGGCTTTTCTGATTCTTTAAATCCCCAGATTACCACTGCTGATGAAATGACATCCGATAATGTATGAACTGCATCCGCTATAACACTGACAGCACCCACCGCAATTCCAATAGTCAACTTTAGTACAAATAGAAGTCCATTGACTAAAACAGAAACCCAACCTTGAAATACACCGATTTTTGTGCGGTAAATTTGGGCTGATTCTTTGGTCTTGGGGACGAAATGGTTGGTAAAGGATTCAAACATCTTATTTGTTAATGCAAGTTAATATCTAATCGATCTAAGGGACTTTTAATTCGATCGAATGACACTTTGGAAATATGGGTATATATTTGTGTTGTCTCTAATCTTTTATGTCCGAGCAATTCCTGAATAAATCGTATATCTGTCCCATTTTCTAATAAATGCGTTGCAAAACTATGGCGTAATGTATGAACCGTTGCATGTTTTTTTACACCGGCATTTTTTACTGCTTTTTTCATAATGGATTGTACGGAACTAGCACTATACCTTCCGCCCGACTGTCCTTCAAATGCATATTTAGACGGTTGATATTTTCCCAAATAATTAATCAATACACTTTTTAATGATTGGGACAAAACGGACTGGCGATCCTTTTTCCCTTTTCCCATTTTTACAATAATAATATTTCTATCAAAATCAATATCTTTAACTTGGAGCGACAATAGTTCATTTAATCTAATTCCCGATGAATAAATGGTCATTAATATGGCACTATGTTTTAGATTATTTACGGAGTTCAATAAACGCGTGACTTCCTCTTCTGATAGCACAACCGGTATTTTTTCTTCTTTACGAAACTGGATGATCAATGAAGATGGAATGTCTTTTTTTAATACATCGGAGTATATAAATTTTAGAGAAGCAATGGTTTGCTTCATAGAAGAAATAGACCGCTTTTTTGTTTGTTTTAAATAGTGTAAATATTTCTCAACCTTTTCATCTGTTACTTTTGTAACTTTTTTTGTAATGAGCCACTCTGAAAAATGATTAATGGCAGATAAATAAGATGCGATTGTTCGGGGACTGTAATTACGAATTACAAGTTTTTGCTTTGCTGTTTTTAGTAAGTCGGCTTTTAACATAATTATGCGGTTAAAACACAATATTAAATTAAAGAGTAAACCCGCTAAACGCAATAATTGTGTTTAGCAAGACGTTGTGCCAAATGCGAAATAAAATACGAGACAAAAGCAAAATATTAGTAAATTGCAGAAGCAATAAAATGACAAAGGATATAAGAAACAAATGAAAGTAAAAGAACCATTATTCGATTATATAAGTCCAGATATTGAATATTCGATAAAGGATGGAGATTCGCTAACAGTATTAAAAACATACAAAAGTGGAAAGTTTGATTTAATAATAACTTCACCTCCCTATAATATCGGCAAGTCGTATGAAACTAAAACTTCTATCGAAAATTATCTTACTACTCAAGAAGAAATTATAAACGAACTAACAAGAGTATTGTCAGACAAAGGAAGCATTTGCTGGCAAGTTGGTAATTATGTTAATAAAGGGGAAGTTTTTCCTTTAGATGTTTATTACTATCAAATTTTCAAAAAACTTGGGCTTAAATTAAGGAATAGAATTATCTGGCACTTCGGACACGGGCTTCACGCTTCCAATAGGTTTTCTGGTCGATATGAAACCATTCTTTGGTTTACAAAAACAGATAATTATATATTTAACCTTGATGATGTTAGAGTGCCTTCTAAATATCCTGGGAAGCGACATTTCAAAGGTCCAAATAAAGGTCAGTTATCTGGCAATCCTAATGGTAAAAACCCATCGGATATTTGGGAAATCGTTGTAAAAGATTGGGAAAATGAATTATGGAACATACCGAATGTTAAGTCAAATCATCCTGAAAAAACAGGACACCCTTGTCAATACCCAATTGAATTGGTAGAAAGATGTGTTTTAGCCTTAACCAATAAAAATAGTTGGATATTAGATCCATTTTCTGGAGCAGGTTCTGCAATTATTGCTGCAATAAAAAATGGTAGAAATGCTATTGGTATAGATAAAGAAACGGAATATTGTAAAATAGCAGAAAAAAGGATTGAAGATTTAAGAGAAGGGAATTTAAAAATTCGTCCAATTAATCAGTCGATACACAAACCATCTAAAAGAGACAAAGTTGCACAGATGCCCAAAGAATGGCAAGAATTAAATTTTAAAGGATAACTTTATGAAAATAGCACAGAAATACTCGCATTTAAACGGGGAAGAATATTTAATTGTTCACCATAAGAAATTATACAAAGAAATTATAGAAGTTATTGCGTCAATAGATGCGGGGAAATTCAAGACAAAAATCAGTAAAGAAAAAACAATGAAAGGGACAAAACTTTATAGTCCTGTTGACTTGAACAAAGAGTTTGATAAAGAATTTCAAAAAAAGAATTGGAAAGAAAGCCGTTACTCTTATTACATCACATTAGACCGGGGTTTGATGGAAAAAACAGTAACAATGCCAGTAGGTGACCAAAAAAAGTTTTTAATTGAAAATGGTGAAAAAGAACCAATTTATAGTTACAATCAAACTGATTTTGTTAAAGATAAAATTGCAGTTGAAGTCCAGTTTGGTAAATACTCATTTGTTGCATATGATTTATTTGTAAAACATATGCTGTTCTATTCTGGTGGTATTATTAACCTGGGCATAGAGATTTTACCTACAAAGAAAATGCAAGCACAAATGTCAAGCGGTGTCGCATATTATGAAGGCGAAGTTTACAATGTTATGAGACAAGGAAGGAATAGCCCACCTGTTCCTTTATTGATATTGGGAATTGAACCTTAAACGAAAAGCACTGGGCACAACAAAAGCTATAAGCAATAGCAAAAAACGCTACTACACATAACCCAACCGTTGTGGGTAATGCAAATCAAGACCCCAGATTCAAGAGACTAACTAATAAAGGCTAGAATAATATGGAACAGAATAGTGAAAACAAACCAACACTTTTAAAAGCAATCGAACTTGTATTAGCTGAACCAGCTGTAATAAAAAAGGAAGCTTTACTACTTAAGGAAAAATACTATAGAAAATTTTCGGACAAAAAAAATGAAACAGAAATAGATAAAATAATAATAGATAAAATAATCTCTAATTATTCCTATTATACAGCTTTCGTAGGTGGTTCGACTGCTTTGACAGGTGTTATTCCAGGATTAGGGACGGCAGTTGCTACATTCGGTGGAGCAACTGCAGATGCAGCTCTTTCAATGAAATATCAAATAGAAATGACAATGGCAATTGCAACAATATGTGGTCATAATATTGAAATTGAAGAAGAAAAAAGACTTTGTGTTATTATTGCTGGACTCGGGACTATTAATGAAGCAGCAAAAGAAGGTGGAAAACAGATTGGAGCAAAAGCATTTAAGAAAATGGCTCAGCAATATTTGAAAGGTGCTACACTTCAAGCTGTGAAAGAAATATTTAAAAAAGTAGGAATTACCTTTACTCGAAAAGCTGTTGAAAAAGCAATTCCTTTTGGAGTTGGAGTTGTGATAGGATTTTCTGCTAATAAAGGTTTAACATATTACGTTGGCACAAAGGTTAGAGACTTTTTCCTATTGGAAGATGAAGACTAAAAAGCACATACCCACAACAATGTATATACAAAATAGGCGAAATTGCAGTATATTCAATGATTGTGTCCCGCTTTAGAATTGTAGCGGATTTATAAGTCTGAAGCCCGCAATCGCCTACTTTGCATATACTCAACGTTGGCAATTATTTAAACATACGAACAATATTTTAATATGAAAATTATAAACACTCCTAATATGCCTGTTAGTAACGGGCATTACTCTCAATGCATTGAACACAATGGAATTTTGTACTTATCAGGACAATTACCTATTGAAAGAGAAACCAAAACTATACCTGCTACAATTGAAGAGCAAACAGATTTAGTTTTTAAGAATGTTGAAACAATATTAAAAGAAGCAGGAAGCAATAAAAAAAATGTACTGCAAGTACGAGTTTATATTTCTAGTATTAATTTATGGGATAAAGTAAATGATGGTTATAGTAATTTTTTTGAAGACCATAAACCTGTAAGATGTATTATTCCAACTCGAGAATTACATTTCGGGTCTCTAATAGAAGTCGAAATAACAGCCATATCAAAGAATAAATGAAAATCCGAAATGTAAATATTCAGGATATTGAGAAATTAAAAGGAATTGGAAAACGAACTTTTACCGAGACATTTTCTTCCGATAATAGTGAAGAAAATATAACTGAATATTTGGATAACGGATTTTCAACAGAGAAATTAAAAACTGAACTAATTGACAAAAACGCTGAATTCTACTTTGCGGAGCTTAAGGGAAGAGTAATTGGATATCTAAAAGTCAATTCAGGGCAATCCCAAACAGAAATAAAAGACAAAAATTATCTCGAAATTGAACGGATTTATGTATTAAAAGAGTACCACGGAAAAAAAGTTGGACAATTGCTATATGAAAAAGCGATTAAAATAGCGAAAAGTAAAAATGCAGAATATGTTTGGTTGGGTGTTTGGGAAAAAAATCCACGTGCAATTAAGTTTTATGAAAAAAATGGGTTTGTCCCATTTGACAAACATATATTCAAACTTGGAAATGACAAACAGACCGACATAATGATGAAACTAAAAATAAACTAAGAAAGCCAGCCGCTAACAAAACCAAAACGTTTATTCGCAATCCGCTTCACTACTTGGGAATGAAAGATGTGCACTGTTCTTCTTGTCCAAAAAACGGACTGCGAAGAACAGAGTCGAAAAATCAATAGAATTATTGAGAGAACTCAAATTTCAATGCCTTTACAACGCACCACATTATGCACCAATTAATAAAAAATTGAAATTACAACGGAACATAATGAACGAATGGTAAAATGACATATGGAATAGATGGAAAGGACAAATGCCAGTAATTTATAATAAGACAGTTCAATCGAATTATGGGAACCGAATAAATAGTATTCTTACTTTATAGATTAAGAAAACAACCGATGACCTTGTGTAAATAATCATTTTTACATATCATAATTAAACAAATTAAAAAAAATGAATAATAATAAATATGACTTCATCATGTTTGGCGCTACCAGTTTTGTAGGTCAGATTTTAAGCGAATACATGATTTCAAAATATGCTGATCAAGAAAATATAACTTGGGCGGCAGCTGGCAGATCTAAATCTAAACTGGAAGCCCTGCGAACTTCCCTTGGATCCAAAGCAAATGGGTTACCTCTGATAGTTGCAGATGCGGCAGTTGAATCCACACTGAAAGACATGGTATCGCAAACGGGAGTCATTATATCAACAGTAGGGCCATATGCCCTTTATGGAGAACTCTTGGTGAAGGTCTGTGCCGAAACGGGAACCGACTATTGTGATCTAACCGGAGAGCCTCAGTGGATTCGAGAAATGATTTCAAAATATGAAGAAACTGCCAAAAATTCAGGCGCACGAATTATCCACTGTTGCGGATTTGATTCTATTCCTTCAGACTTAGGCGTGTACTATCTTCAACAGCAAGCAAAGGCTCAGTTTGGAGAAGTCTGCAACCACATAAAAATGGGAGTAAAAGCAACTAAGGGCGGCGCTTCTGGAGGAACAATCGCAAGTATGCTAAATATGGTAAAGGAATTGGTTGCCAAACCATCACTCCGAAAAGTATTGGCCAACCCTTATTCCCTCTGCCCTTCTGACCACGCCTTTTCCGTACGGCAAAGAAGTAATAATCGTCCGGTTTTTGATTCCGACTTTAATACCTGGACGGCTCTATTTGTCATGGCAGGTATTAATACTAAAATAGTTCATCGAACCAATGCCCTGTCGGGAAATGAATATGGCTCAGATTTTCGCTACGATGAGGCAATGCTCATGAAAAAAGGATTCAAAGCGCCCTTATTATCTGTTGGAATAACGACTGCCATAGCCAGTTTCATGGCATTGGCCACTGTCAAACCCACGCGAATGATTTTAGAAAAATTTATTCTCCCTAAACCAGGTGATGGTCCAAGTCCTGAAGCTCAGAAAAAAGGATTTTTTGATCTTCGATTTATGGGCAAAACTCCCAATGGAAATAAGATGAATGTCAAAGTGACAGGCGACCGGGATCCCGGATATGGTTCTACCGCCAAAGTGTTGGCAGAGACAGGCATTTTATTGGCTATTGGACTTTCTAAAACGGATAAACCGGGTGGCTTTTGGACACCGGCCAGCGCTTTTGGTAATTCCCTGATTGAACGGTTGAAGGCTCAAGCAGGATTGACCTTTGAGACAATTTAAAAAAAACTGTGGATTAATTAGGATATTATAATAAGGAAAATCAATGATAATGAATAAAGCAAAATTACAAATTCCCATAGTTGTAACTGTTTACTTTAATATGGGGCTCAAGAAAATGAATGCGGCTATTTATAATGCAAGTGAAATTTGGAAACTACAACAAGTACATGAATCACTCAAAAATTGGCTAAAAGGTGAAGAGTTTGAAGGGGTCTTAATATTTATTTAACGAGAACCCTGTAAAATTCGCAAAACAAGAAAAACAACGAGATGAAGATTTCCAAAGTATTGATATCTATTCAACTATTATTACGGTTAACTGGTCTTTAATTAGAATCATAGCTTTCATATTTTTCAAGAGACTCGAAATATTAAATCATTCCCTCAATCTTGTGGAGTTTATTTACACCCCCTTGAGCCAAAGCATATTCAAATGACCATTTGATACAGGCGGAACCGATTTTTCCATCTTTGCGAATGGCGATGTAAGCAATCTGAAAATCAGGATTTCCATTATGCCTTTTAATAACACGATTTAAGGCTTCTTCACAAGCGGTGGTTGGGTCGTAACCTTGTCTCATGAGTTCCACTACTAAAAAACTTCCGGTTGTCTTAATCACTTCTTCGCCCAATCCTGTTGCGGCGGCGCACCCAATTTCATTATCTACAAAAAGACCAGCACCGATGATAGGGCTGTCCCCCACTCTGCCATGCATTTTATAGGCCCAACCACTTGTTGTGCAAGCACCGGCCAAATCACCATTTTTGTCCTGAGCCAAAACGGAAATTGTATCGTGAGTTTCATGGGGTGTCATTTCGCTGCGTTTCATTTTCCACTTTTCCCATTCCGCTTTGGATTCATCCGTGAGTAGGTTCATTTCTTCAAATCCTTGTGAAACAGCAAATTGCCTTGCCCCTTCTCCTACAAGCATAACGTGTTTGGTATCTTCCATCACTTTTCGAGCCACGGATACAGGATGCTTTATATTTTGGACAAATGCCACTGAACCAGCATTGCCGGTTGAATCCATGACACAAGCATCTAAAGTAACATTCCCTTGTTCATCTGGGAATCCGCCAAAACCAACAGATGTAATTTTTGGATCTGCTTCCGGCACTCGAGCACCCATTTCTGCAGCATCCATGGCATTACCGCCATTTTGTAAAGATTTCAATGCAGCATCATTAGCAGGCAAACCATGGTTCCAAGTGGAAAGGATAATTGGGGCATTCCTGTTTGTTTTAATTTTTGTGCCACCAAAAATTGCTGTCGGTGCCGTTAAACCAATGGCACTCGTTTTTATAAAATCTCTGCGTTTCATCAACTTATAATCCCTATTTGTTCAAGGATGCAATTTATAAAGAAAAAATCGAAGAAACACAGTTTGGCAGTGTCTTTACGAAATAATTAATTGCAAATCGTAGACAAGCACGTTTCATCACAAATCTAATCACTTCTTACATTTAGTATAATGTGATTCCCTATGTTTTAGTATATTGTGATTCCCTATATTCCTATGTAGGGATAAACAAACCAAAAAGAAAATGAAATGACTCTTAACACACTTTTCAAAATCAATACATTGGTGGCTGGACTGTTTGGCCTTGGATTCGTCATTGCACCCATTGCAGTCATGACACCCTATGGTATCTCACAGGATGTTATGGAAGCGTCTGTAAATATGACCAGATTGTTTGGCTCTGCCAATATTTTGATTGCACTCATCACGTGGTTTTTGAGCAATGCACCTGATTCTGATGCAAAAATGGCGGCGGCAAAAGGGATGAGTATTGGGTTTGGTATTAGTGCTGCAGTCAGTATCCTCAATCAATTGTCAGGCGAGATTGGCCCCCTTGGTTGGTCAACTGTTGCCATTTTTGCGATTTTCCAACTAGCGTATGGCAAATTCGGTTATTTAAATAACCAAAAATAATGTAGATGTGGGTTTGCTTTGAATCCGAATCATAAGATGTCTCCTATTTTTTATTAATGATAATCAATAATTTCGTTTTACGCTTCATAATAATGAAAAACTAAATGAATAGAAAATTATTTCTTCTCATTTAATTACAAACATATAAAAATTTGGTTTGAAATCTATAAAACCTTTTTTGTCTTTAAACGAATTAGAGTGATTTCTGCAGGGACACCAATTCGTAGTGGTGGCCCCCAATAGCCTGTACCTCGGTTCACATAAATTTGAGTACCATAATGATCGTAGAATCCAGCAATATATGGATTTACAAGTTTTGTTAAATATGTAAATGGCCAAAACTGTCCACCGTGGGTATGCCCAGATAATTGCAGGTCTGCCCCGATTTCATGTACCGAATGGATACTGTTTGGTTGATGAGCCAATACAATTTTTGTTATGTTATCAGGCACCGAACGAAGGGCAAGTCCTGGGTCAGACCTATGAGAAATTTTAAATTGATGTGCTGTAAGATCAGTAATACCAGCAATTGCAATCTGATCACCCGATCTCGAAATTAATTCATTTGAATTAATTAAATTTTTCATACCGAGCCTATCTGTTTCATCTAACCATAAATCTACGCCTGAGTAGTATTCATGATTCCCAGTAACAAAATAGGTTCCAAAGGGTGCAATCATGTCTTTTAAGGGAGCAAGATCACCACGAAGATGCTGAACTGAGCCATCCACAAGATCACCAGTTACAGCAATTAAGTCAGGATTATGAATTGATATTTTATCTAGGACATCTTCTACATAAGGCCTTTTAATTGTTGGCCCAACATGAAGATCAGAAATTTGAGCAATTGTAAAATTATTAAAACTTTCTGGAAGTGATTCCAAAAATATATCATGCTTAATAACCGATGGACCTTTCCTGGAATTGTAAAATCCAAAACCAGTGGCCGTACCAGATATACCAATTATACCCAGAGTGATAGACTTTTTAATAAAGTCTCTTTTTGAATTATCAATTGGCTGCTCAGTATCAACTAGATTACTAAAAATAGATATGAACTGAATAATAAAATCCTTTGTAAATAAAAAAACAAAAGATAGGGTGAAAAAGCCTAGGCTCGTATAGCCCAATAAAGAAAATTTATCAATAATTTTTGATTCGTTTCCACTCATTCGGAGCACAATCGGCACAACGGGTAAAAGACTAAAAATAAATACCGTTATGTAAACTAAAAGAGTATAAGAAAAAGAAAGCCCCATTGCAGGTATAGTACGCCAGGCAACATAACCGTGAATTAACCACAACACTCCTAACGCAACAATAAAAAACATTTTTTATATTTTAAGCTTATGTATAATAGATTTTAAGAATCGTATGCAGCCAGCCCAGTCACATCTTGCCCTAAGATTAATGTGTGCATTTCGTGGGTGCCTTCGTAAGTATAAACTGATTCAATATTCGCCATATGACGCATAGGTGAATAATCTTCTGTTATGCCGTTTGCACCCAGTATCTCCCGGCTCACTCTCGCCACATCCCGAGCCATAACACAGTTGTTCCGCTTTGCCATGGATACTTGCTGAAAGGTCATCTTCCCTTCATCTTTTAATCTTCCCAATCGATACACCAACAATTGCGCTTCTGTAATCCGTGTAACCATTTCTACCAATTTAGCCTGAATTAATTGATATCCGCCGATAGGCTTGGAGAATTGTTTTCGCTCCTTTGCATAGTCTAAAGCTGTATTATAGCAATCTATTGCGCAACCTACCATTCCCCAGGCAATGCCATACCGTGCTTGGGTCAAACAACCCAGCGGCCCTTTTAATCCTTCAATATTAGGGAGCCGCGCAGAATCTGGGACCCTTACATTCGCCATAGAAAGTTCAGATGTAATGGAAGCGCGGAGACTTAATTTCCCATGAATATCACTGGATGTGAATCCGTCCATTCCTTTTTCTAACAAAAATCCCCGAACCAGTCCATTCTCATCTCTCGCCCAAACCACAGCCACATCCGCTAATGATCCATTAGTGATCCACATTTTATTCCCATTAATAATCCAGTCGTTACCGTCTTTTTTGCAACGTGTGCCCATGCCACCGGGATTAGAGCCAAAGTTCGGTTCAGTAAGTCCAAAACAACCGATTTTCGTTCCGGCGCCTAAACCGGGGAGCCATTTGGCTTTTTGTTCATCTGAGCCATAGGCGTGAATCGGATACATAACCAGCGCACCTTGCACACTTGCGAATGATCGCAGACCAGAATCGCCCCGTTCAAGCTCATGAAGAATAAGTCCATATGCCACATTGCTTACACCAGCACCACCGCTTTCTACCGGTAAGGATGATCCCATAAATCCTAGTTCGCCCAATTTGGGAACCAGTTCCATGGGGAAAGTTGACTTTTCATAATGTTCATTAATGACAGGCATAAATTCTGCCTGAACGAAATCATATGCAGTTTGCTGAATCAGCAATTCTTCTTCGGTGAGAAGATCGGTTATATTATAAAAATCGGGGCCAAGCTGTTTCATGATTTTCCTTTAAAAATTATAATAGAAATTAAGGGTTACTTTGATATTTATTCTCACAAAACACATGGAAATTTTCTAAATACAATTAGTTGAAAAAAATTGGGTCATGGGAATTGGATACTGGAAAAATATTATTATTCATACTTAGCCTTCTTTTAGAACTATTTCGTAGAGATGTCGTAACTCTTTGTCTGTCCAATTCACTTTTTCTGGCTGTGATTTAATTTCTTTTAAAATCTTAATTAAATCAAATTTTGAGATCTTTAATCCGATTTCAAGCAATCTATTTTTGAGAGCTACTTTACCCGAAAATTTATCTATTACAAAATGACGAGTTCGATTCACAATTTCTGGAGATATAGCTTCATACGATTTAGGCTCTTTCACCACTGCTTTCACATGGAGTCCTGCTTTATGCGTAAATGCATTTTTTCCCACAATGGGTTGATTCGAATTGGGCTCTAAATTTGAGAATGATTCCACTAAGCGAGTGAGTTCAGGAATCATCCCCAACTTCCATGGACCATTTATTTTATATATATTGCTTAGAGCGATCACAACTTCAGCTAACGGTGGAAGCCCACATCGTTCACCAAGCCCATTCACTGACACATCTACACATTGTGCGCCCACTTCCAATGCGGATAAAGCATTGGCAGTGGCCATCCCAAAATCATTATGACAATGAACATGAACCGGAATATCCAATTCTGAAACAATTCGACCGACTATTTTTTTAGTTTGTGTTGGTGTTAGACACCCAACTGTATCTGCCAAACTGAATCGGTCAGCGCCTGCTTTTTGCACCAATTGTCCAACTTGAATCAAAAAAGCCATATCGGTTCGACTTGCATCTTCCGCAGTAAATCGTAGTTTGAGACCTTTATCTTTTCCATATTTAATTGCAGACTCAATTCGATCTAATGCTTCTAGTTTGGTTACATTAAATTTGTGTTTTAAACTTAAGAGTGATGTACCAAAAAATATCCCCATCCATTTTACTCCAATGGCAACACAATCATTAATATCCGATTTATTTGCACGACCGTGACCCATTTTATTGGCATTTAGATCAAGATCATTGAGCGTCTCTACTGCTTCATATACATCGGGTGAAACTGCAGGATGTCCTAATTCTATAAAATCAAGCCCAAATGTATCCAGTCGTTTTGCCAATGTAACTTTTTGTGCTAAAGAAAAAGAAACGCCTGGCGTTTGCTCACCTTCCCTTAATGTCGAATCTAAAATTTCTATCTTTTGATGGGTTAACATACCAAGTCTCGTTGTTCTTTTATTCCCATAGAAAGTAAATATGGATCTTGTTTTTGTAGAGATGAAAATGCTTTTTTAGAATCTATATCTAACCAATTATTTTCAATCATAATTTGCCCAATGGATCCACCTAATGAATTCCCCGGTCCCAGCAAAACAAGTTTATCCGGGCAAAATTCTTTAATCACCACGCTAACAGCCTTGGAAAAGTCATAAGTTCCCAACACTTGATGACCCAAGGTGTATGCATGCAATTCTGAAATATTTGTTGAATAAGGCGACCAAATATGTCCCCGACCATCTACCAATGGTATATTTGATTTCTGGAAAAATGTTGAAGGAAGTTTTGCTAATCCATTTGCAGAAATTTCTTCCATTAGGGGTGTATGAAATGCGCCATGAAACGGCAATTGAAAAGGATATTTATCATCTGTGGGCAATTGTTTTAATAAAATATCCAATGCATTCTGTTTTCCACCAATGACTAAATATCCACCCAAATTTATTGAAACGTACGCACCTACTTTTTCAATTTCAATTAAGACGTTTTCTTTTTTGGCTTCATCTACTTGCCAATTCTCATCCACAATTGGATAAATAATCTGTCCACCAATAATTCTATTTTTCATCATGGAGCCCATAATATGAATTAAGGTATAGGCATTTTCGGAATTCAGTGCGCCACCCAATGCCAGGGCGATATACCATCCCATAGAATTCCCGGTAATAGCAACAATCTCGTATTTATTTTGGTCTATGGATAAGTAGTCGGATAAACTACAAGCGTAAATGAGTGGCGATGCATGTTCACCTACCATGTGTGTTTTCGCCTTAAAAGGAGTGGAATCCAATTCTGTAAGTGTGGGGAGCCCAGCGTTATTTCTCTGCACATCCATCCATTTTATTTGAGATTTTGCTGAAGAGCCATGGGCTTTCAAATATTCCAATGTTTCACGGGTATATGTCCCCCGCCCCGGACAAATAACAACGATGCGCTGTTTCTTCATTTTAATATACCGCCCCTAAATCCCCGCCTATGATCCGACACTGGCAACGCGGAGACTGGATGGATTTACACCACTTATTTTCCCCTGTGATAGGGAGAATAAAAGGGGGTCCAAAATATTGAAATCTAGCCATTCACCAACTCCAGTGCATTTTCTATAATTGATTCTTTACTGGGGAGTGTAACTGTAGCGGCAACACCGAGAGATATAAAGCTGTCTTCTGCAGCATGAAGTTTTATCTTAATTGGCTTTTTTGATTTACTAACCAATTGAGTAAACAGCCCTTCTCCATGGCAGCCAGTTTTTCTACATTCATCTACAATCAGTACATTTTTACATGTGCCAATTGCTTTTAATAGTTTCGGGATATCAATTTCTGAAAGCCATCGCAAATCGATTACTTTAATTTTTTTCTTCAGCTTCTTTTCAATCTCTTTTTGCGCTTGAAGTGAAAAATATAAGCCATTCCCATAGGTGATAATAGTTAGCGATTTTCCATGTCCATATTCGGCGAATTCGCCTAATAAAATTTCTTTATCTAAATCTGGATAATTAAAATTCCATTTTCCATCTTTAGCGTTATGTAAATCTTTTTTCATATAAAGGGCAATGGGCTCAACAAAAACAATAACACGCCCATTCTCGTAAGCTTGCCGAACAGCAGTACGAAGCATTTTCACAGCATCGGCGCCATTAGATGGTACAGCAAGAATTACCCCTGGAATATCTCGAAAAATAGTGAGTGAATTATCATTGTGGAAATGACCGCCAAACCCTTTTTGATAAGCCAAACCCGGAACACGTAAAACCATGGGGTTTGTGAATTGACCATCAGAGAAAAAAGGTAGCGTAGCGGCTTCACCACGAAGTTGATCTTCCGCATTGTGGAGATAAGCTAAAAATTGAATTTCCGGAATGGGGACAAATCCATTATGACCAAAACCAATTCCGAATCCAATAATAGAAGTTTCATCCAGTGGACTATTAAAAATGCGACGAATTCCATACTGTTTATATAGGTCTGCCGTCACATGATATACCCCACCCTTTTGCGCCACATCTTCCCCAAATAATAATGTGTTTTTATAGCGTAACATAATATCAGACAAAGCATAATTGATAAGCTTCGCCATGTGCTGGGGTTGATCTATGCGACTGAACTCTTTCCCAAATAATTTCCTTCGTGATTTTTCAGAAGGAATTTTTGGCACAATTCTAAAAACTCTATTGGCAGTGATGGATGCCATAACTCCTTTTGCAGTCTCCAATTTGGGTCGTAGTGTGGCAGCTTCAAAAACCGAATCTATTTGGATTCGAGCGGAAGAATAAAGTTTCAAAATATCGTCCGAAGACATACACCCGTTTTCTATTAATATTCGGGCAGAATGAAGTAGTGGGTCATTGAATTCAGTCGCTTCAATTTCGGATATTGATTTATAACCCACTTCCACATCAGAACCTGCATGGCCCATGAGTCGCACCGTTTTCATATGGAGAAAAATGGGCGAACGGTTTATCCTGCAACCATGCTCAGCACGACGAGATTTGATGATGAGATCTATGAGATGCAAACCATCCGTTTGAATATAATCCAATCCGGGACGATTTGAAAAATTGTTTTGAATCCAATGGGAGTCCGTTGGAACTGATATACCCGTTCCGTTATCTTCACAAATAAAAATAATGGGCACATGACCGCCGACATTATTTACCCAACTTGCAGTATTAAAGGCACTTAAGGCTGTTGAGTGATTGGCGCTAGCATCACCAAAACTGCAAAGTACAATACTATTGCCATCCAATTCTCTTTCGTGGATATTTAGGTCACGGGCGCGATCTACAGAAAATGCAGTCCCAACTGCTTTGGGTAAATGGCTAGCAATCGTACTGGTTTGTGGTGGAATGTTTAGTTTTTTGCTGCCTAATACTTTGTGGCGGCCGCCACTGATTGGATCATCGGATGATGCCATAAATGACAATGCCATATCATAAATAGGTGTAGTCCCGGGAACTTGCTTCGACCGTTCGATAAAAAAAGGGCCACTACGATAATGAAGAAATGCCATATCAGTATAAGGAAATACTTTTCCAAAAACTGCATTTCCTTCATGTCCAGAACTCCCAATCGTGTAAAAACATTTCCCTTTATCTTTCAGCAAGCGTGCTTTCAGATCTATGTGTCGACTTAAGACTTGCGATTCAAATATTGAGATTAATTCAGACGACCGAATATTAGTTTGGGATAAAAATAGTCTCGACTTGGATTGGGGGAGATTACCTTCTTTCACGAATCGTGTGAAGTTGGAATCAATGACTTCTGCTCTGTTAAAAAGTGACATAGTATTTAAGTGTTACGGTGTTCAAGTGTTTGTATGTTGGACCAGATTTTTCTTAAACACTTAAAGACATAACTATTTATCCGCATTTGATGGATTCAATCAATATATTGTGTATCCACATTATCCAATTCTACCATTTTTTGAATTTGTTCTTCAAGTGTCTTATGTTTTGTTAAGTCAACAACATCTAGATAAGATGGGGAAACTTTTTCAGTCTGTTTTAATATCCCATTAACAATAGCATCCATAGCCTTTTTCGGTACATTTTCGCTTCTCATAATCTTCCCTTTTTCTATCAATCCATTAACGACCTTATAATTGTAAGCTGCCACTTCTAAATTTCCATCTTTTTTTACTTTGGTTAAAACACGATATTCAAAATGGTAACCGGGATATTCTTTAGGAATAATGCGATAAACTTTATACATTTTTTCCCCTTTAACAATGTTCATAATTGCACCGCCAAAAGGGCGCCCTTGCATATTTATTGTCATTTTATTTTATCCTAAAAAATTATTCAATTTTAATGTGAGATGATTTCATATAATATTTGGATTAACACTTGTACATACAAACACCCTCACACTTGGGAATTCAAATCAATCCATGGTCTGCGAAGGAATACAAATCATTTCCAGCGATAATAATGTGATCATGAACGGACACATCAATCGACATTAAAGCGTCTTTTAATTTTTTGGTGATGGATAAATCATCTTGGCTCGGGTTGGGATTTCCACTGGGATGATTATGGACGAAGACTATTGCGGCTGCATCATTTTCCAGCGCACCCTTTACCACTTCCCTGGGATAAACTGCAGACGTTGAAAGGGTTCCTTGAAATAATTCTTCCATTTTTATTATTTGGTTTCTACCGTTGAGATAAATGGCCACAAAAACTTCTTTGGTTTTGTCCCTGAGCTGATGTTGGAGATAATCTTTCACTTCATCGGCAGACCGTATAAAATCTTTATTTATAATTTTATCTGCAAGATAGCGACGAGAAACTGCTTGAGCAATTTTGAGTCCGAAAACATTATTCTCACCGATGCCTTTAATTTCTTTCAATTCTACTGGAGTAGCTTCCAATACAGATTTCAAGGATCCGAATTTTTTCAGGGCATCCCTTGCTGATTGTTTACAGTCTGAACGAGGGGTACCCAAGGTTAGCAGCAGTTCTATAATTTCATAATCGAGAAATCCATCTAAACCATTTTGCAAAAATTTATCACGGAGACGCTGGCGGTGACCTTCATTATTTTTTTGAGTGCTCATGTTTTAAAGTGTTTGTGTCTTCGAGTTATAAAGTGTTCAAGCGTTTAAGTAGAATTAGTTTTTAACACATGAACATTGATTTCACTTTTTTAATGAAACAAGTTTTTCTCTGAATTCACGCAATTCCCGAACATTCCCCAATTCGATTTCACCTGAATCCCATTTTAATCTGAAATCTACTTCAGAATCAGAGCCCGCTTGTTTTTGATAGAGTGGATATAAATCAGATTCTTCTCTCTGTTTCGCATTATGGAGCGTTGCGGTCAATTGATAGGCAATATCTTCAGCAATATCTTCAATAACACGATCGGGGAGTTTTTTCTCTAATAAACTTTGTTCAACGCGTGAAAAACGCATTCCTTTTATCACATAATCTTGATATGCTTCCCAAGCAAAGGGCGCCACTGCTTTTACCGATTCTGCCATAGCATCCGAGAAAACACGAATTTCATATTGGGCGTGGCTATCAGATCGTAACCCAACAAAATGAAGCAAATTGTGTAAATCATTTTTCCAATACCATTCAGTATAAAGATTTACAGGTAGAATGGATCGAGCCAACTCACGGGCCACTCCAGCTTCATTCAATTCGGAATAAATGGCAAATGAACGTTCCGATATTTCTTTAAAATAATCCTGAACTTTTTGCTTTAATTCTGCTGGGACTTCACCCATCCTGCCCTGTTTATTTAATGCGGATTGAAATTGGATATGTTCTGAATCTGGATAGTAAAATTCATCCCGGGCTTCGGAGTAACGCAATGAATATTCGTTAATATTTGCCGTCCTGTGACGCACCCACTGTCGTGCCACAAAAATGGGCATCTTACAATGATATTTGAATTCCACCATTTCAAATGGTGTGGTATGACGATGTCGCATTAAGTATCTAATCAGCCCACGATCTTGAGATGTTTTACTCGTCCCTTTTCCGTAACTGACCCGCGCCGCTTGTACAATGGCATCATCCCCACCCATAGAATCCACGAGCCGGACAAATCCTTTATCTAAACATTTTATTGCGTCTTCTGGTATTTGTGTCATTTTATATCTCTTTTAAAAATTGGATTTCTGGATTGTTGGATAAATGGAGTAATGGAAAAATGAATTGTTGGATATTTGGATTATTGATTAAATAATTGGTTTAATAATCTGCGAATTTACCTTTGCGTCCCGATGTATTGGGATACTTCTGCAAAGATTCCTAAAAAGATATTTACCAATTTTGTTTTTCCTAATCTTCATTCATAAGCCCTTATTTGAACGATAAATGGATTTATTAATTCTATTTGTTCTTCTAATGCCATACCATTCAATAAATTTTGTTGATTTATATTAAAATCAGCATTGGGAAGCATATTGAACAAATTAGTAAGATAATTTATTTTAATAGCAAAATTGACATTCTGGGGAATAATCCCGGAATTTTCATAAAAATATTCGGCATTTAACCCTGAAACAACAATGCCAACCAACTCGCCATTTTTATTAAAAAGGGGACCACCACTATTTCCCGGTTGCAGGGGATTGCTTATTTGTAATAATCTTGGATCTTCCTGAATACCAAACAAACTATTTATTTGTCCCGATGACAACCGTGGCTTCACACCCATGATACTACCCAATGGGAATCCAACTGTAAAAACATCTTGGCCTACTTTTATTGTATTTGATTCACCTATAGAAAATGGAATACTCTTATTTGAAAAATCTGAAGAATTGAATTCAATAATTTGTAAAATGGCAATATCATTAGATTTGTCTTTAAGAAGTAAGGAAGCATCCTTTACTATTTTAGATTCAGGAAAAACTATTTCTAGTTTTGTTGCATTTTTTACAACATGATAATTCGTAATTACTATTCCATTATTTTGGACTATAAATCCTGAACCTGTGCTTTTATTAGGGATACTATTTGGAGATTTATTCTCTTTTGAAAAATTGGGTTTAAAGTTTGGGTCGCTATAATATTTCCAAACATTTAATGAATCTATTTTTGTCATGACTACATTTGGATTTTTATTTTGATATGCTTTATAGGTTGATGCCTCTATTTTTGAAATAATACCAAAATTTATTAATGCTGAAATATCTGTTTTTGTAGCTGACCCTTTATCAAATAATTTCTGTGATTTATTTATTTCCAATTCCCTTTCGCGTAATACTGCCATTTCTTGTGTGGGGTACCTTTCTTCAGTACCATTAGGAAGTTTAACTACAAAAGGATTTGCTTCGTTGAACTTTCTCTCAGTCTTGGCGACTTGTTCCTTTCTAAGCATTGCGAGTAATTCGGCTTTAGTAGTGCCTGTTTGTTTTGAAGTTTTTTGTGGAGGTATACAACTTGATAACAAGTAGAAAACCAATAATAAAATTGTTTTGTGATATGTTTTTTTCATATTTTTTTTGTTAATTGTCATTTAAAAGCAATTTACCTTTCAAGGGCTTTTTTTGTTCTTTGAAAGGATTTATCACTGGGAGTTTTTTCATAAATCTAATTTTATTTTTTAAGTAAATCGGAGTGAGAACCAGTTCTAGTCAAGAAAACAGTTTCTTTATCTTCTTTCCAAATCAAAAGCCAATCGGGTTGGATATGGCATTCTAAATAATTTTTCCAAACCCCTTTTAATCGATGTGGTTGGAAACGAGCCGGTATGCTTTCCCCTTTTCCCAGCTTGGTAATGAGCAAATGAATCATATTCATTTTTTTATTTTGTTTAACCATTCGTTTTATATCTTTTGAAAAACGCGATGTCCATACAATTTTTTTAGTCAACTGATATTCCTAACTTTTCAAACATTTCATCTGCAGAATCAGCAGATTCTAAATTTTGTCCAGTTTCGATATCATTCATTGATTCAATCGTATATTCGTTTGGAATATGGACTTCAAATGGAATACCATTGGACATTATGATACGTCGAAAAAATAGATTGATTGCTTCAGAAGTAGTCATCCCTAATTGTTTTAAAATGGATTCAACATTTTGTTTTGTTTCCGGTTCTGTGCGAACATTGATATGTGCAGTTCTCATAATATACTCCTAATAATTGTAACGCAAATGTAACACAATTTCAATATACAGAACAATAAAATCATCTCACTTTTCGATAAATCATTACACCATCTCGAACGGGTAAAAGTAAGGGTTCTAATCTATGATTATTTTTTATGAGTTCTGCCGTTTCTCTTAATGCTTTGGCGTCTTCATCTTTCGGATCCATAACGGTACCACTCCAAAGCATATTGTCAAAAACAGCGATTCCGCCTTTTTTCAATAAAGCAGTTCCTCGTTTATAATATTCTGAATATCCCGTTTTATCTGCATCCACAAACATCATATCGAAAGAACCCGCTCTGAAATTTTCTAAAGATGTTAATGCTGGCCCTTGATGCACTGTGATCTTATGATTTACATCTGATTTTTTGAACCAGCCCTTGGCTGTAAGAATATGTTTTTCCATCAATTCGCAGGAATGAATTTCACCGTCATCCGGCAATGCTTCTGCCATTTTTAAAGTGGAATATCCCGTAAACATACCAATCTCTAAAACTCGTTTAGCCCCAGAAATTTTAATCAACATTTGAAGCAATCCACCCACCAAAGAGCCACATAACATTTGGGGAATTTCTTCTGACTCCCAAGTGGATTTAGATAATTCCGTTAATAATTTAGAATCGCCCAACGAATGGACTTTACAATAGTGTTCAATGTCTTCAGAAACTAAATGCATAGTTTATTAGGCTCTTACGTTTAAAGGTGGTAATGTGTAAAAGTACATGAAATCGTTAGCACCCTAACACTTTAAGTGTTTTATCAACCGCATCAATTTTCCCGGCGATGAGTCCTGGTGTAATCAGCGTTTTTTCTAAATTATATTGGCGTGGATTTCCATGAAGATCAATCAATTTTCCACCCGCTTCATTAATAATGCAGTTTCCGGCACAAATATCCCATTCATTTTTTGGGCGAAGAGATGCAAAAATATCAGCTTTCCCAGCAGCAGTTAAACCCAGTTTATACGCCACTGAACCGATGGCTCGAAGTTCACCAAAAGTGCCATCAAAAGGTGACCATAATCCACGGCGTGTTTCGGAACGACTATTTAAGATTACCATATCATTTAAATTTTCTTTAGCGGTGCATCGAATTAATTCGCCGTCAAGATAGGCACCTTCATCTTTGGCCGCTGTAAAAGTTTCTTTTGTTACTGGATTGTAAAGTACGCCCACAATTGGAAAGCCTTTCTCAACCAAAGCAACACTTACAACAAAATTTGGGACACCTTCTATAAATTCTTTGGTACCGTCTAATGGATCCACGACCCAAACACGATCTTTGGAAAGTCGGGCTGGAGAGTCCACAGTTTCTTCAGAGAGCCAACCATATTCCGGGCGATCTTTTGTGAGCGTTTCTTTTAAAAAAGTATCAGCAGCATGATCAGCCGTTGTCACAGGATTATGGTAACCTTTATCGCGAATTTCATAATCCGATTTATAATAAGAAAGAATAATTTTTCCCGCTTCGATAGCCGCATCTTTTGCCAAGTGTAAGTCAGATTTCATGGGGCAAAAGTTAGGTTAATAAGTGTCCAAGTACGTAGGCGTTAAGGTGCTCATTTTAAAAATATTGGGTCACTGAAGCATGCGAATATTTTATTCAATTTTTGGCATCAATTTATTTTTCGCTAAATTGTTGAGAATACCTTCCCAATGGGTTTGTCAGTCTTTTTCTGATTCTACATAACTGTAATCATGATCCAGTTCACATTTGAATAGCCAATAATTCATGAAATCGCCTCCGTAATAAATTGATTTAAAGGGAGCATCTTTTCGTAAATCTTCCCTGCCTCTTGAATGAATGTTTCAGACAAAACTAATTTGGGGTCAACTTGCGTTGACACAATTAAATCTTTATGTCGCAACCACTGGATCTGTGGATGATCTTTTGGGAATCCCCTTGGAGCTGTTTTTAATTGATCACCACCTAATTCACCAAAAGATTCTATAAAGTTTTTATCAGTTACAACACGTTCAATTTTTTTGGGCCAAGCTACAATATGATCTCGAATCATATCCAAGGTATCTTTTTCCGGATGCCATATTCCTCCGGCAAGATATACCTGTTTGGGTGAGACATGGATATAATATCCTGAACCGATCTGTTTGCGTCCACCGGATTTCATGGCTGCACCAAACCATGTTTTGTACGGCGTTTTATCTTTAGAGAATCTTATGTCCCGATAGATTCTAAATAAGCAATCTTTGGGTTCGGTACCCATTGCAGACGTGTCAAAATCGGAAATAGTGTGCAGCAACATGGCCACGAGATCTTCAAAGTTTTCGAAAGCTTCTTTATACCAATCTTTGTTGGCGTGATACCATTCTCTCGTATTATTTTTATGAAGGTCGTTTAAGAATTGGAAAGTGGATTGTGTAATCAAAATTTATTTGTGTTATTTTTTTTAGTTCTACGACTCTAGTTGATTTACCATGGGAAAATTTCTATGAAAGTTAAAAACAATAATTCTATAACAGATGAACACTTTAATACTTGAACATTTTATACTTTAACACTTTTTAAATATAATCAACTTTTCACGACCTTTTCTTGGGGCAATAGATTGTGCAGGAAATTCTTCTTTTTCGATTGACCAACCGGAATTGAAAATGGATTTCACTTCATTTATTGTTGTGCCCCATGGTGGCCCACCCTCATCTGTTTTTTTATCCAATGGAAACCAAAGTCCAATAAGTTTTCCACTTGGCTTTAATAATGATTTTGCCAATTTTTCGTAGTCTTTTCGTCTAGAAGGATGAATGGCACAAAAGCAGGTTTGTTCAATAATTAAATCGAAAGTATTTGCGTATTCAGGTGTCAAAGAAAAAATATCATCTTGAATTGTCTGAATACTAAGATCAGATTTTTTTGCCAATACGTTTACTGCTTTTATGGCTGATGGTGCAAAATCAACCGCAGTAACATCAAAATTCATTTTTGCGAATTGAACTGCGTCGTAACCACGGCCAGACCCTAAAAAACAAACGTTTCCCTTTGTTAATGATTTTGATAAAGTTTCGAAAATTGGTGTAACACCATTCAAATCCCACCCGGCGTCATCTTCTAAATAAATGTTTTCCCAAAATTGTGGGTCGTCCACGTCGTTCATTCTATGACAAACATTTCTTTTTGATCTTCTGTCACTTCACCATTTATACAAGAAACATAATGGACGTAAGAATCAGGATAAAACTGAATTGATTTAAAATATTCACCCTTATTAAAATGAACAGCAGCACCACCATCGATCGCCCAGCCCGGACCACATTTCCCTTTTTTCAACATTTCATGCACGTCTGGACGGCGATCCTTTTCTTCTTGATAATGTGGGCAGGCCATTTCCGGTAAAAACCCAAGACATTCCATAGAATTCAAATTGCTGGCCCAGGAATCTGTAATACCTTGCTCAAACCAACAAATGGCACCGGCGCTGACGCCACACAAAACTTTTCCTTGATTGTATGCTTTCAACAAAAGTTTATCCAATTTCCATTCACGCCAAACAGCCAACATACTTTTTGTATTTCCTCCACCCACGTAAATCACGTCAGCTTTATTGATAATTGAATCTAATCGCGGCGTTCTTTGAAATAATGTTACATGGCTTGGATCACAATTTAATTTTGTAAAACACTTATAATAATTAACGATGTACCCTTTATCTTCCGCACTTGCTGTAGGGAAAAATACAATATTCGGTTTTTCCTTTCCCGTAAGATCTAAAATGTATTTTTCAATTTTCCGGTGATTTGGATTTCGCCCAAATCCGCCACCACCTATGGCAATTATATGTCCTTTATCTTCCATGATTTATTCTGGTTCCATATAGTGTTCCGTGAATTCTTCGGTTGTTTCAAAAATAAGGAATTCACCCTTTGGGGTTGAAATAACTGTTTTCCCATCTTCAATTAAAATTATTTTCCCTGATTTAGTATTTTGGATTTCAACTTTCCCAGTTATGACGGAAAAAACACAATCCGGAACACCCCTATGATGAGGCCCATGATGATTCATAGATCGATGTTCAGCCAAAAAGTAGGTTCCTTTTACAGATGCAATCGAGACAGGGGTTTTAACTAAAAATTCCCGATTTTCTAATTTTGTTATTTCAGCACTAACTCGACCTCCAAAAATATTAATTTCTGATTTTAAAAAATTGTTTTCAGATGAGCCGTAAATTTTTAAGGATGTGTTTCCAAATATTTTTACAATACTTCTATCTTTGATATTTAATATAGATAAAAAACCGTATTCCCCAGTGGTGATTTTATCACCATCGTAAATAGATTCGCCTTTCCGAATTTTTCCGGACCGAATTTCCCCTGACCTTTGGACATCTCCGGTTGATTTTGTACAAATTCCAATTTGATTTGAATTGGAGTTTCCCATAATAAATGAGATGGAGAAAACTAATAATAGATGTTTCATGATGCGTTTAATTTATTACGTTAGCGTTGATTGAATGTAAAATAATTCGCTTTTTTATTTTAGCTAACTAAAATCTAATTATTAATACAAAGTACCCGTTAATGTTCTTGGATAGAATAGACAAAATTCTGTATTTTTGACGCAGTCGGGACACGAAGGATGACAAAGTTTAATTCATTTTTTCTGACGATATTGACACTATTTTTATCACCCTTTTTAGGGCCAAATTTTTCCTTCCTTCTACTGTCCCCTTAAGAAAACAGAAACAGACGACCTCGTCGACAAATCGATAGATCATCTGGTATTCCAGATGATTGTTATTACTATTCAACGACGAGTTATGTATAACATATAGGTATAATTATGAAGAAGGAAATCTTTATAAATGAAAGCATGGGGGAAACCCGTATTGCTATTCAAGAAGATAGCCAATTGGTGGAGGTTTATGTTGAGAAGCAAGACAAACATCGTATGGTTGGCAATGTATATAAAGGGAAAGTAGAAAATGTTTTACCAGGAATGCAGGCCGCATTTGTGGATATTAATTATGAATTGAATGCATTTCTTCCCTTTTCCGAAATCGGCAATAATGAATACATTATTGATGAGCCCACTCCTAAAAAAGGTCGGAACGGAAAACCACATTATAAACATGATAATATAGAAGTTGACCTGAAAAGAAATCAGGAAATTTATGTCCAAGTTATTAAAGAACCATTCGCAGGAAAAGGGCCACGTGTTACCACGGAAATTGCTCTTCCAGGACGGTTACTTGTTCTTGTCCCCAACGCCAGCTATATTGGTATTTCAAAAAAGATTTGGGATAAATTCGAACGACGAAGGCTCAAGAAAATTGCTCAAAGGCTCCGTGAAGGAAATGTTGGTGTCATTATTCGAACGGTGGCAGAAGGCAAATCGGAAGAACATATTGAAAATGATTTTAATCAACTCATGGAGAATTGGAACAAAATTGAGTATAAAGCAGACCATGAAAATGCACCCGTATTAGTTTATGAAGATTTAGAAACTGCATCGAGTGTCGTTCGGGATTTATTAACACCGGATGTGGAAAAAATCATTATTGATTCTAAACGCCTTTATAAGAAAACACAGAAATATTTAGAAGATCTTTCGCCTACTCTTTTGGAACGACTTGAGCTATATAAATTAAAAGCTCCTCTTTTTGAAAGTTTTGGGATCGAAACAGAGATTGAAAAATTAATGCGCCCAAAAGTTTGGTTAAAGAGTGGTGCTTATCTCATTATAGAAAAAACGGAAGCAATGGTTGTTGTGGATGTAAATAGTGGAAGATTCGTTGGGAAGAAACTCCATGAAGAAAATTCGCTTAAAATTAATATGGAAGCAGCACGTGAAGTAGCTCGCCAACTTCGTCTTCGTGACCTTTCTGGTTTAATCGTGATTGACTTTATTGATATGCGTTATGAAGAAAATCGAAAAAAAGTCTATCATGAAATTCGGAAAGAACTCCGGAAAGATCGCGCAAAAGTTGCGGTGGCTCCCATTACAGAATTCGGATTGTTGGAAATGACCCGTCAACGAATCCGATTAAGTCTATTGGATTCCATGAGCGAAGAATGCCCAACATGTAATGGTTCCGGACGAATAATTTCTCAAGAAACTTTAATTACCCGTATTGATCATTGGTTAAGACGTTATAAAAGTAAACATCGATCTTTAAGACTTAAACTTCAACTCCATCCTGAAAATGCAAATTATTTAGGAGGTGAGAAAAAACATATTCTCCGTGGACTTATGTGGCAGAATTTTGTTCATCTAAAGATTGAAGAAAATATTGAACTACCACAAGATGAATTCCGGTTCATTCGAACAAAGGATGGATCTGATGTAACCTTTGAAATGAACCTTGATAAGGATAAAACTGCCTCTTAAATTCGCCGGCTTTTTGGAGATTGAAAATGTACGCTATAGTAAATATATCAGGAAAACAATTCAAGGCCACTGAAGGTGCCAAAGTACGCGTCCCGCTACAAATCGGTGATGCTGGCTCAAAAGTGACTTTTGATAATGTATTACTTGTCCATGATGGAACAAGTACTCAAATTGGTACACCCACTGTATCTGGTGTTACCGTAACAGCAACCGTCATCGAACATGGACGTGAAAAGAAAATTCTCGTTTATAAGAAAAAGAGACGTAAAGGCTATGAACGGAAAAATGGACATCGTCAGTGGTTTACCGACATAGAAATTCAAAAAATTCAAGCATCTGCACCCAAAACAAAAAAGGCTGCTCCTAAAAAGAAAAAACCTGTTGTTGAAGATGCACCAGAAGAAAAGGAATAACTCATGGCACATAAGAAAGGTAAAGGAAGCACCAATAACGGTCGCGACTCAAACCCAAGTTATCTTGGACTGAAAGTGGCAGATGGTCAATCAATCTTGGCTGGAACCATTATCTTAAAACAACGGGGAACCAAAGTTCATCCAGGAATGAATGTTCGTCGAGCTAATGACGATTCTCTTTTCGCCACTTCGGATGGAATGGTTCAATTCGGTCGAAAAGGCCGAAACCGAAAAATTGTAACAGTCATTACAGCAAATTAATATTATAACCCTCCGATATCGGGGGGTTTTTTGTTTCAAGTAAAAGGACAAGGTATGGCACGTAAAAAAATTACAATGGTTGGCGGTGGGCAAATTGGTGGAAACCTTGCCTTGTTAGCTGCACAAAAAGAATTAGGCGATGTTATCATTTTTGATATTCCAAGAGCTGAAGGAATGGTAAAAGGGAAAGCATTGGATTTAATGCAACTTCGTCCACATGATGGACATGATTCCAACATTACCGGCACATCAGATTGGAATGATACAAAAGAATCTGACGTTTATATTATTACTGCGGGAATTCCACGGAAACCTGGCATGGATCGAGAAGATTTACTTGGAATCAATTTAGGCATTATGAAAGATGTTGCTAAAAATATTAAAGAACAATCCCCCAATGCATTTGTTATTGTGATTTCCAATCCTTTGGATGCCATGGTTTATGCCTTTCACAAAGTATCCGGTTTTTCTAAAAATCAAGTTGTTGGGATGGCTGGAGCTTTAGATAGTGCCCGCTTCCGAACTTTTATTGCCATGGAAACAGGTTTTTCTGTTCAAGATGTAACGTGTATGGTTTTAGGTGGTCACGGTGATACAATGGTACCAATCACACGTTTAGCAACTGTCGGCGGTGTACCCGTGACTGATCTTGTTTCTCCAGAACGGTTGAAAGAGATTGAAGACAGAACACGTGTTGCTGGTGGCGAAATTGTAAAATTATTTGGAAATGGATCTGCATTTTATGCGCCAGCGCAATCAGCAATCGAAATGGCTGAATCATTTATTCGTGATAAAAAACGTGTCATTCCTTGTGCTTCACTTTGTGAAGGTGAATTTGGTGTGGATGGTTATTTTATTGGTGTTCCAACTGTGATTGGATCTGGTGGCGTTGAAAAAGTGTTAGAATTCTCATTAACAGATGAAGAAAAATCCGGATTGAATAAAACCTTGGATGCAGTGAAAAAGACAGTAACCGAAACGGGATTATAATTCTTTTCAAAATCTAAGAACATTTAGTTTTCTAAGTTATATAATTGCCTCTTCTCTTGATTATCTCAAGGAAGAGGCTTTTTTTAATTATTATATTTTTAAACCACCCCTGAGCACATTTCAATCAAATTTGTAAGATTTACGTCCCCTCCTTTTCAATGATGGGAAATGCTTAATTCATTTTAACATCAAAATAATAGTCAATTATTTTAAAAAAACTAAAATTATTACTAAAATTCGAACATTAAGAAAAATCCTATTTTTGACAAATATATTATTAATTCAAAAAAATATTTTTATTTTTAGACAACCTTTTTCATTTCAACTCGTCAAACTCATTATAACGCGGCATAAAATTGGAAAATAACATTAAATCATTAATCCTTGAAGCACAGAGACAACATATAAACCTGGGAAAATTATTCAAGATGCCTGTATGAAAGTTTTATTAGATGATGAAAATGAAGCCGTACGGCTCTCCGCCATGGATATAATGGAAAAGGCTCCCACTGCATCCATGATTCCTGCTTTACAAGTTGTGAGTGTTTTGGATAAGAATGATTTTATCCGAGATCGTGCTCAAGATCTATTAAGACATTTTTCAATGGATGTTCCCAATCCAAGACTGGAGATAAACTCATGATACGATTTATACTTTTTTGTCAATTAACATCATTTCTTTTCGGGCAAAAAATATTTGAAGAATTTGAAAAGGATAGAAATAACCAATATCATTATAAAGAGACATATCGTTTTGACACGGTAACAGACGATGGATCCTATACTGTTTTAATGGATAAAATTGAAGGTGACATTACTGTTTCAACCCACTTTGGTGCTGGTGCAGAATTAACCATTACGCGAAAAATTCGTGCCGTTACAGAAAAAAAAGCAAAACGGCTTGTGAAAAATGCCAATATCTTAGTTTTCCATTTAGTTGATGATCAATTAATCCAGATTCGATCTGAAAAGAGAATTCAATACAAACGAGATGTGACAACACAATTTGAATTAAAACTTCCTACAAATATTAATTTGAATCTTGAAACTTCTGGTGGTGATATTGATGTAAAAGATATCAGAGGAGAATCTATTCTAAAAACAAGTGGTGGAGATATAGACCTTAGTAATGTGATGGGGCGGATGGAAGCTCAAACTTCTGGTGGTGATATTGAAGTAACAGGATCTGAAGGTCTCTTGCGAGTTCATTCATCTGGCGGTGATATAAACATTGTGAATTCAGATGGTCAGTTTAATGCATCCACATCCGGTGGGGATTTAGCATTCCGTCACTTAACTGGAAATATTGATGCCCATACAAGTGGTGGTTCTATTTCCCTGAAAAATATTGAAGGGGAAACTATTAAATGTCAAACTTCAGGAGGGAATATTCGTGCTGAGGATATTTCGGCGAATCTAACCGGACGAACATCCGGTGGTGAAATTGAAATTGAAAATATAAAAGGTCATGTAGTTGTGAGTACATCCGGTGGCGATATTGATGCAGAGCAAATCACAGGTTCTCTAACATGCCACACATCTGGAGGTGATATTGAGGGTCAAGAAATTATTGGAGTCGTTAACTCATCTACCACTGCTGGGGATATTGAAATGGAATTATCCTACGATTCATCCATAAAGGATTACAGTATTATTTTGGAAACAAGTAGTGGCGATATTCAGGTTCAAATTCCCACAGGACTTCCTGTTAATATTGATGCAGAGATTCATGGAACGGGAACAATCCAAGATTTGAATTCCGAAATTCCACTTAAAATTATATCAGCCGAAAACCGCGTAAGTGGAACGGGTCAAGTTCGAGATGGAACCGTCCCCATGCGCTTACGAGTATTCTACGGAACCATCACAATTCGTCAGGAGTAATTCATGAAATTTATTTTATTAATTCTAACAACAAATCTTGTATTTGGACTTAATTCATCTTTAAGCGATTCGTCATCCTTTACAAGAAGCGAAATCAGATTCTATTCTGATGTGATAATTGATTCATCTGAAACCCTTAAAGATAATATTCGAGTTTTAGGTGGAACACTGAATGTTTATGGAACCGTTGAAAGTCAAATTACGGTTATTGGCGGTGATGTTCACATTTTCCCATCAGCACATATTTCAGGAAAAATCGTAGCAATTGGTGGCGACGTCATTACAGATGAGGGTGCCACAATTAGCGGAAAAGTTGTAGAAGCAAGTATGGATCAAGGCTTGATTTATCGAGAAACATTTACAGATTCGGCTGCATCTAAGAAAAAAGAGAGTTTTGGAATTACCAATTTTTCACATCGTTTTCGTGAAGGTTGGGTTCATCCTGAACCAGAAGTTTTTGAACACAACCGAAATGAAGGATTTCGTTTTTCGCCACTAAATTGGAATTGGGATCGTGGAAATGAGTCTCTAATTCGACTTAGTTTTTCAGTGGGATATCGTTTTGGTCCCGATGAATTTATTGGGCGTAGCACATTGGAAACTGCCCTTTTGAAAAATCGAACTGCGACCTTATTTGCCAGTGGATTTAAAACAGCTCGAACAGATGATGAATTTCGATTACCAGAACACGAGAATTCTTGGGCGAGTTTAATCGGTCGCCAAGATTTTTTTGATCGGTGGGATGAAACAGGTTTTGAAGCAGGAGCCGGATTTGATTTTTCACTTTTAAAATTGAAAGGGAAATATGTTAAAGCCACTCAAACCGAGATGGTTGTCGATTCAAATGTATGGAGTCTATTTCACGAAAAAAGGACACTGAGGGAAAATCCATCTATGCTTGAAACTGACGTTGAATATGTTGAAGGAATTTTAGCATTTAGGACAGCATCTTATACCCCGCTTTCCACCGGTTTCGCACTATTATCAAAAATAGAAATGACAATTAAGGAAAATAATGAAACACTCGATGAGCCCACACTTCGGATGTCACACATGGCCATTGCGAACTTGAAACTCTCTGAAGGAGTCGTGCTTAGAAATCGAGTCATTCTCGGGATGGCATCAGAAACAGTCCCAACTTTTAGACAATTTGGAATTGGTGGATTAGGCTCAGTAAGTGCACACGATTTCAAAATCCAATCTGGAACGCATATGGGACAAATGAATAGCGAACTAATTTTTACCGAAGATTTTACCGATACCTTTTTCATGGTTATATTATTTTTCGATGCTGGCATGGCTTATTCTACTTCTACCCTTGTAGATCTAAATTATATTGTGGATCATTCAGATCAGTTTATTCAATCAGCAGGCATTGGCTTTGGCAATGATGATGGCGATGGTAAAAATATGCGTATTAATTTCGCCAAACAATTAGGATCTGATGGTCCTATTGAATCAACTGTAAGATACAGTTTTAATTTTTAGGGGATGATTATGAAAAATGCAATAATTGCCTTATCACTTTCGGTCCTTTTTTCTCAAAATGATACAACTTTTATACGGGATTTTTATCAATACGATCTCAATGAGTACCAATCCTTAGAAATGGAATTGAATTTTGGATTGGGTGAACTCAATATCAGTGTCAATGATAAACCAAAAACTATTTCGGGTATTATCGAATACGATCTTAAACGAACAGAAACGGATGTGAAATTTTCATCTAATTACGGTGTTGCAGTATTATCTATTAACGGTGAAACTGGCAATTTTCAATTTGGCGATAATAGCATCAATTTTGATTTTGATGATGATTATCATAATGCCTTAGACTTTCAATTAGCCAAAGATATCCCAACAGATTTACAAATGGATTTCGGATTGGGGGAAGCGACAATTGATTTAAGCGATTTATCTTTATCTTATTTTGAAATAGACTGTGGCTTAAGTGATGTCAATCTTGAATTAAATAAACCCAATAATATCATCTGTGAACGGGTAAGTATTTCCAGTGGATTGGGTGAATTTAATGGAATTGGATTGGGCAATCTTAATACCAAAAAATTTAATTTAGATGTTGGATTGGGCGCTGCCATGATTGATCTCCGTGGAAAATATGATGAAGATATGGATTTATCCATTGATGTTGGATTGGGTGCGTTGGAATTGATTTTACCGAAAAATGTAAATATTAAGCTTCGTATAGATCATTCTTTTTTGAGTTCTGTAGATGTAAATGGACTTTTGTCCAAAGGGAATAATAAATATGTAAGCAAAGATTGGGATAATGCTCGCCCCACCATCACTGGAGATATTTCTGTTGGAATCGGTGCCGTAGATGTGGAAGTAGATTAATTATTGAATAACTTTCCTTCATGCTCAAGATGACGAGTTATTTTCAATATTCCTTTTCAAACCAACAAACTTGGTCCGTTTTACCGCAGAACCTTTAAACAATTTACGAAATCCATCTTCATCCAGATTTTGCCAATCTTCATTGCTCCAATTCAATATTTCTTGTCGGGGTTGAAATTCGAGAATTTCTGACACTTCCGAAAATTTTTCGTTCCAAGGACACACATCTTGGCAAATATCACAGCCATAGATCCAGCCATGGAGATTGTTTTGATTTTCGGGCAAATCGCCTCGATGTTCAATCGTTAAATATGAAATACATTTTCCCGCGTCTATTTGATATTCAGTCAAGGCTTGTGTTGGACATGCATCAATGCAGGCAGTACAAGTTCCACAAAGATCATCATTAAATGGCTCATCATATTCCAACTCAATATCAAGGATGAGTTCTCCGAGAAAAAGCCAACTCCCATGATCCCGCGTAATCAAATTTGTGTGTTTCCCCAACCAACCGAGTCCAGCACGTTGGGCCCAAACTTTATCCATGACTGGGGAGGTATCCACGCAAGCAATTCCTTTCAAATCAGGATGAGTTTCTTTCATCCAGCCCAATAATTGGAAAAGACGTTTTTTGATCACATCATGATAATCCTCACCCCAAGCATAATTACTTAATTTATAATCCGATGAAATATCATTCTGTCCTTTCCCGATTTGATAATTGAGTCCAACAGAGATGACTGACTTTGCTGCCGGGAAATAGGTGTGAATATCGCTCCGTTCATTTTTTCTTTTAACAATCCATTCCATGGTGGCATGGCGACCTTGCTTCAGCCAAGTTTCAAGATCAGCTTTTTCATTTGGGGTGGCTTCTGCCTTGGCGATTCCTACTTTTTGAAATCCAAGTTCCAATGCTTTTTTCTTTATAGATTCGGATGAAATCATGACTGTTAATTTAATCTAATAATTCATCTGCCACTAAGTTCGCAAAGTACAAATAATATTTATGACTTCGGAACGATTTCAAAAAATAAAAGCTGTTTTAAATAAACGTCAGCCAGATTTGACAGTTATCGTGGATAATGTAAACAAACCCCATAACATAGCAGCAATTTTCCGTTCATGTGATGCTGTTGAAATAC
>Ga0209252_1000261_pt1 | contig 42673 bp, 37 predicted proteins | sample SaaInlV_135m_DNA_3_FD_184673 | JGI IMG/M metagenome (GOLD analysis project Ga0209252, IMG submission 184673) | Marine microbial communities from expanding oxygen minimum zones in the Saanich Inlet - Saanich Inlet SI074_LV_100m_DNA (SPAdes) (version 2) | ecosystem: Environmental > Aquatic >... | reverse complement strand
ATGATTGAAATAGGGGGAGGTCTAGGTCCTACAAAGGGCAAGATCTGGAGAATTGGGATAATGGGGTTCAATTCTGAAAAAGCTTTAATAGATAAGTTCTTTAATAAGTTTAAGCTATATTTGAACTAATAATTTGAATAAAACGTATATTGATTTATCATTTTTTATGAACCTTTTTTATCGAACCTGAAATGCTTGATGAATTTTATATAGAGAAATTAGTAAAGAAAAAGTTTCCATACAAGTCTAGATTCTTTCCAACTGGCATAGGCGACGATTCTGCTGTGCTTAATTTGAAGGATTCAAGCTTAGTAGTATCCTCAGATTCTCAAGTTCAAGACGTTCATTTCAACTTAAAAAATTTTAAACCAAATGAAATATCATCTAGGGCTTTAGCAGTTAGCGTTAGTGATATATGTGCTATGGGAGCTGAACCGAAGTTTTTTTTAAACTCTCTTTTTATTCCTAGAAATACAAAAAAATTTTTTATTAATAGACTCTTTGAAGGGTTTAAGTTTAGTTCTGATGAGTTTGGAGTAAAGCTAATTGGAGGGAATGTCTCACTTTCTGCCTCGCTCATTATTGATGTCACAGTTATTGGTAAATGTATTAATAACAAATTTAAGGAAAGAGGTAAATCAAAACTTGGAGATATAATTTACGTATCTGGAAAAGTTGGAGATGCTGCAAATGGTATGACTTTATTAAGTAAAACAAGAATTTATAATAAGTCAGAGAAAGGCCTTATATCAAAATATATAGCTCCTAGGCCAAAGATTAAACTTGGTAAGATTTTGGGCCAGATTGATTATTTAACTTCTATGATAGATGTCACAGACGGACTTTCAATTGATTTAAATAGATTACTATCAGGAAGCTCTAAGACTTTAGGTGCGCTTATTGTTTGGGAGAAAATACCGAAAACTAATGTTAATAAGGAATTTATAAGTGATAAGCTTTTTTCTAATAACGTTTTGGGTGGTGGTGATGATTATGAATTATTGTTTACAGTTAAAAGGGAAAATCATGATGATTTTAAAAAACTTATAGAAAGAAAGAAGTTGGAAGTTTCCGAGATTGGCTATGTTACTAAAAATAAAGGTATTAAGTTAAACAGAGGAGGTAGAACTACTACTTTGGAGATTAAAGGTTTTACACATAGATTTTAAATGAACGAAGAAGTCTTATTTATATCTACTATCTTACTACTAATGCTGCTTTCAGCTTTTTTTTCTATTACAGAAAGCTCGATATTCTCTCTACAAAGATATCAAGTTAATTTAATTAAAAAGAAGTCGTCCTCTGGAAAGCTATTAGAAAAATTTATTAAAAACCCTGCAACTATTATTGCGACAATCTTATTATTAGATGAGATAATTAATGTAACTATAACAAGCCTAATATCTTCTAAATTAAATTATTCCCTAGTTGGGGTGATTCCTTATGAGCTTATTTCTATTATCGCTATATTTATTACTGCAATTCTAATACTAGTTTTCTGTGAAATCATTCCAAAAACTATTGGTGTGAAATTTGCTAGGAAGCTGGCAATAAAAGTTGCGCCAATAATATATTATCTAAGTAAAGCTATGGCCCCAATCTCGTTTACCATTGATTGGTTATCCAAGTATGTAATAAAATTGGTTTCATCTTTGCCGTTAGATAACATATCAGCAGTTGATCCTGGCTCAAAAATTACCACTCTTATAGACATTGGAGAAGACGAAGGTTCTGTTAAAAGAAGCGAGAGTAAAATAATAGATAATTTATTAAGCCTTCAAAGAATTAACTTAACAAGGATTTTGACCCCTGAACCAGATTTATTTTTGCTACCTGCTGAAACTAATAGAGATGAAGCTTTAATTAAGGTTAGACAAAGAGGGTTCTCCAGAATTCCAATTTACGATGGGGATTCTGATAATATAATCGGAATCCTATACGCTAAAGATTTGTTAACTCATGATTCTTCTGAAATCCACACTATACTTAATGAGCCGTATTTTGTTCCAGATAAGAAGAATGTTTTCGAGTTACTGAGAGAACTTCAAATTAAAAAAACTCATATGGCTATCGTACTAGACGAGTATGGCAGGTTAGAGGGAATTGTTACGCTCGAAGATATTTTAGAAGAGATCTTCGGAGAAATTGAAGATGAGAAAGAAGTTGATACAGATTCAACTGTCTTTAGAGGCGGAATTCTTTATATAAGTGGGGGCTTGAGGATAAATGACTTCAATTCCTCATGTCTTTTTGCAGCTTTGAGATACGGCGGAATAGAAAATATTGCCGAAGAAATTAGCAACTCTACAATACCAGTAGATCAAGATATAGAAACTATAGGCGGATACATTTTTACACAACTTGGTAGGTTGCCAAATGAAAGCGAATCTATTATTCACGGCAACATTAGGTTAAAAGTTTTAACGCTCGAAAACAATAGGATAACTAGGCTTTCAGTGGAGAGAGTAAATGATTAATATTTTCACGTTGCCATTGATAACTTTCTTCCTACTTCTTCTTCAAGCAATATTTGCCGGTGCAGAAATTTCACTACTATCATGCGATAAAGCAACAATAAAAGCGAGGTCTGAAGAGGGCCTTGATTCTGCAAAACTTGTAATGAAGTCAATTGATAAAATTGAAGAATACGTTGGAACTAGTTTAGTTGGAGAAAATCTATGTATTATAATTAACACGGTTTTGGTCTCTACTTTTATTGAGAAAACTTATACTGAGTATGACCCACATTTGCTTTCTGTTCTTATATTAACTCCTTTAATTGTGGTTTTTGGACAAGTAGTACCAAAATCAATTTTTCAAAATAAAAGCAACTTCTTTGTTCTTAAGACAATATATTTTTCTCACTTTTTTCGAATTCTTTTTAGACCTTTCCTTTTCTTGATTGAGTTTCTAACTAATTTCATCGTGAAAATAATTGGGACAGAAAGCAAATTGATCACGAGAGAGGAGTTGATACATGAGATTGAGATTGAAGCATCCCTTGATGATTCATCTCAAAAATTTAGAGATACCATTCTAAATAGAATCTTATTGTTCGATAAGATTAAAGTTAAAGACATAATGATTAGCATTGATGATATTGCATCTATCAACATTAAATCCAAAGTTTCCGAAGCAAAAGATATAATTAAATTGACAGGATTCTCTAGGCTTCCAGTCTATGATTTCAAAAAAGATTTAATTAAAGGAACAATCCATTCTTTCCATCTTTTGGCGCAGAATAATAATGATGACATAATGGGCTCAGTAGACCCACCTTTTTATGTAAACGAAGAATACCTAGTTTCAACATTATTAGACGAGATGAAAAATTCTAAATCTAATATGGCAATTGTAGGCTCGATCAATAAAGCTATAGGTATAGTGACATTGGAAGATATTTTGGAGGAAATCTTGGGGGATATTGAAGATGAGCATGATTAAAAAGTTGAAATTGAATATTAATATTTTTTGGTTTAACATCAAAATATGAGTAGAGTCGCAAAAGTTAATAGAAAAACTAGTGAAGTCGAGGTTTCTGTTAATCTCGATATCGATGGTATAGGCAAATATTCAATTGATACAGGAGTACCTTTTTTTAATCACATGCTTGAACAGCTTTCAAAGCATGGGTACTTCGATATAGAAATCAAAGCAATTGGTGATACAGATATTGATTTTCACCATACAGTCGAAGATGTGGGCATTGCTTTAGGTGAAGCTTTTGATAAAGCACTTGGAGATAAAAAGTCTATCAAACGTTACGGATCTAGTTTTATACCCTTTGATGATACGCTTTCATCCTCAGTTATAGATTTATGCAATAGACCCTTTTTTGTTTTCAACGCCGAACTAATCCCGTCTAAAGTTGGTGAATTTGATGTTGAGCTAACTAAAGAATTTTTTCAAGCGTTTACAAATAACATCAAGGCTAATATTCATATTGATTTAAAATATGGCACAAATAATCACCATATTATCGAATCAATCTTCAAATCTGTGGCAAAGTCTTTGGATGTTGCGACTTCCATAGATTTACGATCTGATACAGTTCCTTCAACTAAGGGCAATTTATAATGATCGCGGTTGTTGATTACGGAATAGGTAATCTGCAATCAGTTCATAAAGCACTCGGTAGCTTATCTGTAGATTCTAAGGTTACAGATTTAAAAAAGGATATCGATGACGCAAGTTCCATCATCTTTCCTGGAGTTGGATCATTTGGGGATTGCTTATCCAACTTAGAAAATAAGAATTTATTAGACCCTCTAATGTATGCAATTAAATGCGGTAAACCTTTTCTAGGGATTTGCCTTGGTCTTCAAATTCTCTTTGAAAGTAGTGAAGAAAGCCCTGGGCACGACGGACTTGGAGTATTTAAAGGTAATATAAGTAAGATCGAGTTTGAAACGAATGATCTAAAAGTCCCGCATATGGGTTGGAATCAAGTTGATATAAAAAAAGACTCAAGAATATTTAAAGGTATTCCAGATAAGAGCTGGTTTTATTTTGTTCATTCATATAAATTTGATAATGACCCATTGATTACAGATTGCACATCAGAATACGGGGCTGATTTCTCAGCTTTAATAAGTTCAGATAATGTTTTTGCTAGTCAGTTTCACCCTGAGAAAAGTAGTAATGTTGGCCTACAATTCTTAAAGAATTTTTCAGAGCTTAATTAAATTTATAATAAAAGTAGCTTCTTAAAACTCTTTTAACGTAGCCATTTGTTTCTTTAAAGGGAATGCTCTCAACAAATTCATCATAGTCTAAATTTTTGAATCTTTTTTTCCAAGCTTTTACATTATTAGGACCACCATTGTATGCAGCTAAGACTTGGAAATAATTATTATCAAAATCACTTAAGAGTTCACTGAGGTATAAGGTACCTAATTGGATGTTTTTGTTTGGCGAATATATGCTAGATTTAATATTTAATTTTTTATTAAGCGCTTCTGCAGTCTTATCCATCAATTGCATTAACCCCTTTGCACCTACCCATGATTTTGCCTTTGGGTCATAAAGGCTTTCTTCTCTTATCAGGGCAAAAACAAGACTTGAATCTACGTTATACTCTTTTGAGTATTTATCTATTATTTCATTATATCCCCTCGGATATCTATATTTATTATTGCTAGGAAATTTATAGGATAATTTAATCATTAAGTTGAATTCATTAATTGAATGCAATGCATTTAAATAGCTCTTATAATTTGATGAATTAGCTTTTTTAGTTATGTAGTTCCAAACCTCTTTCTTAAGTTTTTTTGATTTAGTTGAATAAGCTAGTAGTTTCATTTCTGCTGATAAGTCTATATCACCTAGCTCACTAACTTCAGGTTCTTTTAGCGTTAAACTACTTATTTTGCCTAACCTGATTGATGCTAAGTATGGGTAGTATCCAACTTTAAAATTTTTAATTAGGGAATTATATATTGAAGTAGCTTTCAATTTATCATTTATTTTTTCAAAGCATCTACCCTTCCAATACATTCCCAACGTTTTGTAATAATTATTTTCAGAATGTTGAATAATTGAAAAATAACTCAGAGCGTCTCTGTAATTTCCCAACATATACTCTGACCACCCAAGCCCCCAGAAGGATTTATCAAGATAATTTTTAGATTTAGTTTTAATAAGCCAATTATATATTTTGATTGCTTCTGAATAATTTTGATCCAAAGTAAATAATCTTGCTGATAAGTATGCTAGTTCATTATTTTTTGAAAAGTTTGGGTAATTCTTTAAAATTAATTTTAAATTACTCGCAATAGCCGAATTATTATTACTCTCTTTTAAGCTAATTAATACTAATTGATATTTTGCTTCGGCTATTATTTCCAAATCTTTTGATTGAGAGCCGGTTGACTCAAAATTCGTTGAAGCAATTCTCTCAAGAATCTTGATACCGTTTTGTGGATTGCTAACTTTAATTAAGATCAAAGCTTTTTTTATTAGAACATTTGCTGATAAATCATCTTTATATTCCTTCAGAAATTGTTTGTACATTCTATTTTTAAAAAGTGAAAGTAGTCTTTGTTCTAAATCTGAGTCTGTAATTTTTACTAGAGATTTATTTGTACCCATCTTTATTTCAGCCTGGATTCTTTCTGCTTTAAAGTCGGGATGGTTCTTCCATATTTTGACCATAGATTTATAATAATTATCTATTTTTCCGCTCTCTTTTATTACAAAAGCACTTAGATAATTTAATAAAATAACCTCTTTTCTATTTAATTTATAATTTTCTTTTATGTATTTAAGGCTCTTATCAAGATTATTAAATTCTTTCAGCAATAGTAGATTCTTAGCATTTAAAATCTCAATTTCTTTTAGTAAGGGAGAATCTTGGTAGCTTGATTTAAATTTTGCTATACTTGATGCTGTATTATTTGATTCCTCTAGTAATAATAATTTTATAATTTTGTAATCTATAAAGTCATGAACTTCGGGACCAGTAGTAGATTTAAATTTTTCAAGGCTGGCTCTAGATCTGCTTATTTGCCCAGAATTAAAATCACATTCTGATTTATGAAGCAGGTTTGCCTTTGGCTTGTTGCATTCATTTGAAGCATAGCTAGGAATACTAAGAAGTAAAAGAAGTATAAGAATTTTCATATTTATTTGGCTCTCGTCTTTAAGTATTCACCAATTTTCAAGAATGTGATAGTAGAAATGAAAATAGCTATGCATGGAAAAAGAATAAGATGCGGATAGCTTCTTATACCCTGCCATCCACTGTTAGCCATCAATCCCCAGCTTATATTAGGAGGTGATATACCCAAACCTAAAAAGCTCAATGTTGATTCAGCTAAAATTGCTGAAGGAATGGTAAACGTAAAAGTAACAATTATTGGTGCTAGTATATTGGGCAACAGTTCTTTAAATATTATCCTATTGTCGCCAAAACCCATTGTCTTTGCGCTTAACACAAAAGGCCTATTTTTTAATTCAAGAACTGATGCTCTAGAAATTCTAGCCACCCTCATCCAGCTTAACAAAGATAGGGCTATTATTATCCCAACAGTCCCCTTGCCAAGTATTAGGATAAATATTGAGATTAAGAGTAGGTCTGGGATTGAGTAGAAGATATCTACAATTTTCATTAACACTTCGTCTATAGCTCCACCTTTTATCCCTGAGATTGAGCCATATATTGTTCCCAAAATTAAAGAAATTAATGATGTAAAAAAAGCAATTGACAAGGAAACTCTTGTTCCAAAAATTATTCTGCTCAACATATCTCTCCCGAGTTCGTCAGTACCTAAAAGATTAGCCATTGATGGTGATTTGAGTAAATTATTATAGTTGGATTCTGTTGGTGATTGCGGAGCAAAAAATTCCGGGAAGAGAGCAAGTAGGATTAAAAGAATAAGACATAGTGATACTAAAATTATACTAAAGTTTTTTATTTTTAAATTTTTTATCATATTCAGCTTTGACGACAGTCTTAATCCCCCCTCTAACATTAAAGTCCCCTGTAACAATAGCAGATTTTGGCTTACATGCTTTAACGAAATCATCTAATATTTTATTTGTAACATGTTCGTGGAATTCTCCCACATCTCGAAAGGAGTAAATGTATAGTTTTAAGGATTTAAGCTCAACACATAACTTATCTGGGACATAAGAAATTCTTATCTCTCCAAAATCAGGTTGTCCTGTAGCTGGACATAATGACGTAAACTCTGGACAAACAATATCTATTTTGTAGTCTCTCATTTTAACTTTGTTAGGAAAAGTTTTTAAAATACTCATCTGTTAATTGTAAACAACAAAAATTCAAGCTCAAGATATAAAGATTAATAGCCCCTATGGGATTTGAACCCATGTTTCTGCCGTGAGAGGGCAACGTCCTTGGCCATGCTAGACGAAGGGGCCTAATAAGCAAAGTGAAATTCTACAGCTAAAAGAGTGAATTTCAATGACCTTCTTCAAGAAATCATTTTATTATATTTTTTTATCATCTTTTTGACGTTTACTTTAGAAGTACCACCATATGATTTTTTGGAATTTACAGAATTTTCTATTGAAATAAAATCGAAAACATCTTTCTCTATAATTTTTGAGAATTTTTTAAACTCATTAAGAGTTAATGACTCAAGTGATTTATCATTTTCTTCACAATACGCAACAATATTACCAGTTATATGGTGCGCTTCTCTGAAAGGCACGTTCTTCTTTGCTAGGTAGTCAGCTAGGTCTGTCGCTGTTAGAAATCCTATACTCATTCCACTGGATATAGAAGAACTTTTAAACTTTATGGTATTCAATGTTTGATTAAAGATACTAATGCATTGAGTAGTTGTCTTTATTGAACTAAACAAAGGCAATTTGTCTTCCTGCAAGTCTCTGTTGTAACTTAGTGGCAAGCCTTTTAGATTTGTAAGTATTGCTGTTAGGTTGCCATAGACAAGACCACATTTACCTCTAATAAGTTCTAATATATCAGGATTCTTTTTTTGTGGCATAATGCTCGAGCCTGTTGTGAAGTCATCACCTATTTTAATAAAATTAAACTCAGCACTATTCCAGTTAATTAGGTCTTCACAAAATCTCGAAAGGTGCAACATGATTATTGAGCAAGTATAAATTGTGTCGACTATGTAATCCCTGTCACTAACAGAATCTATACTATTTCTTGTTGGTTCTGCGAATCCAAGTTTCTTAGCAGTATATAGTCTATCAATATCAAAAGATGTTCCAGAACCTGCACACGAACCTAGAGGGCTTTGATTAAGTCTTTTTATAGTTTGGTCAATTCTTTCTGTATCTCTTAAGAACATTTCAAAGAAAGCCAGCAAGTAGTGAGAAGCAAGAATAGGCTGAGCTCTTTGTAAATGAGTGTAAAAAGGAATGATAATATCAATGTTCTTTTCAGATTTCTTTAGAATAGATCTTTGAAGTTTCATAAGATTAGATCTTAGATCTTTAACTTTATCTTTAATATATAATTTTGTGTCTGTCGAAACTTGATCATTTCTACTTCTAGCGGTGTGGACCTTTTTCCCTGCTAAGCCAACTTTTCTTGTCAAGGCGTCTTCAATATTCATGTGTATATCTTCAAGTTCAGATAGGAAAATAAATTTTCCTTCCTCAATTTCATGCATTATTTTGTTTAACCCTTTAATGATTTTATTTTTCTCTTTAGAAGATATGATTTTCTTCCTATACAGCATCTCTACATGGGCTATAGAACCCTGAATGTCAAAAGAGTAAAGTTCTTTGTCTATATCTATGGAAGAAGTGAAATTTTCTGTTTCAAGGCTTGTTTGTTTTTTAAACCTTCCACCCCAAATTTTTTTCGTCATAAAAAATAATAGAATATATATAGTTTTAAGACAAATTATTATTTGTAATAATTATAAAATTCTTATGCATCCTTAGAGATGTGTATAGTTCTTGTCGGGTATGCAAACTGAAGGTTTTCGTTCTCAAAAGTCTCGAAAATCTTTAGTCTAATCTCATGATTTATTTCAGTCAGAGTTTCATAGTCTGGACTAAGTACATTATAAGTAAGTTCAAAATCCAGCGATGAGTCTCCAAAATCAACGAATATTGCCCTTATATACTCAGTTTTTGGGTTGGACTTAACTATTTCTTTAAGAATATCCTGGACTCTCTTAAGTTTGATAAAGTCTGTTTCATAAACAACACCTATCTTCATACTACTTCTTCTTTTTTTCATTCTAGATTGGTGATAGTTCCTTAACCTAGAATTTAGTAGATCTGAATTCGAGATAATAATTTCTTCACCAGTTAAACTCTCAAGTTTTGTACTTTTAATTCCAATAGCTTTTACATTTCCCATAAAATTATCAACAACAACATAATCACCAATAGCAATTGGCTTATCAATCATTATCGTAAGTGAGGCAAAAAGATCACCAAGAATACTTTGTGCTGCTAAAGCAATTGCTAAACCGCCAATTCCTAGACCTGCCACAAGAGCTGTTATGTCGACTCCCAAGTTATCTAAAGCGAGCATTAAGAAAATGACCCAAATTATAAATTTACTTAGCGCGGTCAGCCCATTAATTGCAGTTACAGCGTGCATATCTTCTTGTTCTGTCTTATCTTTCTTATATTTCGCAAAGAGGATTTTACTTATTAGAATTGCCCATTTTGCAATTTGCCAGAAAAAGACAAGAAGGAAAATATTTGATATTGCTCCTTCGATGGTTGAACTTGCTCCAACAAAGATAATCCCTACATATAAAGAGGAGGTAAATATAAATATTTTAGAGACAGAAGATAATACTTCATATAAATAATCATCAATATTAGTATTTGTTTTTTTAGAAAAGTTATGAAGTTTTCTTTCTGCAAAATTTTTTATAAATGTTGTTAGCAAATAAAATAACGAAGTTATCAATATAGCAAGTAACCATTTCCATACTGGATATCCAAACAGAACAATTGCAATGCCTTCATTAAAGAGATAATTCATACTTATTTTAATTATATTCTAAAATTAGCTATTTGAAATAATTAGTTATTATTAATATCTGATGAAGGAATTCTATAATCCTATAAAAATTACGACAAAAGGAATAAGAGTTTTGGTCACAGGCTCTACTGGATATATAGGAGGAAGACTTATACCAAGACTTTTAAGTAACAACCTTAAAGTTAGAGTTTTAGTTAGAGACAAAGAAAAAATTAAGCATAAATCCTGGTTTTCTCAAGTGGAGATATTTGAGGGAGATTTAACAAAAATTGAGAGCTTAGATGGATTAGCTGACGGTGTAGACCAGGCATATTATTTAATACATTCAATGTCTGATTCAGAAGATTATATTAGGCTTGACAGGCTAGTTGCTGAAAATTTTGTTTCATTATTTAAAGATATTAAACAAGTCATATATCTCGGTGGAATTGCCCCTGAAGGCGATGTAGTGTCGGATCATTTAAATAGTAGGCTTGAGGTGGGCAGGATTTTAAGGGATAACCTTCCAACTACTGAATTTTGCGCTGGCCCAATAATTGGCTCAGGTTCCGCATCTTTTGAAATGCTTAGGCACTTATGCGAGAAGCTGCCGGTTATGGTTGCCCCTAAATGGATAAATCATTTAGTAAGACCTATTAGTATTAGAGATGTATTAAAGTATTTAATACTTGCTATAGATAAGACTCCTCTTTGCAGAATGGATATTGGATCAGAGCCTTTAACTTTTAAACAAATGATGCTTTCTTACTGTGATTATAGAAACCTCAAGAGACACATTATTCCAGTCCCAATACTTGCTCCAGGTTTGGCTGCTAGATGGATTGGGTTAGTTACACCCATAACCAATCTGCTTGCTGTTCCGATAGTCAAAGGGATAGTGAACAATATTGTAGGAGACACTAGTTGTGCAAAGAAGCTTTTTCCTGAGATTAAGATTTTGTCGTTTTATGATTCAATTAAATCATCCTTTGAAAAAACAAAGAGAGAATTTGTAGAAACATCTTGGAACAAGTTAGATACCCATTTAGGGAGAAAGATGTTTGAGCGTAGAGGTAGGTTTGAGGAGGTAAGGATTCTTCAGACAGATTCTACCGATGAAGCACTATTTCAAGTAATTAAGAGGCTTGGTGGCAAGGAAGGTTGGTTGGCTTGGGATTTCTTATGGAAATTAAGGAAGCTTTCTGATCGTTTAATTGGTGGTTCAAAGATTAATGATACCGATAGAGATAATCTCAAGAAGGGAGACCAGTTTGATTGCTGGAAGATTGAGAAATATGAAGAGAATAGAAAGATTTTACTTAGAATGACTTTAAGGTCGCCAGGCGAGGCTTGGCTTAAACTCGAGACAATCCCACACAACAAAAAGACTTTCCTTGTTATTACTGCAGTTTTTGAGCCCAAGGGCATCTGGGGCTACTTGTATTGGTATTCAATTTCTCCTTTTCATAAATTCATTTTTAGTGATTTAGCCCGAGCAGTTATCATAAAAGCAAAGAATTTATGAAATTTTTATCTCCTAAAGCCTCTAGATAATTAACTTTTTATATTACTTTCTTTTTGGCATAAGATTTGCTTGACTCATACTATATATAGTGGTTTAATGAAATCATAATCACAATATATTGTTAATTGTGTTGAATTTAGCTTAGGTAGTTTAGAGTGATTATGGACTAACCGGGGCAAGGTTAAAGTTAGAATACCCCTTTTGCACCCCGTCAAGCTTTTCCTTGCCTCTAAACACTCTTAACAAGGAGTAAATATTAATGAATCAAATAGAAGAGATGTTGGTAGTTAAGAGGTCAGGCGAATTAGTTAAATTTGATTCATCTAGAATAATAAATGCAGTAAATTCAGCTATAAATGCAGGAAATGAGGACCATTCAGGGGTAGATGTAGGCATACTCGTAGATGCTATTGAGGAAGAAGTTAGAGAGAGATTTATAGAGTTTTACCCAAACGTAGAGAATATTCAAGACATCGTTGAGAAGCATTTAATTAGGGCTGATTTGTTCAATGTTGCTAGAAGGTACATAATTTATCGTGCAGAGAGAACAAAAGAAAGAGAAGTTCTTAAAGAGAAAATTTCTCAGAAAGCAGAGTTAGGAAAGCTAAAAATTCGCAAGAGAGATGGGTTAAATGTTTTATTTAATCCCCAAAAAATTAGAAAAACGGTTGAGAGAGCTTGTAAAGACTATTCTGAAACCACTTCTATTGATGCAATAGTTAAAGAACTTACAAGGAACATTTTTGACGGAGCGACTACAGAAGATATTGAGAAAGCTTTAATCCTATCCTCGACAGCTTTTATTGAGAGAGATCCACACTATAGTAAAGTTTCCTCTAGGATTTTCTTACAAAGGCTTTACAAAGAAGCGATGCAAGTTTCAGTAAATGACAACAATCTAGATGATCAGTACAAGCAGACCTTTATTGATGGCGTTAGATTTGGAGTAAAAAATAACTATTTAGATAGTAGGCTTTCAGAGTTTGACTTGGAAAAATTAAGCAATTCCTTGATTGTAGAGAGAGATAGTCTCTTCGAATTTATTGGGATACAAACCTTATATGAAAGATATATATTAAGCCACGATGATAGAAAATTTGAACTTCCACAGGCATTTTGGATGAGAGTAGCTATGGGTATGGCATTAAATGAAAGCAATAAGGATTCTAGAGCCTTAGAGTTTTACAATAAACTCTCTTCATTAGAATTTGTTTCTTCAACTCCAACATTATTCCATTCTGGAACACCCCATCCACAACTAAGTTCCTGCTATTTAACTACAGTTTCAGATGACTTATCTCACATTTTCAAATGTGTTGGAGATAATGCTCAACTCTCAAAATGGTCAGGTGGATTAGGCAATGATTGGACAAGTATTCGGGCCACAGGTTCGCAAATTAAAAGTACTAACGTAGAAAGTCAAGGAGTTATACCGTTCTTGAAAATTGCTAATGATGTAACTGTTGCGATTAATAGAAGTGGAAAGAGAAGAGGGGCAACCTGCGCTTACTTGGAGACCTGGCATCTTGATATTGAAGATTTCTTAGATCTTAGAAGGAATACTGGTGATGATAGGAGAAGAACTCATGACATGAATACGTCTAATTGGATTCCTGATTTATTTATGAAGAGAGTAATAGCAAATGAAGATTGGACATTATTCTCTCCGGAGGAAGTTTCTGACTTGCACGATCTTTTCGGAAGTAGTTTCGAAAAGGCATTTATTAATTACGAAGCTGATATTGACAAAGGAAAAATAAAAAAATTTAAAAAGGTAAAAGCGGCAGACTTATGGAAAAAAATGCTCACAAGAATATTCGAAACCGGGCACCCATGGATTACTTTCAAAGATGCATGCAACGTTAGGTCTCCACAAGACCACGTGGGAGTAGTGCATAGTTCAAATTTATGCACAGAAATAACTCTTAATACTTCTCCAGAAGAGACAGCCGTGTGCAACCTTGGCTCAATTAATCTTTCTAGACATATTGTTAATGGAAAATTAGATAGAGCTTTGCTGGAAGAAACTATAAAAACAGCTATAAGAATGCTAGATAATGTAATTGATTTAAACTTCTATCCAACTATAGAAGCAAAGAACTCGAATTTTAAGCACAGGCCAATTGGACTGGGTGTAATGGGCTTACAAGATGCATTGTTTAAAGTAGATCTTCCTTTTGAGTCTCCCAAGGCTTTAAATTTTTCAGATCAACTAATGGAATTTATTTCATATAATGCTATAGACGCCTCATCTGAACTAGCGAGAGAAAGAGGTGCCTACGAAACATTTAAAGGCTCTAAATGGGACCGTGGCATATTCCCGCTTGATACCCTGAGCCTCTTGGAGCAGGAAAGGAATGATAACATAGAGGTTAACAAGATTACCTCATTAGACTGGGATGATTTAAAAGATAAAGTTAAGGAAAATGGGATGAGGAATTCAAACACCATGGCTATAGCGCCTACTGCTACAATATCCAATATTGCTGGCTGTTTCCCATGCATTGAGCCAATATATAAGAATATATATGTTAAATCGAATATTAGCGGAGAATTTACAGTTGTTAATTCATACCTTGTGGAAGATTTAAAAAAATTAAATTTATGGTCTAAAGATATATTAGAAAAGATAAAATATTTTGATGGTAATTTAGACCAAATAAATGAAATTCCCGAAGAACTTAGGCTTAAACATAAAGAAGCTTTTGGTATAAGTCCAATGACCTTACTTAAGCACACGGCAGTTAGGGGGAAGTGGATTGATCAAAGTCAATCTCATAATATTTTCATGCAAGGAGTCTCTGGTAAGCTTTTGAGTGAGATATATATTGCTGCGTGGAAACTGGGCTTAAAAACAACTTACTACCTAAGGACTTTAGCTGCTACTCAGATAGAGAAATCCACTCTTGATGCTGGGAAATTTGGTTATACTCAAAAGAGAGAGTACAAAGAAGTTGATAGCGAGACGGATGAAGTTGTGGAAAAACCCGCATCAGAAGTTACAAGCGCTTGTAGTATAATGGACCCCGACTGCGAAGCTTGCCAATAGTAAAACAACAGAGGTGAATTATGACTATATTAAGTAACGACTCTAAAACTGACCCTAATAAGATTCTACCAATGACTTACATGTGGGCTAGAGAACACTATAAAGATGGTGTGGCAAATAACTGGACACCAGAAGAAATATCAATGCAGAAAGATGTTGAACAATGGAAATCTTCTGACGTCTTATCTGAGATTGAAAGAAGAATGATTCTCTGGAACCTGGGGTTCTTCTCAACTGCTGAGTCTTTAACAGCGAATAATATTGTATTAACAGTCTATAAACATGTAACCAACCCTGAAGCGAGACAGTATTTGCTGAGACAAGCTTATGAAGAGGCAGTTCATACAGATACCTTTATTTATTGTTGTGACACTTTAGGCCTGGACCCAGACTATATTTATAATATGTACGAGACTATACCTTCAATTAAAGAGAAAGATGATTTTGTCGTTGGACTTACAAAGTCAATTATGGATCCTAATTTTGAGCTTAGGACAGATGAAGATATAAAAATTTTTCTTCAAGATGTAGTGGGATATTACGTAATAATGGAGGGAATCTTTTTCTATGCAGGATTTGCAATGATGCTAGCTCTAAAGAGGCAGAATAAGATGATTGGAATAGGAGAACAGTTTGAATACATTATGAGAGATGAGAGCATTCATTTAGCATTCGGATGTGATTTGATAAACACCATAAAGGAAGAAAATAAAAATATTTGGACAGAAGAAGTTAAAAAAAATATTACAGACCTTATAATCAAAGCCGTTGACCATGAAAAAAAGTATGCATTTGACGCTTGCCCTAATGGGTTGCTTGGGATTAATCCAGAACAGTTTTGTGAATACGTCGAATATGTTGCAGATAGAAGGCTGGAAAGAATAGGTCTACCAAAAGTATACGATACTCCAAACCCCTTTCCTTGGATGTCTCAATCAGTAGATTTATCTAAAGAGAAGAACTTCTTTGAGACCCGAGTTACCGAGTATCAGACAGCTGGTTCACTGGATTGGGATTAATTGTTTGATTTAAATTAGGTAAATATTATATTTAAAAAATTATGCTTACTATAGTCTTTCCTTTAGGGTGTCTACTAAATTTCTTCTTTCTAGTTTTAATAGGCTCCTTAACTTATTTTATTTGATGCTCTATTTATTAAAAGGGTCTTCCATTTCCGGATGCCATAAGGCAAAATGGTTTTTATGACTTTCTGTATAGGAGCCTTCGGGATAGAACTTATCATAGAAGTCTAAATCAATATGATGGTTTTGAACCATCATTCTACAATACATAGGGTCAGAGAAACCAGGAAATTTACCATAGGTATCAAATATATAATTGCATATATCTTTTACAATTTGAATTTCTTCTTTTGAAGGTTTAGGTGTTGCATTTAGTACTCCAGAAGGATTTTTATAGGGCATATATTTAGAGTCCCAGTTGCTCCACTTCATTTCATTAAATGCATCTACTGCTTCAGACATATTTTTATAATAAGGAGGACAAAAAGATTCAAAGTGCCCATCTAGTCCTACAGGTGCTCTAGATACTGCAGATCCCCATTCTTCACCCTGGTCCTTAGCTTCAATACACGTAAATCCTAGTCCTTTAAAGCTATCATCAGCACCTAGAATATGTCGACTCTGAAAGCCACTAAACATCCAACCACCTAGTCCCAGAATTTGTTGAGTTAAAACAACATTTTGACAAAATAAAGGTTGTTCAGCTATGTAACCATTAGCAAATCTTAATTCTGCTTCAATTAACGGTATTGGATTAGAGTCATTTATATATCCATTGTCAATCCACTGTTGAGTTCCAGCAGGTTTCATTTTATTTAATTCATCAACAAAATTAAATCTGTGACCATCTCTCATATAAAAAAATAGAATATTTATTAACCCAGCAGAAAGGTCAGTTACAGGCATAAAAAGAGTTGTGCCAGGCTTATTAACACTCCATGTATTATGAATTGCTAAACCAGGCGGAACATCAGGTATTTTTGCTCTGCCATCATGGATTTTAATACGAGATTCACGGAATAACTCTAGTATTCTATTGACTTTATCTTCTCTTTTTAAGCTCTCAATTCCTTTAAGATCAGGCGCATCTTTATCGTTAAGCTTTAGTAAATAAAGTCCATCGTCATTGGTATAAAAAAGTTCTGTTCTATGAATATCCCCAAGGGAGGGGATTGTTTTACTCATGAATTTAACTTCAAGGTCAAGTCCTTTATGTGGCGGGAAATCAGACAAGTTTATATTTTTAATACCTAACCCATTCCATGCCAAGATTGCTTCTTCCAATTCACTTAAAGGAATTGGTTTATGTTTCGATTTAAACTTTAAAGGACCCTCATCAATTTCACCCCCCATAGGGAACCTTCTAGATCTTCTTTCATAAAGTGCATCTAGATAAGAGTGCTTAACAGCATCGTTGATTCCAGGGGGAAACTTTGACATACAGTTATTTTAACTCAAAATACTAATAGTTGGTTTAAAATGAAAAATAAATTACTTGTTTATTTAAAAGAAAACTCAATCCTTAGAGGTGACTTTACACTGTCCTCCGGAGAAAAGAGCTCTTATTATATTGATGCTAGAGTAAGCACATTGTCCTCAGTTTCTTTAGGCTACATAACTGAGATTCTATATGATGATATAGTTAAATCTAAGTTAGAGTTTGTAGGGGGTCCTACTATAGGAGCCGATCCTATTGTAGGATCTATTTTACATAAGTCCTATTTAGATAATGGCAATTTAAAGGGTTTTTTAGTTAGATCATCAGACAAAAAGCATGGAACCAAAAAGTCCATAGAAGGACCTGATATTTCAAATAGTTCAGTTGTAATTGTTGAAGATGTTGTTTCTACTGGTGGTTCAATAATTAAAGCCATAGATGAGCTAGATAAAAAAGGTGCTACTGTAGAGCTAATCTTATCGATTGTTGATAGAGAAATGGGAGCAAAAGAGAAATTTAAGATGCAGGGCATAGAATATAAGCCAATCTTTAATATTAGAGAATTATTAGAATAGTATTACTAAGCAAACTTTTTCTTAAGATCAATAAAGCATAAGTAGAGGCAAGGTATTAAGAATAAGGTCAAAAATGTAGCAAAAACAAGACCCACACCAAGTGATATTGCCATTGGTGCAAGATATGCTGCTTCACCTCTTGTTTCAAACATCAAAGTTGAAAGCCCTCCAAATGTTGTAAGAGTTGTTAATATTATTGCCCTAAATCTATGTTTTGCCGAGTAGAAAATAGACATTATATAGTTTTTGTTTTTTACACCTTTGTTGATAAAATTCATCAATATCAAACTATCATTAATTACAACACCGAGTAGGGCGACTATTCCAATTAGACCAGTGATTGAGATTGGGTCACCTCTAACCAAGACACCAATTGTTACTCCTATTATGGTAAATGGCAGTATAGACATTATTAAGAGGGGCTGAATATATGATCTTAAGATTGTTGCTAGTATTAAATAGATAATTAAAATCGAAAAGATTGAAGCCCTTTTTACACTTTCAAGAGATTCTCTTGTATCTTGCTCCTCACCATCTAAAGCTAATTTATAACCAGGATATTTTTCTTTAACACTATCAAAGAATTTAATAACACTTTTAATTATTTTCCTAGGCGTTGTCACGTCGTTATCTATTTCTGCGACTATACTTACAGCCCTCTCCCTATTAAATCTAGATATAGTAATAAGATCTGAGCTGACAACATTATCTGTGAAGTTTGAGATAGGAATATAAGAACCATTGGAGCTCCTTATTAAGTGAGAAGAAACATCTAAAGCAGAGTCTTTATTTAAGGAGTTTGTTATTCGAATCTTAATATCAGCCTTTTCGTTGTTCACTCTTGTTTCATCAATGCTTAATCCATCTATTAATGCTCTGATTTCTTTTCCTAGTGTTAGCGTATCAATTCCGTAGAGTGAAGCTTTCTGCTCGTTAACTTTAATGCTTAGTCTTGTTTTACCATAAGACAAATTGTCTGTTATTCCATAAACTCCATTTTTTCCTTTTAAGAAGGTTTTAATTTCTTTGCTTATTTCTGAGAGAAGCACAGTATCTTCACCTATGATCCTGATATCAATATCCTTCCCTTTAGGAGGACCAGTTGTTTCTACAAAACTTATATTGGTAGGGCCAACTATTTCATCCGCAGTTATTCTCTGTATTTCTTTCATAGATTTGAGACCATTTTGCTCTCTTTCTTCAAAATCTTTAAACTGGACCAATATATTTGAAACATGGTCTCCAAATACAGGAGGTTTTTTTGAGAAATCTATTCCTAAAGTTGTCAATGAGTTTTTTAAAAGTTCCTTCGGAGTATGTTTCCTTACAATATCTTCTACTTCTTTTGATTTATCACTAGTTAAGCTAAGACTATAGTTTGTAGGGTTTTGAATTTTTATTAAATATTGGTTTATATCTGCAGAATAAAGCAAAACAAATGGAATTTTGAACAAAATTACACAACTTATAAAAAGCAGGATGCAGGACATGCCTATAACCTGATATCTAAACTTAAGAGAAAGAAGCAGATAACCAAGATATCGTTTTCTAAATCTTTTAAACCCTCTTGATATGAACCCAGATTCTTTTGTGATTTTTACAAAATCTGCACAGTGAGACGGCAGTATTGTTAAAGCTTCAACTAAAGAAAATACTAATGCAAAGATGGCAACCTGGGGAATTATAGATAAGAAGATACCCAGAGTACCAGTTGCTAATAGGATCGGGAATAAGGATGCAATGTTTGTAAGAATTGTAGCTATTACAGGCCAGGCTATTTCTTTTGTTCCAACTATTGCCGCTTCGCTAGGAGGCAGACCTTTCTGTATATACCTTTTTACGTTTTCAACTACAATAATTGCATCATCTACTACAATTCCTAGGACCATTATCAGGCCAAACATTGTTATAACGTTTAAGGTGGCGCCTGTGAATTGCATCAAAATAAAAGCTCCAAAGAATGCCACAGGCAGACCTAAAGCAGCCAAGAAAGCTGATCTAAAATCTAAAAATAATGCAAGAATTAATAAAACCGCTAGGATTCCATAGGCACCAGTTTTAATCATTGAATCAAAACGACCTTTTACCCAGTATGAAGAATCATTAGAGATGAAGATCTCTAATTCTTCTGGAAGGGTTTCTTCGAAAACCCCAACAGTTTGCTTGATTTTATCGACTGATTTAATCGCATCTTTATTCTTCTGTTTTTCAATCCAAAAAGAAACAGAATTAAAGCCATTTATTCTTGATAAAGATAAGTCTTTCTCTTGTCCTAATTCAATTCTTGCAACGTCTTTTAGAATGAGTGGAATTTTATTGAATTTTTTATTTAAAGGAATATTTTCAAGTTCAAATATATTTTCTATTTTTCCTTTAGTTCTGACAGTGAACTCCTGCTCTCCAAGTTCAATAGCTCCGGCAGGAAGATCCATATTCTTAGATCTAATAGTAGAAATAATATCGTTTATATTTAGGTTGTATTGAATTAGTTTTCTTTGGTCTAAATTAATCCAGAATACTAAGTCCCCATATCCGGATTGAATTAAACGATCAATTTCATCTAGTTTCTCAAGTTTATCCTTTAACTTCTTTGCATAAAATCTTAATTCATTTTGATCTCCATTGCTTCCAATTGACACATTAATTAGTGGAGCACTACCTTCAACTTCTTTAACAATCGGATCATCAATTTCGGATGGCAAATCACTCCTAATTTGTGATATTTCGGATCTTATCTCTTGAGCAATTTCCTTTGTGTCTTCATTGGGCAATAGTTCGGCAATAACAAAAGACCTTGATTCTGAAGACTCAGATTTAATGTTTTTAATTCCTGATATTCCAGATATTTTATCCTCAATCGGTATTGTTATTAACTTCTCTATGTCTTCGGCTGTGGAGTTTTCATAGATGGTAACAATGGTTACTTTCTCGAATCCAATTGAAGGGAAGAGCTCCTTTGGCAAGTTAAATCCTATGTAAAGACCAAAGAGGATAATGGTAGCCATAAGCAGATTAGAAAACACAGGATTTTTAACTGAGAATTCAATAATCTTCATTTATTATTCGTCAACCTTGATACGAGAACCCTCTTGCAGGTTTGATTGACCTTGAGTTATCACTCTATATGAGTCAGGAATCTCACTATCTTTTACTAAGGATTCTTTGTTGTCTAACTGTATAGGTTTTATTTCGATTCTTTTAACTATATTATTTCTCTCTAGAAATAAATAAGATTTATTATTTTCTATTATAATGGATGAGCTAGGGATGGATATATAGTTCTCAAAATTTTCTATTTCTATTTCTATCTCTACTACTTCGCCAGGAATGAGATTGTTTTCATCATTTATAATTTTGAATTCAAGACTGTATGAAGAAACATCTTTATTCATTTGCCTGCTGATCCCAGACACCCTAGCTTGAAAAGGCATCCCCTTTGCTGTGAAGCGAATTATTTGATTGGAGTCTTTAATTTTTCTTATATTCTCAGAGCTTAAAGATGCTCTACCTATCAAAACTGAATTATCTAGGAATTCAATTACATTAGAACCTCGAACAATTTTTTGACCAACATCAAAGTAAAATTTATTTATAAATCCATCGAAGGGTGCTTTAATGTTTAAATTGTCAAATTCCCATAAGACTCTTTTATATCTTATTTTCTGAGCTTCATATTCATATTTAATTGACTTAAATTGGTTAAGTGTAGTGTTCTTCTCTTTTTCAGAGATAACATCTTTCTCTCGTAGAAATATACTGTTTTCATAATTAGACAATGCTTCGTCCATTTTTGCCTCATAAGAAGATAACAAGTCCTCAGCCTCTTTCAGTTCCAGCACTTTTCTTGTATCAACCATCTGGATAATGACATCACCTTTGCTAACATAATCACCGATTTCATAGTTCTGAAACTTAATTGTCCCATCAGTTTCCGCAATTATATCAATACTTTTATCACTATGAAGTTTAGCAAAAAGAAATAATTTTTTTGAGAAGTCTCCTACTACTCTATCAATGACTAATACTTTAGGGACTGATACTTTCTGTTCGGCGTCCGATTGTTTATAAAACTTCAAATAGTAGATTGATACTAGAATAATTGCAAAAAGTAAGAAGAATGAAATTAAACTTTTTCTTTTAGGTAACACTATGAAAAATAATATACATGATTTTATAAGATAAAAGCTTGCATTTTTACTATTAAAAAACTATTATTAGGAAAAATAGTATTATTAAAAAATAATGGTACTTTAGGAGGCATTAAACAATGGCTAAGACAAAATCACAGATTTCAAGTGCATTAGCTGAAAAGCTAAGTATTTCCAAGGTTGAAGCAACTCGTTTCATGGAAACATTCGCAGAACTTGCTTGCGCTGAAGCTAAATCAGAGGGTACGTTTACAGTTCCTGGGTTAGGAAAACTAGTTCTTGTTGATCGTAAAGCTAGACAAGGAAGAAATCCTCAGACTGGTGAAGTTATTCAGATACCAGCAAAAAAGGTTGTTAAATTCAGGATTGCTAAGGCTTGTAAGGACGCTATTCTATAAATTCTAGTTCTTGGGTGAGGCTTTTTTAAGTCTTGCCCTAATCTTGTCAATATTATTACCAATTTCTATGGATAAATCTTCTTTTGAAATTAACCCTAATCTTTCCACTTTATTATTATTATCTACAAGATAAGTAAAATTGTTTTTTTCCCCGAACCCACTATCATTAACTGACACATCATTCGCTACAATTAAATCAAGGTTTTTGTTTTTAATTTTCTGTTTTGCATTCTTAATAACATTTTCAGTTTCAGCGCAAAATCCAATTAAAATTTGGTTCTTTTTTTTCTTTTTGCCAACTTCACCCAGAATATCAATGTTTTTATCCATCTCAAAGGTAACACTATCTTGAGCTTTTTTTAACTTATTTTTTCTCTTATTCTTGAATTTGTAATCACCTACTGCTGCAGCTTTAATGATTACAGAATATTTTCCCAGATTGCTTAAAACTTCTTTAGCCATCTCGTCACATGACTGACAGCTGACGTTATTATCAAAGTTTGAAAAATCCTCTTCGACATATCCAGAAATAATTTTTGTAATTGCTCCTCTAGAGCTTAGTTCGTTAGCTAGACATAGACCCATCCTTCCTGAAGAGGGATTAGAAATGAATCTAATTGGATCAAGATACTCTCTAGTAGCACCACAAGTTAAGAGAATTTTTTCATCAGCTAAGTCTTTATTTTTGACTTTTTTTTTTAAAGTTTTTACTATTGTTTCTAATTCTGCTAGTCTTCCTTTTCCTTCCCAACCACAAGCCAACTCCCCACTAGCAGGCTCTACAATAGTTGTTCCTAATTTTTTAAGTTTAGACACATTACCTTTAATAATAGAATTGTTATACATGTTTACGTTCATTGCAGGACAAACTACAATCGGACTTTTAGTTGCCAGAAGAATATTTAGTAATAAGTTATCCGCAATACCGCCAGAAAACTTAGAGATAAAATTAGCTGTTGCAGGACATACGAGAATTAAATCGCTAGAATCTGCTAGTTCTATGTGTGAGATTTGAGAAGAATCATCATCGTACATGTCTGATAAAACTTTGTTGCCAGAAAGATATTTAAAAGTCATTTTACTTATAAACTTCTCTGCATTGTTTGTCATTACTACATTAACATTTGCACCTTCTTTCACTAGTATTCTTACAACTTCACATGCTTTGTAAGCTGAAATCCCGCCAGTTACACCAACCAAAATATTTTTACCGTTTAGCCCAGGGTTATTTTTCTTAGTCATTTTTGCCATCTGTAATTGCTCCTTTTGAAGCTGAGCTTACTAAGACTGAGTATTTGTATATTGCACCTGTTAAGTGTCTCTGCGAAGGTTGCTTCCAAAGTTTTTTTCTTGATAGAATTTCTTTTTTTGAAATTTTTAATTCTAATTTTCTTTTTGAAGAATCAATGCTTATTAAATCATCATTTTTTATTAATGCAATTAGACCCCCGTCAAAAGCTTCTGGTGTTATATGCCCCACTACAAATCCATGAGTACCACCTGAGAATCTACCATCAGTTATAAATGCTACGTCAGATCCAAGCCCTTGTCCCATTATAGCGGAGGTTGGGGACAACATCTCCCTCATTCCGGGACCGCCCCTGGGGCCTTCATACCTAATAACAATTACATGACCCTTCTTTACTTTTCTTTTTAATATCGCGTCCATACATTTTTCTTCTGAATCAAAAACTATAGCTTTGCCCTGAAATGTAAGACCCTCTTTACCTGAAATTTTAGCAACAGATCCATCCGGTGACAAGTTTCCTTTGAGAATCACTAAATGACTATCTTTTTTTATTGGATTATTAATAGGCCTTATTACTTCAGATCCTAGATTATCTTTTACTTTTTTTAAGTTCTCCTCCATTGTCTTTCCCGTTACTGTAAGGCAGTCCCCATGAAGCAAATTGTTATCTAGTAAACGTTTTAAGAGCGGAGGCAAGCCACCAATTTGACAAAATTTTGCCATCATATGTGATCCACTAGGTTTTAGGTCAGCTAGAACAGGAACTTTCTTGCCAATTCTTGTGAAGTCATCAATGGACAACTTAACATTTGCAGCATTTGCCATTGCTATTAAATGTAAAACTGAATTTGTTGATCCACCAAGCGCTACAGTTACAGTTATTGCATTTTCAAAAGCTTTTTTAGTCATTATATCTCTTGGTTTTATATCTTTTTTAATTAGATTTACTAAAGATTTCCCTGAGTTTAAGCAGTCATTCTTTTTGTTACCTGAGATTGCTATTTGTGTAGAGCTACCAGGAAGACTCATTCCTAGTGCTTCTATTGCTGAGGCCATTGTATTAGCTGTATACATACCACCACATGATCCAGGACCTGGAATAGCACACTTCTCAATTTCTTCTAATTCTTTCTTTGTAATGAGATTATTAGAATAGGAACCAACAGCTTCAAACACAGAAACTACATCAACTGGCTTTTTCTTATATATCCCAGGCATTATGGAGCCTCCATATATAAAAATTGAGGGTCTATTTAATCTAGCCATAGCAATTAAACAACCAGGCATATTTTTATCGCAACCACCAATAGTTAAAACACCATCAAAACCTTCAGCTCCAGACACAGTTTCAATAGAGTCGGCAATTACTTCTCTAGATATTAACGAGTATTTCATTCCAGGTGTCCCCATTGATATTCCATCTGAGACAGTAATTGTATTGAAGATTATAGCTTTGCCACCATTTGTGTTAACTCCCTTAGCTGCATGGTCGGCTAAAAGATTAATATGCATGTTGCAAGGTGTAACCATAGCCCAAGTCGATGCTACGCCAATGATAGGCTTATTAAAATCAGGGTTAGTGAAGCCTACTGCCCTAAGCATAGACCTGTTGGGAGCTTTATCTAAACCTTCTGTAACAAAAGAAGAAAATTTTTTATTTTTCATTTTACTTTAATTTGCCTTCGACAGAAGCCCAGTCAATAATTTCCCAAAAAGCTTTTATATAGTCGGGACGACGATTCTGATAATTTAAATAATACGCGTGTTCCCATACATCTAATCCAAGGATAGGGTTTAGACCAGAAGAGATTGGACTATCCTGATTTGGAGTTGACAACGTTACCAACTTCCCACTACTATCTTGGCAAAGCCATCCCCAACCACTACCAAATTGTTTCATTGCTTTTTCAGAGAACTCACTTTTGAAGCTTTCAAAGTCTCCAAAGGAACCATTTATTAATTCTAAAATTTTACCCTTTGGTTCATCGCCGCTATTAGGCCCAATTGTTTCCCAAAATAAAGAATGGTTTAAATGACCACCTCCACCATTTCTGACAGCAACCCTAATGGATTCAGGTATTTGATCTAGGTTAGATAAAAGATCTTCTAGTGATTTTTCAAAGAGCTCAGAGTATGATTCAAGCGCTTTATTTAGATTTGTTATATAGGTTTGATGATGTTTAGAGTGATGTATCTCCATAGTTTTTGAATCTATGTGCGGCTCTAAAGCATCATATGAATATTTTAATTCTGGCAATTTATGCGACATAAAAGACATCTCCTTAAATGGTTTTCTTTAAATAATACACTAACGAAAAGATATTGGTATTTGCTATTTAAAGCTTTTTGTGTGTGTTAAAAACAAAAGATAAAATTTTGTAGCATAGTTTTGCTGCTAGAAAATCACATGATTGGAAATTCTTAATAGGTGATAACTCATTAATGTCTGCACCAATGACGTTAGAGTTAGAACAAATCCTCATCAAAATATCTAACGTCTCATCCCAAAAAAGCCCGCCTGGTTCAGGTGTACCTGTTGCAGGCATCAGGCTCGGGTCGAAGCAATCCAAATCAAAGGTAATATAAGTCTTTTTATTTTTTATAAATTTTATTATTTCTTTGAGCTCCCAGTTTTTCTTATCTTTAGCCCAATATATATTGATTCTTTTCTTGTTCTTATTTAAGTAAGCAACTTCTTCTATAGAGCTACTTCTAATTCCAATGGAGAGGAGTTTAATATTCTTATTGTCGAGGCACCTTCTCATTGTACATGCATGCGAATAAATATTATTTTGGTATTCTTGTCTTAAGTCTGTATGCGCATCAAATTGAATTACAATAATTTCCTCATACTTTTTAGCAAAAGCATTAATCGCGCCAGCTGTAATTGTATGCTCACCCCCGAGCATAAAGGGGAATTTGTTGAGTTTTAAAATTTCCGATATTAATTTTTCGATCCTATGAATTGCTTCACGGTTTTTAGAAGGCGGTTTTTCTAATTTGGCAGTTATAATTCCAATATTTTTTTCTGGTTCGTTATTATAAAAGTCATCATATAACTCTAGTTGGCGCGAAGCTTTTAGTATTGCTTTGGGACCACTCTTTGTACCAACACCATAACTTGTTGTATTTTCTAGTCCATAAGGAAGAATAATTGCTTTTGTATTTTTAATAAGTGGATTCTTGATTCCAAGAAAATTAGCATTAGATTTTTCAAATTTCATCTATAACTTATCCAGATTGTTCTTACGAAGTAGAAGGACTGTTTTACAGGCAATCCCTAATTTTTCTCCTATATGGCCTAATTCTTCTGAAGTAGTTGCCTTGACTGAGATGCAACCTAATGGAATCAATAGAATAGATGCTAAGGATTTTCTTATCTTAGCTTTATATTTTGAAAGTTTTGGTTTTTCACAGATTATTGTAGTGTCTATATTAACTATTTTATAATCTTCTTTTTCCATAATTTTAAGAATCTTTTTAAGAAAATAAGAGCTTCTTTTGTTTTTATTTCTATTATCTTTGTTGCTGAAAATTTCTCCAATATCACCTTTGGCCAAGGCACCAAGTATTGCATCACATATTGAATGTATCAACAAATCCGCATCAGAATGACCTAATAATCCAAACTTAGATGGAATCTCAACTCCCCCAATATATAACCTTTCGTCCTTAGAGATTTTGTGAATGTCGTAACCAATACCAATTCTATACATTTCGCAACAACTGCTTATAAATTTTTAAGTCTTCTTTGGTGGTTATCTTCATATTAAATTCTTTATTATCATAAATTTTAATTTTAAATCTATTTTTTTCAAGTAGCTCAGCTTCATCAGTGTATTCAAATTTCCCATCATCTTTTTTATAACAAGATGCTAGTGCTTTGTATTTAAAGATTTGTGGTGTTTCAGAAACCCATAACTCTGATCGGTCTAGGGTTTTTAAAATTGAATTATTTTTAACACTTTTTACAGTGTTGTATATTTTTGATGCTACTACAGTTCCTGAGTATTGATTAAGATTTTTTATAATTTTCTTTATATTCAAGAAGTTAAAGTTTGGTCTAACAGAATCGTGAATTATAATTAGTCCGTTATTTGATTTGATTTCATGAAAAGCATTTAGAACACTCTCAGCACGGGTCTCTCCGCCTAAAATAACCCTAACCTCATCGAGCTTATATTTTTTTAATTTTTTTTTAATCAAGTCAGGTTTTTGAGACTTATTGATTGTTAAAAAAATTTCCTTTTTGTTTTTTAATTTAGAGATTGAAATAAGAGAATAAATAAATATTGGAATACCATTAATGAGATGATATTGCTTAGGCTCCTTTGATTTTCCAAATCTTAAACCTTTTCCAGCAGATGTGATTATGAAAGATAAAAATGGTGATGACATAATATTATAATTTTAGAAAAAAGTTAGTCATTAGGATCCCCAACTTTTGAAAAAATCATTCTTCCTGTTGGAGTCTGTATTACACTAGTTATAATAATATTGATAAACTCACTAATATGTTTTTTTCCATTATCGATAACAACCATTGTACCATCATCTAGATATCCGACACCTTGTCTTTCGTCCTTACCAGCCTTAGAAACCTTAATTTTCATGGATTCCCCAGGCAGAATAACGGGTCTTAGTGAGTTCGCAAGTTGGTTAACATTTAGAACTCTAACACCTTGAAGATTAGCAACTTTTGTTAGATTAAAATCGTTTGTTACCAAGTGAGCAGAGAATTCTTTTGCAAGTCTAACTAGCTTCAAGTCTACTTCTCTAATATTGGAGAAATCTTTATCAACAATTTTGACCCTTATATCTTTTTGTTCTTGCAGATTTTTTAATACTTCAAGACCACGTCTTCCACGGACCTTTTTTAAGTTATCATTTGAATCAGCGATACCTTGAAGTTCTCTAATGACAAATTGTGGAACAATTATTGAACCCTCAATAAAACCTACTTTAGAGATATCTGAAATTCTTCCATCAATTATTGCGCTAGTATCCAAGACTTTTGAATGAAAGAAATCATTCTTAGAATTTACCGGGGACTCTCCTCCTCCACCTTTCTTAAGCCCGACAGCAATACCCAGACATAAAACTGAAAGGAAGACTATTGGGTAAGTATAAAATGGGTATCGAGCACTTAATCCAATAATTTCCGAGAAGTAAGCAAAGGTTAAAAAGAATAGTAATGCCGCACCTGTTCCAACTGTAGCACCAACTAAGGCTTTTGCACTTAAGTCACTAAAGAGTTTTTCGGAATAATAAACAAAAAAGAAAGTTGCTAAACCACAAAAGATGCCCATGCCAACAGAATATGGAAGTATAAGATTTCCTGCTGCTTTAAGGTTAGTTAAAGTAATCCAAAAACCGGCTATTGCACTAATAATTGAAAAAATAATTCTTAATGGACTCATAATATAAATATAATGAATCAAGTCTATTTAACAAGTTTATGGAAGAGATTATAAAGTGTGTATAATAATAAGGGCTTCCAATGATTAATAGATATAGTACAAAAGAGATGGAAAGTATATGGTCTGATAGTAATAAATATCAGAAATGGTTAGATGTAGAAATTGCAGTATGTGAAGCTTGGAGTTATTACGGATTTATTCCTAAAAAGTCATATTTAAGAATTAAGAAAGATTCAAAATTTAATGTTAAAGAAATTGATAAATTAGAGAAAGTTATCAAGCATGATGTAATTGCATTTACTACAAATCTTGCAAAATCGATAGGAGAAGACTCCCGCTTTGTTCATTTAGGGCTAACTTCATCTGATATCTTAGATACCTCTTTGTCATTACTACTTGTAGAATCCGGGAATTTAATTAAGAAAGAAATAAATAAGACAGTAAGAATTCTTACAAAATTATCCAAAAGGTACATTAGGACTCCTATAATGGGAAGATCTCATGGAATTCACGCTGAAGTGACAACTTTTGGACTTGTTTTGGCTAACTGGCTTGACGAGATTAAAAGAGCTGAATCAAGACTTAAGAATGCTATAGATGCTTGTAGCATAGGTAAAATTTCTGGAGCAGTAGGGACTTATTCTAATGTTTTACCAGAGATTGAACTTAGAGCTTGCAAAAAACTAAAGTTAAAACCCGCAAAAATTAGTAGCCAAATTATTAATAGAGATATTCATGCTGAATATTTCACTGCGCTATCATTTATAGCTTCTTCAATTGAGAGAATTTCCATTCAGATTAGGCATATGCAAAGGACTGAAGTTCTAGAAGTAGAGGAACCCTTTTCTAAGGGTCAGAAAGGCTCATCTGCTATGCCCCACAAGAGAAATCCTATACTATCAGAAAATTTGTCAGGGTTATCAAGAGTTGTGCGCTCTAATACTATTGCCTCTTTCGAGAATATACCTTTGTGGCACGAAAGGGACATAAGTCACTCTTCTGTTGAGAGAGTTATTGGTCCCGATTCTTCCATATTAAGCCATTTTATGCTTACCAGAATGAATTACATGCTGGATAATCTAAATGTTTACAAAGAAAACATGTTGAGCAACATTTGGAAGACTAATGGAGTAATTTTTTCTCAAAATATTTTAGTAAAATTAATTCAAAAAGGCTTAAGCCGTGAAGACTCTTATAAGATTGTCCAAGATTTAGCTTTTGTTTCATGGAAGAGTAAAAAAGATTTTAAAAAGATACTGCTTAGTGACACAAGAGTAATGAAGAAATTATCTAAGAAAGATATTCAAGAATGTTTTGATTTTAAAAATCTATTTAAAAATGCAGAATTGATATTAAAAAGAGTGGTTAAGAGTTGATGCTAAATTTTTTGAAGATTTTTTCTTTTTTGCTTTTTATTGTAGTCGGGTGTGATTCTTTTAAGACTGAGAATAAAGTCTCACCACGATTAGATAAAGAAGAGATTCTACAGAAAGTCAAAAGATTGCTTGGTCCATCATCTATACCAGATGATACTTTGGTCTCGATAACTGCTATTAAGGATTCACCCATTGAAGGTCTTAAGGAAGGAGCAATATTGTTCAAAAACCTTAAGGGTACACAGCCAGTACCTTTTTATATTTCAAATGATGGTAGATATATAATTTTTAATTCGACAACATATGACCTCTCCAGTCCAAAGAAAGATTTAGACTTAATGGGCAAAATAGACTTTAAAGGTGTGCCAGTTTCAAATTCAAGCTCAACAAATTCAATAAGGATAGTAGAGTACTCTGACTATCAATGCCCAGCTTGTAAATTTGCAGCATTAGAAGTTATTGCTAAGCTTAAAAATGATTACGGAGAAAAAGTTTCATTTTATTTTAAACACTTTCCACTAACTTTTCATAAGTGGTCCAATTCTGCAGCAACCTTTACAGCATGCTTGAATGATGTGCATGGGGCTAAAACGTTCTGGGAAGTCCATGACTTAATTTTTAAATTTCAGAAGGATATAAAAGCAGCCTCATTTGAGAGCGACCTTTTAGAAATAATTAAGACCAGCAATTTAAATCTCGAGTCATCAAGTTGTTGGAACAACCATACTAATTCTAAATATGTTGAATTTGTAAATTCTAATTTAAAGGAAGGAAAAGAGCTAGGGGTTGAATCAACACCAACCTTCATAATCGAAGGGTATATTGTCAGGGGCGCTGATATAGGAAGAATTAAAGAAGCTATCGATAACTTTTTGAGATAGAATTTCAGCAAGATATAAATCTATGGATTTTATAAAAAAAATAAATGAAGTGGTTTCTTCAAAAGAGGAAATTATTAATTCTTGGTTACACATGAAACAAAAAGAAGTTTCCGTACCCTTTTATACATCAGTAGATCTTAGAGTCTCTTCTAATAAGATTGCAGCAGTTGATACAAATATTTTTCCTGCAGGTTTCAACAATCTCAGTGAACCCTTTATTAATAGGGCATCAGATTTAATTAAAGATTATAGAGAAAAAGATAAAAAATTAAAGATTAAGAAAGTCTTGATTATCCCAGAGTTCCATACTCGAAACCCATTTTATTGGGATAATGTTTTAGCACTAATTAGAATTTTAGAGAAATCCGGCCTAGAAGTTAAGATCGGCTTAATCCAGAATGATCCTTATTTTGAGTATGAGTTTAAATCATCATCAGAGACAACTGTGTTAGCACAGACAATTCAAAGATCGAACAATAAGGTCTTTGTCCCAGGGTTCTATCCTGATTTAGTTTTAATAAATAATGATTTTTCAGATTCGTCACCAGAGATATTAAAGGGTTTGAGCCAGTCAGTTGTCCCACCTACAGAGGTAGGTTGGCACTCAAGGAAAAAGAATATTCATTTTGAATTTTATAATAAATTAGTTGAGGAATTTTCTGAGCTTGTTTCCTTGGACCCATCTTTCTTCTCCTTAACAACAAAACTAGTAGAGGACATTAACTTTGATATAATTGAAGATAGAGAAAGACTCGCAGACTTGTCAGATAAAATGATTAGCAAATTGAGGAGATTCTTTAATATCAAAGACCCTAGCTTATTTATTAAAAATGATACTGGAACATATGGAATGGCTGTTATGCAAATTGACAAAGGTGCTGATATATTAGACCTCAATAGAGACGGAAGGAAAAAGATGAAAGTGTCAAAAGGTGGTCATCTCTTAAAGAATGTAATTATTCAAGAAGGGATTGAGACCATTTATTCAAACAAAGAACCAGTTTACTATTTAATTAATTGTAATGTAGCAGGTGGTTTTTATAGAATAAATGATTCAAGAAATTCTTATCAGAATCTTAACACAAAGGGAATGTACTTTAAGTGTCTCTGCTTAAAAAATGAATGTTCCAACTGTAATGAGTTCTTTAACCCAGCCTTAGAGGTTGTTTCTAAAATTGGCTCTTTAGCAACTGGTTATGAGATTGAATATTTATTGAAGAAGAATCAAAGTTCAGATGAATCTTCAATTAAAGCTTTATTGTAAGCGATTAAAGCATCTCTTCGAGAAAGAATACCAATAATCTTTTTAGAACCGCTCTGTGATACAACAGGAAGCATGTCGCCTTTATCCCAGTGCTTAAGAACTTCAAGCATTGATTCATCTGGTGTTACAGTATTAACATTAGTCGATGCAAGGTCTTTCATTATTACGACATCTCTTAACTCTTCCTCTAAAACCCATCCTCTATAGTCTTGAACTGAAATAATCCCAGACAAATTATCATCTTCATCAATTAGTGGGAAAGTAGTCAGATGGGTAGAGGGTAAGAACTCAATAAATTTACCTAAAGTCATTTTCTCAGGAATAGTAACAACGTCCTTCTTCATTATTTCATTAACTTTCATATTGCTTAAGATATTTGATTCTTCATTTTGTATAATCTCTAAGTTCTCTTTTTTTAAGTAGCATGCTTCAAAAGATCTTCCTATTATTAGTCTATAAATTGAGGTTCCAATAACCGAACTAATCATTACTGGAAGAACAGCTTGGTACGTTTGAGTAAGTTCAAATGTAAAGAAAATGGAAGTTAATGGCGCTTGAGTCATTGCTGCAAGGAAAGTCCCCATACCAACTATTGCGTATGATGTAGAAAGTTCGCCTGGTATTAGCTGTGGATAGAAAATTGATTCAACCCCATATCCGAAAATAAATCCAAAAATAGCACCTAAGAAGATTGAAGGCGCAAAAATACCTCCAGGCCAACCACTGTTTAGAGTAATAGATGTAGCAATAGGTTTGAGAAATAAGATTCCTATAGCAATCCATATTGTATATTCATTGTTTAGAGTTCTTGTCATAGCTTCATAGCCATTGCCTAGAACATCTAATCCAATTCCAAAAGGTACAAAAGCTAATAGTCCAAGCAAAATGCCTCCTACAATTGGTCTTATTCTAATTTCTGGAACGTATTGCTCAAATTTTTTCTCTATATAAAAATGCATTTTTGTAAATAATGATGAAGCAAAACCAATTGCAACACCCATTAAGGCATAAATAAAAAGCTCGTTATATGTAAACAGAAGGAAGTCCACATTGTAGAAAATATCTCCTTCAGAACTAAAGAAACCTGCTACAACAGTTGCAGTAGCAGCAGAAATAACTACTGGTAAGAAGCTTCTAATTTTAATATTTCTTAATAGTGCCACTTCCTCAACAAACAAAACACCAGTAATTGGGGCATTAAAAGTTGCGGCTATAGCTCCCGCGATACCACAAGCAATAAATATTTTCAGATCGCTTTTTTTTATTCTTATTTTTTGCCCTACAACACTACCAATAGACCCCCCAAGTTGTGCCATTGGTCCTTCTTGGCCAACCGAACCTCCAAAGCCTAGCGAAATTATTTGTGCAAAACTTTTCACTATTGAATCTTTAAGAGTTATTACACCACTACCTCTAGAGATTGTGTGAATAAATCTGTGAAATTTGTATCCTAATATGTCATCTTTTTTTGAAAGGTAAGCAAGAAAGAAAAGGAGGAGACCACCAATAATGGTTCCAAAGATTACCATGTTCTTTTCGGCCAACGGGTTAATAAATAAGGAAGTGATAGTGTTATAAAGGAAATGAAAGATAACATTTGAGAATCCAGCGCATATCCCAACAATGAAACCTATCAATATAAAATAAGAATATTGATTGTTCCACAGGTTAAAAATAGTTAGGCGAATCTTTTTACTTGGCATTACAACACTTAATTTTTTATAATAAACTAAAAAGTATTGAGTCTCTATATTATATTGTTTGACTATAAGTTTTTTTCATGACAGACTTAAGTCGCTTTAGGTGATATTTTATGTCTTTAGATGATCCGAATCATTATTCAATTGGAAGCTTTTTTATAGCTTTAGCTAGCATTTTTATTGTAGGCAAGGTTTTAAGCTCTATTTTTGTCAGATTTAAGCAACCAGAAGTATTAGGTGAGTTAACAGCTGGTGTAATATTAGGGACTCTGGGACTAATTCCATTGTTAGGACAACCTGGGCATGAGGTACTTTTCCTGCTCTCGGAAGTAGGCGTAGCAATTCTATTGTTTGAGATTGGCTTAGAAACAGATTTAAATGAACTTTTAAGTGTCGGCTTACCATCACTGACCGTTGCAATTTTGGGTGTCGTAGTTCCATTTTTCCTAGGCTTCTATTCTGTTTATTTGTTGGGCGATTTGGGTTTTATTTCATCAGAATCTAGTCTTTTCCTTACAGCATTAACAATCGGGGCTACTTTGACCGCAACTAGTGTTGGTATAACTGCTAGAGTCCTATCTGAGTTAAACAAGCTAAAAGCTATAGAATCTAAAGTGATCCTTGGAGCAGCCGTAATCGATGATGTAATAGGGCTAATAATCCTTGCAATAGTTGGTGGGTTAATTTCCAGCTCTAATTTAGGGCAAGATGTTTCAATAGAATTTTCCTCTGTAGCAATAATCACTGGAAAGGCGTTTGGATTTTTATTCTTAGCAATTGTAATTGGAAGACTGTTTACTACTAAATTATTTATTTTTATACATAGCCTTAAAGCTCGAGGCAGCCTCTTGTTGGGAGCCTTGTCGTATACATTTATTTTTGCATTTTTGGCACAATTTGCAGGATTAGCACCTATAATCGGTGCTTTCGCAGCAGGACTACTGTTAGCTAAGACAAACCAGAAAACACTTATAGAAGATAGACTGAAACCTGTAGCAGATGTGTTTATACCCATCTTCTTTATAATGGTAGGAGCAGCAGTAGATATTTCTGTTTTCAATCCCTTTATAAAAGAAAATATTGCAGTTATAATTTTAGCTTTAGTTTTATTTGTGATTGCCATAATTGGCAAATTGGTTAGCGGTTTGGGGGCTTTTTCTTTAAAAGCAAACAAATTAGTTATAGGAATTGGGATGATACCGAGGGGGGAAGTAGGACTTATTTTTGCTTCTATGGGACTTGCAACAGGAGTTCTTAATAGTAGCGATTATTCTGCTTTAACAGTAATGGTAATGCTTACCACGTTTATTGCGCCACCCTTGCTTTATCATTTTTTTAAGGATTAATTAATGAAGCTTATTTTTATATTTATATTTGGAATCTGCACCAATGCTTTGTCTGCAGACTCTTCTAATGTTCTCTCTGTTGATAGTACTTTTTTTATCGAGTTAGGAATATTTATTTTTATTATCTTATTTTTAAATAAGTTTTTGTTTCAGCCTTTATTAAACTTAAAAGAGAATAGAGATATTGAGACATCAGTTAGAATCGAAAGAGCAAAAAGTATGGATTTGGATGCGGCTAATATTGAAGAGGAATACAAAAAGCGAATCTCTGATTTCAAAATTGAGATTGAGAAAGCATCTAATGAGAAATTATTAGATGCAAAGAAACAAGCAGAGCTGGTTATAAAAAAAGCCAAGGAGGAATCTTTGATAGCTATCGAAGATGCAAGAAAAAATTTGGACTCGGATTTAGTCTCCTCTATATCGGACATGCAGATTCATGATATTAAGATCAACCAAGATGAAGTTTCAAAAAAAGTTAGAGAGATTTCCAACCTTATCAAGGAGAAAGTTAGCTAAATGGTTGAAGGTATTAACTTAATAGAACAATTTAAGTTTGCTTCTCAGCACTTGTTTAATCTGATTGTTTTCATTGGTATTTTGTATTATTTTTTGAAAGATACTGTTGTGAACTTTTTTGCTTCCAGAAGCAATAGAATAAAAGATGAAATTGCTGAAGCCACTAATGTAATAAGTAAATCCCAGGAGCAGTATAATAATAGCTCCCAAAAATTGGAGTTAATTGACTCAGAACTAACAGAGCTAAGGAACTCTCTAGACGCGATGACCAACAGAAAAGTATCTGATATTTTAGATAATGCTAATTTCCTAGGCGAGAAGATTAAGAATGATACTGCTGATATTATATCTCTAGAGTCTGTAAGGCTAAAGGCAGATATTGAGAATGAAGTTCTAGAAAAAGCTATTGAGCTAGCAAAATATGAGATAAAAGAAGATTCTAATGAATCAAAAGATACTATTTTAATTTCTTCTTTCTTGAGTGAGGTGAAGCAAAATGCCATCAGCAACAGTTAACGATTTCTTTATTGCCTTAACAAGTGATACATCTTCTAATGAGAATATTGAAAAAGTTTATTATGGCCTTTCTAATTTTGTTGAGGTTTTTGATAAAGATAAAAGCATTAGGCTTTGTTTGATAAACGATGTTTACCCACAGTCGGTTAAAATAGATTTGATTTCTCAAATAGTACTTGACTGTGATAAAACAAGAAAGTTTTTAGAGGCTATTGTTGAATTTAACTTGCTAACTGAATTTATCGATTCCAGGGACTTTTTTCTGAAGAAATTAAGAAAGATTCTTGGTAGAGTCAGGATTGAAGTCACTACAACAAATTTAAATCAAGAAGAAAAATTAAATCTTATCAAAAGCAGTTTAGAGGAAATTTGGGGATCAAACCTTGAGATTTCTTTTAAAGAAGATCAAGAGATATTAGGTGGAATTATACTTCAAGTTGAAGATAAGTTCTTTGATGGGTCTTTGATAGGTAGAATTAATGAATTAAAGAAAATAAATTTAAAAGGAGAATTTAATGTCTGAGGCAAATATTCAAAATATAAGTGAACAATTAAGGCACAAGATTCAAGGTTTCGAATCAAGTTTCAAATCTGCAGAGATAGGAACTGTTACTTCTGTTGGAGATGGGATTGCAAAGATATATGGCCTTGATGAGGCTGTTGCTGGTGAACTGGTTTCATTTGATAGCGGTGTTTATGGCCTAATTTTAAATCTTGAAGAAGATAGTGTTGGTGTTGCAATATTCGGTGCTGATGAATTAGTAAGTGAAGGAGATAAAGTTAAAAGAACTGGGGATATCGCTAAAGTTGGCGTTTCCGATTCAATGCTTGGTCGTGTTGTTGACGGACTTGGTAAGCCAATAGATGGTAAAGGCGAAATTAATTCAGAAACATTCAAGCCCGTTGAGATCAAAGCTCCTGGTGTTATTGATAGGAAATCAGTCAACGAACCACTTCAAACAGGTATAAAGGCAATTGATTCAATGATTCCTATAGGTAGAGGACAAAGAGAGTTAATTTTAGGAGATAGACAGACTGGTAAGACAGCAATTGCAATTGATACAATTATTAATCAGAAAGGAAAAGGCGTTTATTGCATATATGTAGCCATTGGTCAAAAGCAATCTACTGTAGCGCAGGTGGTGGAAAAATTAAAAGAGAATGGAGCTTTTGAATACACAACTGTGGTTGCTGCTAATGCAAGCGACCCTGCACCTTACCAATTCTTATCACCATTTACTGGATGCGCTATTGGTGAGCACTTTAGAGACTCTGGTAGACATGCTCTTGTAATCTATGACGATTTGACTAAGCATGCTTATTCTTACAGGCAGCTTTCTCTTCTCCTTAGAAGACCCCCGGGCAGAGAAGCTTATCCAGGTGATGTTTTTTATCTTCATTCAAGATTGCTTGAGCGAGCAGCTAAGATGAGCGATGAAAAAGGTGGGGGATCCTTAACAGCCTTACCAATTATTGAAACTCAAGCAGGAGATGTTTCTGCTTATATTCCTACTAATGTTATTTCAATTACAGATGGACAAATATACTTAGAGACAGACTTGTTTTATTCAGGCGTTAGGCCTGCAATTAATGTTGGCCTCTCAGTGTCGAGGGTAGGAGGATCCGCGCAAGTAAAAAGTATGAAGAAAGTTGCTGGAACTCTTCGATTAGACTTAGCTCAATATAGAGAAGTTGAAGCTTTTTCACAATTTGCTTCTGACTTAGACGAAGCTACTAAGTCTCAACTTCAAAGAGGATCAAGATTAGTAGAGGCTCTTAAACAAGGTCAATATGTTCCGCTTGCTGTAGAAAAACAAGTTTTATTATCTTTCGCTGTTACAAACGGCTTTGCTGATGATATTGATGTTAGCAAGATAGGAGATTTCGAAGAAAAACTTTATGATTATTTTGAATCATCTTGTCCTGATATATTAGACAAACTCAAATCTAGTTTTGATGATGATGTCATTAAGTCACTAAAAGAAAATTTAGAAAAATTTATAGGAGTATACTCAACTTAAAATGCCTAGTTTAAAGGAAATTAGAACTAAGATATCTAGTGTTAAAAGCACCAAGAGAATAATGCAAGCAATGAAGATGATTGCAACAGTAAAGTATGCAAAAACTCAGCTTATGCTTAATTCATTTAGGCCTTATTTCAAGTCCTACAAGGAAATAGTAGAATTGGTTACGGGCTCTATGAAAGGGTCTAGCAACAAGTTCCTTGGGAGTAACAATGACAATGGAGAAGATTTATTAATTATTGTTTCTTCCGATAGAGGCTTATGTGGTTCTTATAATACTAGTTTGTTTAGAAAAATAGAAAGACATAATTTTTCATCTACTAAATTAAAAAAGTTATTTGTTGGGAAGAAAGGTCTAGATTATTTTAAAGAAGAAACTTTTGGTGATTCTGTTCCATCTCTTTCCGAGAAGAACTACAAAGATGTTGCTTCTAGCATTTCCGAGCAGCTACTTCATTCTTTTATAAACGAAGAAATTGATAATATATATATTGCTTATAATAAATTTGAGAGTGCAATTTCTCAGGCCCCAACAATTGAAAAAATATTACCTATTCAGCTTGTTGATTCAGAAGAGAAACAAGTTGAATCTGATATTTTAATTGAGCCTGACATAGATAGTTTTGTTGAGGAAGTACTTCCAAAGTTTTTTAACTTAACTATTTCTAGCGTTCTCCTAGAGTCAATAACAAGCGAGCATGCGGCTAGAACTGCTGCAATGGATAATGCAACTAGAAATGCTGATGATATTTTAAGAGATACAACAATATTATTTAACAAAACAAGACAAGCATATATCACAACAGAATTAATGGATATTGTGAACGGTGCTGAGGCTATTAAATAAAAGGAGATTAACTATGAGTACTGAGAATTTTGGACAAGTCATTCAGGTGTTAGGACCTGTTATTGATGTAGAGTTTTCATCAGAGGGTTTGCCACCTATAAATAATGCCCTCAAGCTAACGAATTCATTAATTAATCAAGATGAATGGAATCTTACAATTGAAGTTGCCCAACAGATTGGTAGCAAAAGAGTAAGGTGTATTGCAATGGATACTACAGATGGGATCAAAAGAGGAGAAAAAGTGCTCGATACCGGAAGCCCAATTAGTATTCCTGTAGGCAAGTCTGCATTAGGAAGAATGATGAATGTAATTGGTGAGCCAATTGATGGAGTAGGACCAATTAAATCCGAAACACTTAGCCCTATACACAAATCTGCACCATCATTTCAACAACAAAGTACAAAAACAGAAGTCTTTGAAACTGGAATTAAAGTAATTGATTTATTAGCTCCATTTCTTAAAGGCGGAAAGACTGGTTTATTCGGAGGAGCTGGAGTTGGAAAGACAGTTCTTTTGATGGAGTTAATTAACAATGTTGCTAAAGAATATGGCGGCTATTCATTCTTTGCTGGAGTAGGCGAGAGAACTCGTGAGGGAAATGATTTATATATGGAAATGAAAGAGTCGGGTGTTTTGGAGAATACAGGCTTAGTCTTCGGGCAAATGAATGAACCACCAGGAGCTAGAGCTAGAGTTGCTTTAACTGGTTTAACTCAGGCTGAACATTTTAGAGATCAAGAAGGACAAGATGTTCTATTGTTCGTTGATAATATTTTTAGGTTTACACAAGCGGGCTCAGAAGTTTCTGCTCTTCTAGGAAGGATACCTTCAGCTGTTGGATATCAGCCAACGCTTGCGACTGACTTAGGTGCTTTACAAGAAAGAATTACATCAACAGTTAAAGGCTCAATTACCTCAGTTCAAGCGATTTATGTACCTGCTGATGACTTGACTGATCCTGCTCCTGCTACAACTTTTGCACACTTGGATGGAACAATTGTTCTATCTCGTCAATTATCTGAGTTAGGAATTTATCCAGCTGTTGACCCACTAGATTCAACTTCAAGAATGTTAGATCCTAGAATAGTTGGTGAGGAACATTATAGAGTTGCAAGGGAAGTTCAGAGAATTCTACAAAGATATAAGCAACTACAAGAAATCATAGCTATATTAGGAATGGATGAGTTGTCAGAACAAGATAAAATTGATGTTTCAAGAGCAAGAAAAATTCAGAGATTTTTATCCCAGCCATTCTTTGTTGCTTCACAGTTTACAGGCTTAGATGGAAAGTATGTATCAATTGAAGAAACAATTAAATCTTTTGATGAGATTCTAAGTGGAGAACTTGATAACTTACCTGAACAAGCGTTTTATCTTGTTGGAAGTATCGAAGAAGCTAAGGAAAAAGGGAAAAGTCTTGAATAGTATGAGTAGCTCTTTTGATTTAAAAATTTATACTCCCGAGGAAGTTGTTTTCAACGAAAAAGCAGTTCAATTAACAGCTTCCAATTCAACTGGTGAGTTTGGTATCCTTCCTGGCCATACCTTTTTTTCATCAGATATTGTGCCTTGTAATCTCATAGTTAAATCTGAGAGTGGTCCAGAGAAGAAATTTAAAGCTGGCTTTGGTTTAATAAGTGTTAAATCTAATGAAGTAATAGTTGCATTAGAGTCAGCAGTTGTTGACTAGTTTTGAGAAGTGATATTATTCATAATAGTAGTCAAGGCCAAGATGGTCGATATTTTCTTCTCCAGCTAAAAATCTTAAAGTGTTCTTAAGTTTCATAGATTGAATGAAAACATCATGTTCAGGATAGAGCTTCTCTCCAACCATGGGACTTTTAAAATAAAAGGACATCCATTCTTGAATTCCAAACATACCAGCGCGTTGAGCTAAATCCATGAAAATTATTAAATCTAAAACTATTGGAGCTGCAAGAATACTGTCCCTGCATAAGAAATTAACTTTAATTTGCATCTCATATCCAAGCCAACCAAATATATCTATATTATCCCAGGCTTCTTTTTGGTCACCTCTTGGAGGATAGTAGTTGATTCTAACTTTATGGTAGAAATCCCCGTAAAGCTCTCTATTTATTTCTGGTTGGAAAATATGTTCAAGAACACTTAATTTACTTTCTTCTTTTGTTTTAAAATTCTTTGGATTATCTAGTACTTCACCGTCTCTATTACCAAGTATGTTTGTAGAGAACCAACCATTAAGTCCTAGAAGTCGACTTTTTATACCTGGAGCTAAAATAGTTTTCATTAAAGTTTGGCCAGTTTTAAAGTCTTTTCCTGCCACTGGAACTTTCTTGCTAATACTTAGTTTTGTTAATGCAGGAATATCTACTGATAAATTTGGAGCACCATTTGCGTATGCGGCACCAGATTTAATTGCAGCATAGGCATATATCATGCTTGGTGAAATATCTTTGTGATTAGACTTGAGTCCATTCTCAAATGATTTTAGGGTTTGATGAACTTTCCCCTTTTTAAAGAAAATCTCAGTGCTACCACACCAAATCATTACCAATCTATCAATGTTTTTAGCTTTTTTAAAATCCTTTATTTCTTTTATTAGCTCATTTGCAAGCTTAAAGTAGTTTTTTTCTTTTTTAATATTTTTTCCATTTAAATTTTCTGCAAACTTTTTATTGAATACAGCTTTATTAGGTTTTATATTCTGTAGCGTTTCTTTTAAATTTTCAATTAAATCTTTGTCTAAGACACCGGCTTTTAATGAGGCTTTATAGCAATCTTCTGGGTACACATCCCAACCAAAGAATTCCAAGTCGTTAATATCTGTTAGTTTGATTAAGTCCTTAATTAAAGGAGTATTTTTTTCAGTTCTTTTTCCAATACGAATAGTTCCCATTTGTGAAAGTGAACCAAAAAGTTTACCAATATCTTTCTTGTGAGCTTCAATCCCAGCAATAAAAG
>Ga0209252_1000260_pt1 | contig 42755 bp, 37 predicted proteins | sample SaaInlV_135m_DNA_3_FD_184673 | JGI IMG/M metagenome (GOLD analysis project Ga0209252, IMG submission 184673) | Marine microbial communities from expanding oxygen minimum zones in the Saanich Inlet - Saanich Inlet SI074_LV_100m_DNA (SPAdes) (version 2) | ecosystem: Environmental > Aquatic >... | reverse complement strand
TAAAGATAATTTGATTAGGAAACATTTAAACCCCTCTAGAGCTTTTGTTTTTAATATGGACAGCATTAAAATTTTTACAGAATTGCTACAGAATGAAGTGACATTTCTTCATAAGAGATCTCAGGAGTTGTATTCTGCAATTAAGAACATTAGACCGTTATTGTCACCCTTTGTTCTTTCTCCTTATCTTTATTCTTCTGGGTTAGCTAAAAAAGTCCGCTATTATAATGAGATTTGTCACTTAAAGCAGATTAATTATGATCCTACTGATATCTATAGCTCATATATATATAATTCAGATTATAAAGAATATGAAGGAAATAAAAGAGCCTTTAGTATGGAGTCTGGATGGGTTGATGAAGATATTAAGGGGTCAATAAAATATATTAACGATATTCTAAAAAGATGTGCTTTTTTTGAAGTTGAATCAAAAGATAAGCTTGAGAGATCCAATAAGTTGACAAAAATTTTGGGTTTTAGGGTCTCTGAATTTAGGCTTTACTTCAAGCCTTCAGATACAAAAGACCTTACTAGCTTAGTTTTTAGAAATGTTCCTGGTGATAATCAAATTGCAGGAATAGTAAAAGAAAATACTATGTTTGCAGAAGTCGTTAGTTTTTACATTGACTATATAAAGCAGAACGAAAAATTTCTTGTAATCAGAAGCGGTTTTATTGATTTGGTAGGCAAGTGCGATAATTTTATCGATGAACTCAATGAGCAGTATCCGGTCAAAACTCTTAATCTTAATTTAAATAATAGCTATGAGTTTTCAATAGGCTCTGAATTAATCAATGTAAGACTAAGCCAAAGTGACATCCCTACTAATTGTAGAATAAATTTCCACTCTTTATGACACAGTCTTTGACTTCTTGTTTATGGTAAAGATAAATAGGTAAAGAGAAATGAGAATTATAAAAGTGAAATGGTAAGGTTCCCATCTGTTATATATAAATAGTGGATAAATTATTAGCACTGTAACAATAAGGTGCAGTCTTTCTTGTAGAAGATATACGTTCCGGGTTATTGCTAATTTAAATACGGAATCTTTATCATTAAAAGTATTGTAAAAGTAAAAAGGCAAATAACTTATGATTGGAATTATAAAAAGTGAATCATAGACCTTTATTCGAGGGAAAAATAGCATTGTTGTTAAAGAAATTAGGATTATTTTTTCAAGTGTGCTGGTCTGGATTTTCTTCGTAATAAAATAGATAAAGAATATATGGATTATGCAGATAGAAGATCCAACAATAGTTAAGATTGACATGCTCTCATAGTGGAAGCTAAGAAAGTCTAGTAATTCTTTTGTTAAACTTATAAATCCAAAACCTAGATCAATTGAATTAGCAAGATGCGAAGTATTATCTACAAAGCCTTTAAAGTTTATTGGGTCTAAAAAGTATAAAATGCCATAGAGTCCAATAACACTTATAAGTACATATATAAGCTTTATCAGGAACCTCTTAAAGCTCTTCTCTTTTAGGAGTATTGCACCACAAAAACATATATAGATAGGTTTCAACAAAGTTGCAAAAACTATAAGATATATGAATCTATTATTCTTTTCCTCAATGTAATCAATGAGTAGGTTCAATGCTAAAAGTGCAATAGGAAGACCCATGTTCCCCGAGTATATAGCAACCGTTATGGCACCATCAAAAGTATTGATAACAAAAAAGAAATATCCTGTAAGGATAAGTACAGTTTTTTTACCTATATCAAACCTTTTAATTAGTTTTAAGAATAAAGAAATTAATAAATAAAAGTTAATTGCATTAATAATGAATAGCCATTGGAAATTTGTTAGTTTAGCGAAAGGGAGATAAAGATATATTACTGTTAATGGCATATTAAAATAAAAATTCCAATTATCAGGAAGGCAGTCTCTTAAAATGATATAATCGTATGGATCTTGACCATTCAGGAATAAGCTAACTCCACACATATAAACATATGAGTCCCAAGAAAGGATGTGAGCCGTAATAAATGATGAGTTTATTATTTGATTAGATATAAGGCCCATAAGCATGTACGAAAAAAGAATAAGTAAAAAGTTATTAATTATGTCAATAGAAGTTAAATTGAATACCTCAGAATTTTTTCTGTAGATTTTCACAATTGTTTCTTTTATATATGGTACTTTTTCTTTAAAATTTAACATTTTAATACTCATATCATATATTATTTTTAACTTTTTATATATCACTTTTGATTTTATCAATACTTAGTATGGTCAACAAGAATATAGATAAAATGATAGGATATATAAAATAATTATCACCCTTAATATTATAAAAGCCTAAAATCATAGTATTGAGTAAAAGAATCATATATTCTGCCTTAAAAGAAAGTTTAAATTTCTTTATTCCATCATTAAGGAAAATACTATTTACTAGATAGATTGTCGGAATTCCACATATCAGCATATCATATTGCTTTAATCTTGGTATAAGAAGATAGACTCCTACTATTGCAATGGAGAACTTAAGGTTTCTCTCTATTCTTGGATTATTAGAAAGCTTGATAAATTTTATTTTATAAATTCTAAATATTACAAATATAAGTAGTGCTGTATATGCAATATAGTCAATTAAGAAGTCCACCTTATCTATCTCGTTTGGCCCTATAAGCCAATCATGAGCACCTGATTTAAATGGGATTCCTACACCTAAAAGATTAGATTTTATATAATTGATTACTTGCAAGGAGCCTACACCCATGTCTCCAATATAAGGAAGTATTGCAATATTCTTTGATAATAAAGTAAATTCTTCTGGATACAGCCAACTATTAATAAGAATAAAAGCAAAAGGAGATATCGCTAAGACTAATAACTTATTGATGTCCCTGCTTTTTGTTATAGCAAATGGTACAAGTAAAAAAAGAATCATATGAATTTTAAATAAGCTTGGAAGAGTAATCAGGATTATGCCCATATCTCTAATTCTTGGTTTATTAGAGATTGATAGCATAAGACCAATTGTTGTAGAAACATAAAGTATAGAAGATATATTCCCAGAAATATAACCATATAGCGGAATTGAGCTAAAGCTGAATATTGATACAAATAGAGACATAATCAGGCTCATTCCCCCATATATCTTTTGCATACAAAAAACAACTAAGAGGACAGATAAGGTCAAGATTGATATCCAAATAATCTCAAAATTTTCAGGGGTTGTAATATGAAAGTTTAAAATCCTTAGATAGATTGGCAAATAGACAAATTTAAAGTTAGTTAATTCTTTAGAGCAATCTACAAGGGGACCATATCCGTTGCCAGTTTGGCTAAAGATAAAGGGCCCACAATAATAAACCATTGAATCCCAAAAGAATTGTTTTGATTCAGCTAAATTTTGATAAATTCTGAAATAAGCGGAACAAAATACAGAAAGAAGTAACAGTAGTTTAAAATAAATTGATTTTCCCATTTATATCTCGATTCCTTATAGTATTATATCTTATAGATTTATTATGAAATGTGTAATCCTAGCTGGTGGTAAAGGTACAAGGTTGAGTGAAGAGACTCAAGAAGTGCCCAAGCCAATGATTGAAATTGGTGATAGGCCGATACTTTGGCATATTATGAAGCATTATTCTGCACATGGAATTGACGAGTTTATAATATGTACCGGTTATAAATCGAATTATATAAAAAACTATTTTGTTAATTATAAAGTTAATAATTCTGTGATTCATGTTGATATTAAAGATAATATTGTTGAAGTAGATTCTAACGTTAAAGAGAATTGGAAGATATCTATTATTGATACAGGATTAGAAACAAATACTGCAGGAAGAATTAAGAAAGTTGCTAAATATATCCCCGAAGATGTTTTTTTATTAACTTATGGTGATGGAGTCGGTGATGTGAACATTAGGAAAAGTATAGAATTTCATAAAAAACATAAAAAATTAGTAACAATGACTGCGGCAATCCCTGAAGGAAGATTTGGATCCATTACTTTTAAAGGAAATAGAATTTCCAGCATTAAGGAGAAACAAGATAATTCTGATAAATTTGTTAATGCAGGCTTTTTCGTTGTAAACAAAAAGGCGTTAAAGTATATTTCTAATAGTAATGAGCAGTGGGAGAAGGCACCTCTTAAAAAGATTGCAGCATCGGGGAATTTGATGGGATTTAAACATCTAGGGTTCTGGCATCCTATGGATACAATCAGGGACAAGGTCTATTTAGAAGAATTATCAAAACTCAAAAACCCACCCTGGAAAACCTGGTAGAAAATGAACTTAAAAAGATTTTATTCTGGTAAAAGAGTCCTTGTTACTGGACATACTGGCTTTAAGGGCGCTTGGCTTTCTTTAATCTTAAGTGAATTTGGAGCTGAAGTTCATGGTATATCACTAAAACCCGAGGACACAAGAGGAAATTTCTATAATATAATTAAGTTAAATAGGAAAATAAATTCAAATTATATCAACCTAGTAGATTATAAGAAATTAGAAAAATCAATTGAAAAGATTCAGCCAGAAATTATTTTTCATTTAGCTGCTCAGCCTTATGTAATTAGATCATATAAGAATCCTATAGAGACAATTCAATCTAATGTATTAGGTGTATCTAACTTGCTAAATATTTCCAGAAACATCAAAACTCTTAAGTTCTTTTTAAATATCACAACAGATAAGTGTTACGAGAATGATGATAGTAAAAGAGGATTTAAGGAAACTGATAGTTTAGGTGGGAAGGACATATATTCTTCTAGTAAAGCATGTTCAGAACTTCTGACCAAGTCTTTTCATGAGAGCTTTTTAAAGAATAATATTGCTATTGGAACAGCTAGAGCTGGGAACGTAATAGGTGGGGGCGACTTTGGGGAAGATAGATTGATACCAGATATCTTTGAATCAATAATTAATAAGGATAGACTAATAATTAGGAATCCTAACTCTATAAGACCTTGGCAATACATACTAGACGTCCTTAGTGGCTATTTGTTGCAGACCGCTATGTTGAAGAAGATGGGAAAAAAACAAGTCTTATCTTATAACTTTGCACCAGTTCAGAAAGATGTGGTGACAGTTCAGGAAATAGTAAGATATATTGCTAAATATTTTAATTATAAAGATATTAAATTTTTAAATAAAAATAAAGGATTTAAAGAATCTAAGAATCTTTTATTAAACTCTAGAAAAGCATTTAATGAGCTTGGATGGAAAAATAAATATAAGACCTTGGGTGCAATAGACCAGACTATAAAATGGAACGAATCTTATCGTTCTAATCCTAAGGACATACAAGAATTTTCAATTAGTTTAATTAAAGATTATTTTAAGATTTAAAGATGATAGAAAAAAAAGTTTTATTTACTAGTATTGATGGATTTATAGGCTTAAATATTTTTAAGAAATTCAATAAATCAAATTTCTTCTTCTTGACGGATAAATCCTCAAGGGTCAATCATAATAAAAGGGTGTATCATTATAATGACTTCGAAAAGATATTAGAGTTAAAAGAAATTAATATAGTTTTTAACAATAGAGGAATACTTTTAGGTAAAACCAAAGATTTAAATAGAGTTAATTATCTAGACTCAAAGAGAATTTTTAAATTAACTAATAAGTACAGAGTGGACTATTTTGTTAATTTGGACACAAATAAGGCTCTAGTCTCACGAGGTCTTCCGAGTTCTATTATTGGTCATGGAAAAGGAAGGGAATATCATAATTCTAAGGAAAGTTTTAGGCAATTCTTTATTACTGAAAATTCATCATTTAATAGAATTAACATTTATTGCGATATAATCTACGGGCCAAATGATAAACTCCATAAGTTTGTCAACAAAACAGTTTTTGAGATAATGAATAATGATAAGAATATTACGCTCTATAATCCAAATTTAATTAGGAATTTCTTATACATAGATGATTTCCTAAAATATATCCATAAACTAATAGGTTCAATACATAAACTTGAAGAGCCATATTCTGAATTATTTTTTTCATCATCTGAATTCAAAACTCTTAATAAATTTATTGTTACTATTAAATCCTTGTTGAAATCAAACATATTTATTAACACCCATAAAGGCAGCCTCTACAAGAAAACTAATAAGATATTAAGAGAAGAATTTAATAGTAAAAAGAATCCAGCTTGGTTAAGGCTTAAAAGTACAGTTGGATTAAAAGCAGGACTAGGTAGGGTGATTAGGCCTCTTGTTAAAGGTGGGCTTTAATGAAAATACTAATAACTGGTGGATGTGGATTTCTTGGCTCTAATCTGGCTCTTTATGGTATGAACTCTGGATATGAGATTACAATAGTTGATAATTTTTATAGATTAGGGTCAAAGAAGAATTTTGACTGGTTAAAGAGTAAGGGAAAGTTCAATTTATATGAAACTGATATTTCCAATTATGAGGAAATAAAAAAAGTATTTCATACTGTAATGCCGGACTTCGTATTTCATCTTGCCGGGCAGACAGCCATGACTACTTCGTTAAATAGCCCTTTGAAGGACTTTGAGATTAACACTATTGGTTCTATTAATATATTGGAATCGATAAAGAGTATTGATAATGATTGTAAGGCAATTTATGCATCATCTAATAAGGTTTATGGCGACCTTGAATATGTTAAAACTGATGAAAGTAATACGAGATATGTAACTCCTGAATTTAAAAATGGATTCCCTGAATCTATGAAGATTGATTTCTCTACTCCTTATGGATGCTCTAAGGGCGCTGCTGATTTATATTTCTTAGATTATTGTAAGTCATACAAGATGAAGCTGTCAGTGTTTAGGCATTCTACTATGTATGGAGGTCGCCAATTCGCTACAGTTGATCAAGGCTGGATTGGATTCTTCTGTGAGAAGCTATCTAGACCACTGAAAGAAGAAATTGATATTTATGGGATTGGTAAACAGGTCAGAGATATATTGCATTGTGATGATATTGTAGAATTGTATTATGAATCAATTCATAAATTTGATAATTTAAAAGGCGAAGCTTTCAATATTGGTGGTGGAGCTTCAAATAGCCTATCACTCTTAGAGCTTTTTGAAAAGTTAGAGTTAAAAACTGGGAATAAAATGAAATATAAAATAAATCCTATGCGAGTCAGCGATCAAAAAGTATATATCTCTGATCTCGAAAAGATTAAGATAGCGCTTGATTGGATACCAAAGGTTAATATAGATTTAGGCCTAGATATGATGCTGGATTGGGTTAAAGAGAAATGATTAAATATTCGATTATTATCCCAAGTTATAATGAATATGAAAACCTTAAGCTCTTAATTCCAGAATTACTAGAAGTCCTCAAAGATTCAATGCATCTATATGAAGTTTTAATAATTGATAGAATGTCTAAAGACGAGGAGACTTTTAGTTTAACGCAATCTTATAAAATTAGATATATACAAAGAGTTGGAGGGGATAGGTATGGGGATGCTGTAAGGTCTGGCATATCTGCTGCAATAGGAAGAACAATTATCTTCATGGATGGAGATGGATCTCATAACCCTGAAGAAATTTTGGAGCTATCTAAATATTCCGATTCCTATGATTTAGTCGTAAGTTCAAGATATCTAACTTCATCAACAAGTGAGAATACGTATCTTAAAGAATTAGGATCTATATTTCTAAATAAAATATGTAGTGTGTTATTTAAGGTGCAATGTAGTGATTTTTCTAACAGCTTCAAGGCCTACAATGGGGACTTGTTAAAGAAAGTCGTACTGCATTCGAAAGATATAGACATTATTGAGGAGATGATATATAAATTGATAGCAATAAAGGATGATGTCAGAATTCATGAAATCCCTGGGACTTTTAGGAAAAGAGTTAATTACGAGTCCAGGCGAAAACCTTTTATATATTTTTTATCGTATATTAGAACTTTGGTTAGGCTAAAATTGTTGGACAAATAATGGATTGGTTTAAGAAAATAAATATAAATATTTTTCTCCTTCAAATAGGTTTATCGATATCCCTATTTTTATTATATTCTGGATTTAATTATGAGATACTATATTTTGAAAATTTTTCATGGTTTTTGAAGCCTTCAATAACGAACGATATAGAGACATATTGGATATCTTGGGAGTTCTTTAGAAATACTGACTATTTACAGTTTCCGTTATTGTTAAATCCTAGCTATGGAGAAGGACTAAATGTTAGCATCTATCACACAGATGCAATCCCAATTGCTGCTTTTCTTTTTAGATTTTTTAGTAATGTTCTTCCAGATAATTTTCAATACTTAGGCTCCTGGACTCTTTTTTCGTTCTTCCTTATGTCTTTCTTTTCTTATAAAGTCCTGAACCTTTTTATTGAAAATAAATCAGTATGCTTTGTATCATCTATCTTTTTTCTTATTGCTCCTCCATTTATGGACAGAGTTTTCCTCCAACAAGCTGTTTCGTCTCATTGGCTAATCTTGGCTGCAATATACTTTTATTATTCTAACAATATTGAATATAGGTCGTGGAACCTTTTATTGATTCTATCAATATTAATTAATGGTTATTTAGCAATGATAGTATTTGCAGTTTTTACAGCGAATATTTACTTGCTTTATTTTAGAGCTGAAACATTAAACTTCTTTAAGAAGTTCTTTGTTTCATTAATTTTGATGTCCTTTGTATCCTATGCTACAGGATTATTCTCGATTGGTAAGGGTATAAAAGAAGGTGGCTATGATCTTTATGGGATGAGTATCATGGGCTTTTTAAATCCTTCATCGCCTACGGGTTTTTATTCAATAATATTTGATAAACTTTTTTCACCTTCAGTACTTTTTGTAAAAGAAGTTGAGGGTTTTGCTTTTCTTGGGACGGGTGTTCTTTTGCTTGTTATTTTAGTTCTATTTAAATTGCGTTCCAAAGCATCCATCTTATTAAGTTCTAAAATACATCTACCCATCATCTTAGTCGCGATATTATTATTTCTTTATTCATTGTCTAATAATATTTTTATACTTGGCAATGTCGATTTCCTAGGTAGTGAACGAATATTTACATATAATGTTCCAGAATTCTTGGAACCAGTCATTAAAGTCTTTAGAGCTTCTGGTAGGTTTAGTTGGTTGTTGTTTTATATCATATATATCTTTTTGTTTGTTCGATTTAGCGAGTTCTTCAATACAAAGAGAACTTTAACTATATTGTTGGCTCTATTCTTAGTTCAAGTTGTTGATAATTATAGAATAATTAACATCTTTAAAAATGAGCTAGAGTCAACTCCTATTCATAGTCAGGCATTAGAAAAGATAAAGTTGAGAAATCCAATATGGCATATTGTTGGCAAAGAGTATAAAAAAGTTAAGATATATCCTTTAGTTAATAAGCCCAAAGATTATACTAGAATGGCCTTTTTTGCGTCCACCAGGGGCTTGTCAACTAACTTTGGATATTTCTCACGAATTAATCATACTGTTAAAGAGAGACTTAATGATAGAATGTATAAGAATCTTAAAGATGGTGTTTTCCCTGAAAGAACCTTCTACATAATTCAAGATGATCTTTTGTGGAAAACTTTACTTACCACGTATAATGAAAACTCTTCTTCTGTATTTATTGGAGAGATTGACGGATACAAGTTGTTGATTCCAGGACTTAGAAAGTGAGACATTGTTTAGTAGTCTCAATTGCTAATTTTGAAAACTATACTAAAAATTAAGTCTTTAAATTTATAATCATTATTACCGAAGATTTTATTATCTTTTGTTGCCTCTTTTGCTAAATTGTGACATAAATTCAAAGCACTTTTTCGTCCAACTTTACTTATAATTGTGTTCTTACCTTTTTCTTCGTCCTTTCCAGGGATTTTCCCAGTTTCGCTAAATTTCTTATCTAGGTCCGAGAAGTCGTCAGCGATTTGGTATATTAGTCCAAAATTTCTTCCGTATAGCTTTGCATCTTTTATGTGTTTCTGGTTCTTACCTTGCAAAATGAATGGCATAGCTACCGATAACTCGAATAACTTTGATGTCTTTAGCCTATAAGTGTTTAATATGTTCTTTATCCCAGTATTTTTATTTTCATAAAATAAATCATAATATTGGCCTAACATGAGTCCCTCAGAACCAGAATTCTGAGCAATCATTTTAAGCAAATCCAACTTAACTTTATGGTCATTGCTTGTTTTATTGTCTAGGATTAGTTGAACGGCCATATTGTATAGTGAGTTTCCAGCAAGAATTGCTGTGGATTCTTTAAATTTCTTATGCACTGCTAGTTTGCCTCTTCTAAAGTCATCATTATCCATTGATGGAAGGTCATCGTGTATTAACGAATAACAATGGATAAATTCAACAGCCAGGGACATTTGCCTATATGAACTTCTTGGTATCTTAAGAATCTTGCTCAGTTCAATAACAAAATAAGGCCTTAGTCTTTTGCCACCGTTAGATACACCGTACTTAATTGCTCTGCATAGCTCTGTTTTATTCTGATTTTTTGAAAAATAATCAGCAATCCACTCGTTAACTAATGTTCGATTTTTATCTAAGACAGAGAAATTTATCATGATTATTTTTCCTTTATATTGTAGTATTCCGGTGCAAGGATTCTTAGTCCATCAATTATCTTTACAAGATCACCTTCTCTTTTGTTCTTTAGTGCTAAGTTCCAAGCAATATTATCATTAAAATAGTAAAGTGTATCTGAATCATAGTTGTTATTATTAATTACTATTTCAAGATCCTTAATTACTTCTATTACTTTTTCCTTTTTAACTCTTGAGAAAGAACCAAAGTTTACAGACATATTATTTTTTGCGGCGTAAAGTGCTAATATGAAATAATTATCAGGTCTATTCTTAGGATAGATGTAGCTTATCTTCTTGTAGGCTTTAGGGAATTCTTTCCATTCCTTTGACTGCATTGGAGAGTTCCATTGAAGGTTCCAATAATTGTATTGATTGTGATGTTGAGGGCCAGAGTATACTTCTTTATAGTTAATATCTATATCACCAGTCTTTAGTCTAAATAGATTAGAAACCTTATTTGTATCTACCACAGCTACTAGTATAGAGAATATTAGTAAAATTTTATAAAGACTCTTGTTGTCAAATGAGTTCATAATTATAAAAATTAATAAGTATATGATGTAAAATGGAATCCAAACCATTCTGCCTGAAGCTCTTATAATCCCAAAAGCCTTTTCTATAAATTTAGGGAGGTCCAAATTGATTATATGAATATCAGCTATATGAATATTGTTAGAAAGTGCAAATATAAAGAGTAAGACGGAAACAATGGCAATACATCTAAGTTCTATAGTCAAAAATTGCTTTAATTTAGACTTTGTAAAAGCAATAGAAGAAATTGCTATTAAAGACAGGAGTATTGGTCCAGAACCAAGAAAGGCAAATCCCTCATGTTCTCCTTCTATAGAGCTTATATCTGCAAGGATAGTAGACCATAAGTCATTGGAATCAAAGAAAGTAAGTAGGTTTGCTTTATAGGTCCCGAAACCTGAAGTGCTTAATTTTGTTCCTGGCTCTATATAGCCAACAATATATAAGCAAGCTAAACTGGAGATAAAGAAAATTGATAATATTGTTCCGATTTTTTTGTAGTCAATTTCTTTTATAATTTTTCTTTTGACTAGATCAGTTAGGAATATTATAAACATCATTACTGCTATATAAGCACTAATTAAATAAGAGAAGAAGAATATAGTTAACCACTTAATATAATTAAAATCTTTATTAAAATAGATATTCAGTGAGGCTAGGATTAACCAATGAGCCATTAGTGAGTAGTGACCCCAGAGTCTCCAAAGAAAGATTGGCGCTATCAGAAAAAAAATCGAAAATAATATTATTAAAAGAATATCATCCGAAAAATTCCTTAATAACTTCATTGCAAAAAAGCTTTGCAAAAAGAAGCAACCTAATATCCATATGCCGAAGTATTGAGCATTCGGAGGCAGAATTCCCTGAATTGTCTTAAAAATTAATGCCATAATGGGGAGTGAATCATTGAGCGCAATAGTAGAGGATAGCTCCATACCATAGCTATAGTTCTTAAAGATAGGTATCTGAAATATTGTTGATTGTTGATAAAATAACCAGTTGAGCCAGTATGTCTCAGAATCACCTGGCATTAACCATTTGTTAAAGCTAGGGTCTAAAATTCGAATATCGCAGAAATATACAAAGGCCAAGAGTGATAAGATAAGAGAGGCGATTATTGCAATGAAGTTAAATTTATTGGATATATCTTTTATCATAGATTCTTAAATTATATTCCTCTTGAGCATGAAATCAATTGTTAGATATTATTTATTTGGAACTAATATCATGTGTTTGATTCCATTTAAATCGGTAATTACTAATTTTTTACTTTTTGACGAAACTTTATCGTAATACTGATTAAAAACTTTAATGTCACTGAAGTAATATACTGAGTCTTTGTCTAGCTTCCCACTTTTAAAAGAGACTTTGATGTCTTCTATATATTTTTTCTGGATGTTCCAATTTCTTCTGGCAAAGTATCCAAAATTCGTCTTTTTCTTATTCTTATATGCAAAATAAGTAAGTTCTCGCCAATTGTGATTCGCATACTCAGGGAAGACATAAATAATCTTATTATAATATTTTGTTGCGAAGGTTAGCTCCTCTTGAGTGGTATCCATTTTGCGAATACTTTGAATATTATTTTTATTGTTAAAGGCCATAATTGTTTTGATTCCTGGATAAATGTCTACTATTTGAATGCAGCAAATAATAAAAATAAACATCATTGCGTATTTAGTTTTTAGCTGTTTGTAGATGATGATTATTGATCCTATAGATAGTAAGTAATATATTGGCCAAAAAAATCTAGCCGAAGCTCTGAAAGGTTTAGTAAGTGGTTTTAGGACTTCTGGCATATTATAGGTAAAGAACTCGCTACCTCCTAACCCAACTTTATTTGTTACAGCAAATATGAACAATAAAATTGAAAAACCAATTAGGACTTTAACTTTTTTGTCTATAAAATTAAATTTCTTTTTAATTCCAAAATATATACTTCCAACAATGCTTATAAGAAGTCCTAATCCAAAATAATTGAACCCTTCTATTAGGTCTCCCAACTGTAAAGCCTCGTAGGCAAAGAGATCGCCCGTGAGTTGAGACCAATTTAGGCTTCGACCAATTGGATTCATAAAAGAGAGGAGGTTTAGGCGATAACCTCCCCATCCTCCATGAAATACTTCGTCTGCTTGTACTTCAAAATAACCAAATATATACAATGATATGGACGAGAACAGAATCGTTACAGCTATATATCTGAGACATTTCTTTATATCTTGATTTATTAAGTACTCCTTTATATATGAAAAAATTGCTATACTTATTGTCATAGCAAACAAATATCCGTGTACAAGAATAGAAAATAATATTATTAAAAGCCAAGTTGTAAAACTTTGTTTTCTTCTTATATATAGGTAGATTCCTGCCAATATAATCCAGTGTGACATTAGATTTATATGTCCTGCTATAAATCTTTCTAGAACTATTGGGGACAAAAGTATTATTATTGTCAACATTATCTTAGAAAAAAGGTCGATCCCATAGTAAGTTAATATCTTGTTCATGAAGAAAGATGTAAGTAAAGTGGAGATAAAAATCCATAAACCAAAATATTGAAAGTTAACCGGTAATAAATTCGAAAAAGGTTTAAAGAGAATAGCTAAAATAGGAAGTGAATCGGTATATATGATTGTTGAGCCAACACCGGAACCATAATTAAATATTTTAAATAATGGAAATGAGAAAAATGTTTCACCTCTATAGAACGACCATCCTAAGAATCCATTATATGCGTCATCTGGAAGCCAATATATATTTTCAAAGTCAATAAGATGAAAACCAAAAATAAGATGAAATATTAAGATTGCAAGAGCTAACAGTAGAATAGTATCTTTCTTTTTTATAATTGAAGTAAGCATTATAAGATATCTTAGCTATTAATTAAATTGAGGGCAACAAGTTTGAATTAATTAGGAGCTTAAGTAAGTCTCCTATCAGAAATTAAGAATATCAAGTTTACTTGAAAAGAAACATATCCTCAATCTCAATGGTAGACGTACTAAAAATATCATTGAACTTATAAGAGACACACCTGAAAATGTTGTCGCTTCTATTATGCTAGGCTCGACGAAAAAAGATTTGAATTATTTGAAAAATGAATGAATTAGGCAAGATTATATATAGACCCTATTAATTATGAATTAACTTAATATTAAATCTTTATACTTTATAGTAGAATAACTCGAACCGGTTATATAATTATATGGAGGTTGGCTAGTAGTGAAGTATGCAAAATATTACTTAATAATTTTTTCCTTCTTTAGTTTCTTTTATTTTACAGGCGGCGCCCCAATTAATTTTATAAACAATGAATGGCTATCCCCAGGAGATTCAGGGTGGCACTGGATTAATTGGCTCTTTTTTAAAGAGACTCCTCTTTTACAATTCCCTATATTTGATAATTATAATTATGGTATGGAGCTCTCATCCTCTATAGCTATGAATGATTCCTTGCCAATTATGGCTATTATTTTTAAACCTTTTTCTGCATTTCTTCCTTTTGAGTTTCAATACTTTGGTATATGGATTTTAATCTGCTTCATCCTTCAAGGACAATTTTCGTTAATTCTTTTAAGAAGAATTACCAACAATGAGATTTTATCCTTTATGGGAGCTTGTTTTTTCGTTCTTTCACCACCCTTCCTATGGAGGCTGTGGGGACACTATTCACTTATGGCACATTGGCTTATAATATTTGGAATAATAATTTTTTATTCTTCAAACTTTAGATTTAAGAATTGGGCAATCTTACTAGTTTTGACTGCATTGGTTAACGCTTATATCTTAGCAATCGTACTCAGTTTGTTTATATTGGACTTAATATATAGAACATATATTAATGTGTTTAAAGCTAAAGAGTCATGGATTATCTTCTTTAAAGCCTTTGCCTTGCTTCTTTTTTCTTTATATGTTTTTGGTTACTTTTCTAATGGATTAAGCATAGGCAGTGGTGGCTACTCTTTATATAGGGCAAACTTAAATACTTTTTTTAATGACAATAAGCTTTGGTCTTATATAATGCCAGACTTAGGAACTATACCGAACGACTATGAAGGATTCGCCTTTCTAGGCATAGGAATGATTCTATTACTCGTTTTTGTGATTTTTGAGGTCTTTAAAAATAAACTCTTATTTAAATCATTATTTGAAAAAAGAAATGTATTCCTAGTATCTTTATCCTTGTTGCTTTTTCTTTTTGCTGTAACAAATAAGGTTACATTTGGTTCAACAGTATTATTTGAGTTTGATTTACCAGAGCTTTTCAAAGGACTTACTAGACCACTTAGGTCATCTGGAAGAATGGTTTGGCTAATTTTCTACTTACTGTATTGTGGAATATTCTTTGCTATCTCACGATCGAAACATATTAAGGTCTATTATTTCATTCTACCAATTTTATTGCTTATACAAATTTTTGATTCAGGCGTAGTGGCTGCAAACTTTAGATCAAAGTTGTCGGATACTAGAACTTATAATCTAAAACCTTATATTCTCAGCAAAGACCCGGAAAATATCGCTATAGTTAAAACTTTAAATTCTTTTTGGGAATCGCCCTTAATATCCCCTGAATGGGAAGTTCTTAGAAAAAACTATAAGACAATTGTATATGTGTATCCTAAAAATAGGCCTGCGGGGGCATATCCTTTAGTCCTTTTTGCAGCTAAGAACAAGTTGTCTACTAATTTTGGTTATTTTTCTAGATATAAGGCTTCGAAAAAGGAAGAAATCTATGCAGAAATAGATAAGGTTTTAGATAGTAATGGCTTTAATAAGGACTCAATCTATATCTTTGATGAATCTATAGAAGGTAAGTGGTTTTCAACTTTAGAAAAATGTCTTCCATCAGATTTATGTAAAACTATTGATGGGTATAGAGTTTTTGCCAAGGAGTTCAATTTTAAGTAATTTATTAATTTCACCTTTATGATATTATTGCACTATGAACGAAAATAAGGATTTATATTCTATAATTGTTCCAGTTCTAAATATTACTGATTCATTAGTTGAATTAACCAATAGGATTGATACAGTTCTCAAGTCCAGGAATTATTCTTTTGAGATAATTTTCATTGATGACGGTTCAACAGATCCTAATACTTTAGAAACAATGAAAAAGATTCAAGAGTCTAGTTTGATAGATGTCACTGTTATATCTTTTTTTAAAAACTTTGGCCAACAGGCAGGTATATTAGCTGGTATTAAGTTAGCCAAGGGAAATTATTTAATCACTATGGATGGTGACCTAGAGCACAGACCAGAAGATTTATTTTCTTTAATTGATAAACAAAAAGAGGGCAATTTTGATGTAGTCTTTGGAAATTTCAAAGAAAAGACGCATGGAGCAACAAAAAAGTTCTTTAGTTTTATCTATACTTCTATAGAAAGGAAAATACTGCAATATCCCAAGGGAACTAAAAGAAGCGCTTTTTGGGTAATGAAGAGGGCGGTAGGAGAGGAAGTTTTAAAGTTCAATACTTTAAATCCAAGCCTTAGCATTCTTATCATAAAAGTTACTAATCATATTGGGTCAGCGGAGATTGTTCAGGGTAAAAGAGGCGAGGGTGAATCAGCATATACAATACCGAAATTAATTTTTCTTGCCAGCTCATTATTTATTAACAACAGTGGAATTTTTCTTAGATCTTTTCTTGTTTTCGCCTCTATATCTTTCCTTCTTGTAGTACTTGGATTCTTTAGTCAAATATTCTTAAAAATTTGGTACCTATTTGCATTGACTTGCCTGATTCCGATAGTTTTAATAGGCTTTGCTATAGTTGGTGAATATTTATTTAGAATTATTCAAAATATAGAGAACCACCCCCTATACTCCATAAGAGAGATAATAAAGAAAGATTAGGGTGTTAGAAGTTTGTATCCATCAACTATCCTAGTTGTATCTGGATTATTTTGCTTGGTTATTCTCCATGACTCTTCGTGAAAGAAGACATAAAGGGATTCAGTATCAAAGTTATTTTCTTTTAGTCTTTCTAATAGCCTGAGATTATTCCTTTTAACACTTTCTTTGTTAACTCTCGAGAAATAACCAAAGTTAGTCTCAATCTTATTTTTAGCCGCAAAGTATGCTAACGGGAAATACTCTCTAGGGAATCTTGTTGGGACAACGTAGATTATCCTTTTGTACTTCTTTGCAAAAAAATCCCAATCAGCATGTTCAAGCTTTATGTTTTCTTTATATATCAAGGAGTGGCTGTTCTTGTCTTTATAGAACACATTTCTTACTTGTTGAAAAGTTGGTTGCATATCAATAAATTGAATTGATAAAAAAATAATAAGAATAGGGTATTTAAATTTATTGCTATATCGGTACAGCATTACAAATATAAAAATATAGATTAAATAGTAATTAATCCAGAAGAATCTTCCCGAGCTTCTAAAAGTTTTAGTAATAACTTTTGTAAATCTAGGCATATCGTATGAAAATAGCTCAGAATTCCCTAGATATATATTGTTAGAGATAGCATATAAAGTTATTAAAAAGAAGAAAATTAAGATTATTTTATTTACAGGTTTCTGAAGGGATTTTAAGACTTCATTAGAGTGATAAATGATTATTGGTGTAATGATTATAAGCATTAAGACTATTCCTGAACCCAAGAAGTTAAATCCTTCATAGTCCCCGAAACCTTCATTAATACTAGGTGTTTCAAGTTCTGGAAAGATTTGAGAGGCGCTCAATGTTACTTCAGCTCTAGGGTCAAAGAGAGCATTTAGATTCATCTTAAATTTTCCAAATCCGTGATTAGTAAATCCTCCACCTATCATAAAATATCCAAGTCCGTATAACAGTATCCCAAGAAATGCGAAATATATTAATAATGACTTGGCAACAAATTTCCCATCTTTATTCTCAAGATATTCTTTTGAGATTGCCATTAGGAACACTATAGATGTAAATCCAACATAGTATCCATGAACCAATGCAGATAGAGCTATAAGTAAGAGCCAATTCTTTATTTTAAAGTCTTTAAGCAGGTAAACATATAAAGTTAGCAGTATTATCCATTGTGAGGCAAGTGCTAAATGTGAAAAGAATAATTTATTTAAGAAGATTGGTGATATACAGAAAAACACAATTGATATCAGCCTAAATTTATTATCATCTATATAAATCTTAAGAATCCTATCCGCTATAATTGCTTGCAATGAAAAGGAGATTAAGATCCATAGACCAAAATATTGAAATTCGAAATCTAAAAAAGAATTAAAAAACTTAAATATTATTGCAAAAATTGGCAGAGAGTCTGTGTATATCAAAGAGCTACCAGTGTACAAACCAAAAGAAGTATTCTTTAGAAGAGGGAACTGTAGAATGTCTGTCTCACGAAAGAAAAGCCAACCTAATAAATGCTGTTGTGCATCACAAATAATAGGGCAATCTATAAGCCAGAATATGTTACCAAAGTTGACAATATCTAGTCCAACAATATATGTGAACAATATTATGCCAATAATTGCTGATAAGTATAAGTTAGTTTGTTTGTGTATCATTTATCAAATGATTAAAACATAGAAAAACTATTTTAAAAAGTTTTTGATTTCGACTTTCATATACGGAAAGGGAATCTTAAGAATATTGAAGATAAGTTTATTTAAGCGAATTTTGTATAAAAACTGACAAAATCTTCCTAGCAATCCATGCCTCTCTAGAAAGAAGTTGTCATGAGTAAACCTTTTAAATAGCCTATCGTGGATATTGTAATCAAAAGTACCTTGATAAGTATTATTTAAGAATTTCTTGACATGTCTGGCTTTAATAAAATTAACAGACTCCCAATTCCCTTGAATTCCTAAATTTTCCTCATAGTCCCTTATTTTTTTCTCAAATATTTTATAGGTTATATCTTTGTTTATTATGATGGGAATTATTACATGAGTCTCGTAAGGTAAATCATAAGTTGGACATAGAATGATGGATACTCCATTTGGGGTAAGAAGAGATTGTGTTTTTTTTATGTATGATTTCCAGCTCTCAACATGTTCACAAACATTAATAGAAAAAATTAAGTCAAATTTTTCATTTGTATCAAAGTCCTCTATTTTGGATTTTACAAATTTAACCTTATTTATTGAATCTAGTATATTGCTAAACTTCTCATAACTAGAGATGAATGGGTCAACTCCTAAATATGAATTCTTGGGAAACATATCAGAAAGCTCATTTAAAAGTAGACCAGGACCACAGCCAACCTCTAGTACTTTACCTTCTAAATCTTCCAAGTATTGCTTCATCTCACTAAAGCCAAAAATTGCCTCTCGCAATAAATAGATATCTCTATCTTTGGATGGAAGTAGATGAGCATATTTTTGGTATAGATAGTTAAATTCTAAATCTTTCATTTTTATCCTTTGATTATAATCATAATTAAGATTTTTTAAAGCAGAGTTTTAAGTTCTTGGAACACCTAGAATCTTAAAATTATCTAGTTCTTTTATTATAAAGCCGGAGTTCTTATAATTTTTATTTATATATAGCCACAATTTATCATCATAGATAAAATAGATGCTAGCTTTATCTAATTTCTTATCTAAAATAGCTTCAGTTAATTGTTGATTTACCTCCTTAGCACCTGCTTTGCTAATTCTCGAGAAATAGCCTGTATTTATTTTCATATTATTTTTTGCAGCAAAATGAGATATAGGAAAGTAATCTTTTGGTCTATTTTTTGTATATACATAGTTAACCTGTTCATAATTTTTTGCAATTATATCCCAGAAAGGATCCTTCATGGGGGAGGACCACTCTTCACTGCGATTATTGTAGACAGTAGGATTGTTAAATTTAGTACTAAAATATTCTTTTGCTTCATGTAAATCTAGAAATTGTACAATGACTATAAGGGATAATATTATTCTTAATGTCCTCTTCGTATAACTTCTCAACATAAAGACTAAAGAGCTTAATATTATTAAATAAAATAAAATCCATACGAATCTACCGGAACTTCGAAAAGTTTTAGTTAAGAATGTAAAGAAATCTGGAACTTGATAAGTGTAAATTATGTTTTCCCCAAGAGTTATATTATTAGACAATGCAAAGAAATATGCAGCGAATGAAACAATAATTATCGGATAATGGATTTTAAGGTTCCAAATCCTCTTTTGAGACTTTCTTGACACTATTGTGAATATAACGATTGTAATGAGTAGGAGGATTCCTACACCTGGAAATGCAAATCCTTCATATCCAGCTTCTGGTGTCGGTAAGTTATTTACAGTAACTGACCATATTTGATCAGGATCAAAGAAGCTATTCAAGTTTGCATTAAACTTGCCAAACCCTTTACCTCCAGCACCTTTTCCAATCATAAAATAACCAAAGATAAGTAGGGAAGCCAATAATGACCCTAAAAATTTGCAAAAGATTATTCCTAAATTCTTTATATTATAATTTGGGCTTAACAATCTATGCTTAGCTAAATCCGCAATAAATATTCCAATCAACATAGCGCTAATGTAAGCATTGATAAGTAAGGATGTAATTATCAATATTGTCCAAGGCTTAAGGCTGGGCTCTTTAGAGGTTAAATATAATAAAAAAGCAAACAGTATTAGCCAATGCCCAAGTAGACCAAAATGACCATGAAGACGCCACAAGAAAGGAGGAAGCATTGTAAATAAAAGTCCACACAACAGAATGATTACTAAATCATCTGTAAAATTACTAAAAATCTTCATGGTGATGATTCCCTGAAGAATAAAGCAAATATATGTCCAAATCCCAAAATATTGGAATTCAAAGGGAATAAATTTAGAGAATGGTTTAAATATAATAGCCATAATTGCTAATGAGTCATTTAATACTAATGAAGATCCGAGCTCCAGACCATAATTAGTATTTTTAAAGATTGGAAAATTAAAGATTGATTGATTTTTATAGAATTGCCAACCTAACCAATGAGTTTCTGTGTCACTTGGAAAAATCCAGTCAATATAAAACGGATTTGCAAACTTTCCACCGGTAAAGTAAACAAACCATAATGTTACCAAGCAAAGGAAAATTAGATTCCTTTTAATTTCATCTGCCTTCATACGCATTTCCTAAATTTACAATTGATATCATATAAAAACAAGAAAAGGTTATTTTTATACTATTATTTTAATCTATCTACTCTATTATTAATATCAATGATGTTCTTTAATAAGCTTGTTTCTACTTTCTTTTATGTCGGGTTTTTGCCAAAGCTACCTGGAACCTTTGGTACACTGGCTGGTGCGATTTTGTATTTTTTTATTAATTCTGTTTATTATCCCACACACACTATAATGTTCGTTATAACAATTGCTATTATTATAGTTTCAGTTGTTACATCGCATTATTCAATCGAAATATTTGATTCAGAAGATCCTTTATGTGTTGTTATAGATGAAGTTGCTGGAATATTTGTTGCAATGCTTTTTATTCCTTTTTCTATTACTAACCTAGTAATAGCCTTCTTTTTATTCAGGCTCTTTGATGTTTGGAAACCATTATTCGTAAGAACTTTGGAAAGGCTTCCTGGAGGATTGGGTATAACCATGGACGATGTTGGAGCGGGTCTGATATCAAATCTTCTAATTCAAATTATGATTTATTAGTTACAATATATTTATGTTTCTTAATGAAGATATTTCTCGTATTATCGAAATGGCTTGGGAAGATAGGACACCATTTGAAGGAATTGATAAAGCTTATGGAGTAAATGAGAAAGAAGTAATTAAGATTATGAGAAAAAACCTCCGGTTAAGTTCTTTTATCTTATGGAGAAAAAGAGTTCGTAATAGAAAAACTAAACATTCTGCAATTAATTCAATTCAATATCTAAGACATCAATCCAAAATCCATAATAAATATAGATAATTTTATTTTAATACTATTTTGTTTATAGTTTTTATAATGGATTTGTTACATTATCTACAGAAGCCCTTTTCTAAGAACATTATAGCTGCAAGAGTTTTTTTTGCTTCGAACATAAACTTTTTTCTATTGCTTTGGCTAGGATGGATGCTTTTCCCTCTATTTCTAAGTGGCTTTGTATCAGACGATGCTTTTAATTCCCAGATTAAAGGGATATTGCTTCATTATAATATTAGTTTATTTGATCGGATAGTCTCAGAAATTAGCTATTGGCTAAGTCTAGGAAGATTTAACCCGTTAAATTGGATATTTTGGTATTCTTATTTTTACCTACTTCCTTCTTTACTTTTGTTTAAACTATTTGCTTTTTTTATCATTTACTTAAATCTGATTTATTTTGAAAAAATTCTTAAATTCATAACGCAATCAGGATCCTTTTCTTACTGTGTAGTTTTCTTATTGCCAATATTATTTCAATTTAGATATTGGCACGACCCCTTTTTAGCTTTTGCTTCTATACCACTTGCATGTTTATTATTTTTCTTTTCTTTGTACCTCTTGATTCGATACATCGAAACCGCAAAGACCACTTATTATTGGTATTATTTATTAGTATTCCTCATCTCTCTTTTGTGTTATGAATTATCTTATATAAGCCCGCTCTTTTATTTTCTTATTATATATCTTGAAAATAGATCTTTAAAAAAATCATTTCTATTAATTGCTACACCTATTGCTCTTATCCTTCTTCATTTTATGATAAAAGGATTTTTCACTTCAACTTCAGGGCTATACCCTGGGACAATGTTTAGCTTTAATTTCGGTAATATAATTGAGGCGTTTTATATCCAACTAATTTCAACTTTTCCTTTAACTTGGAAGCTTGCGGAAGGCTTCAGCAACCTTTCTTTTCTTAAAATTAACTCTTTAGATTTTATTGTTCCTGCGGTACTAACTGGCTTAGTAGTTTTTTTATTGTCAACATTAATTGCTAGCGATGAAAATATTAACAAATATAGATTAAGATCATTGATTACTTTTTCATTGTTACTAATCCTAGTACCTGCTTTTATAGTTGCTATATCTGGACATCAATCTGAACTAATAGAAGCAGGAATTGGCTATGGATACCTACCAGTATTTTTTCAATATTTTGGGTTAGCCTCATTAATTTTTACAATTATTAGGGCTATTAACCCCTCTGCAACTTTGTCAATAGGTATTTGGTTTATATTCTTTGTAATAATTTCTTTTACACGGCTTGAGAACTACCATGTTGTTCAGGAATCCAATATAGTCTACAAGTATCCCAGAGAATTATTAGAAGCTTCAATAAAGAAGGGAATATTGGCTGAGGTGACAAAAAATGATCTTATAATAATTGATAGCAAATATCCTTCTGATGATTCTTGGTTCTACTCTATGGTCACACAAAAAGAAATAAATGTTTGCTCCATCAATATTAGTTCTAAAAGTACGTCTATTTCTAAGAAAAACGCTGAAAGTTATAATAAGAAATTTGGTACTGATTCCTTTAGAAGAACTAAGTTTCCATATTGTTTAAACTACAGGAAATGGAACAATTTTTATGGACTTAGCTATCACAATTTTAGCGATTATAAGTCTGGACAAGTCATCTTTGCTACATTTGAAGACGTTAATAGGGACCAAGAGAATCAAAGATTTAAGTTTAAAAGATACAAAATATTCGATAAATTATCCAATAAAATTAGGAACAAAGTTGAGGGAAAATATTACGATTTTAATAAATTAAGGTCAATTGATAGGTCATCATTAGGTAATGGCTATTTTTATTTATTACCTTCTTTATTGTTAGAGGAGGTTTTTCTTTCTTTCTCGGGGCTCCATGCTGAGGAAGGAACTAAGGATAGTTATCTGAGATGGTCTTCAGGAAAATCAAAAATTATCATTACCAATGATAGCGATGAAGTTAAGAGTAGGGTGCTGAATTTTTCAATTGTAAGACCAAATAATGAAAACTTACCATTGCAGATTAAATATGATAAAAAAATCATTAAGGATACAGTCCAAAATTACAAACAATTTAGCCTAAAACTCTTACTTGAACCTGGAGAAACTATTATTGAAATATCATCTGAACTACAAAGCCTAAACAATGGTGATCCAAGGGAGATAGTATTTGGCGTTGTTAACTATGCCTTATACGTTAGTAAATAAATTTTATTCTATTGCATAATATGGCACTCTTAATATTATTAAAATATTTAAGATATAGTGAGTTTTGAGCATGGCTAAAAGTGCATTATTAATTGGGGAAAAAAGTGATATTGGGGCCACAATTAAGACCTATTTAAAGAAAGAAGGTTATGTTGTTACTGGCACTACATCTAGTACTTTAGATTTGTCATCTAAGGAATCGGTAGATAATTTCTTATTAAAAAATAATAAAAAATTTAATTCAATAATTTTTGTAGCTGCAACAAATACTCCTAAAAAGTTTTTAAATTTAAAAGACAAAGACTTTGATTATTCTTATGATGTAAATTTTAAGTCATTTGTCTTTATTTTAAAAAACCTAATAAGCAAAATGCCAACAAATAGTAATTCCTCAATTATTATTATTTCATCTCTATTTGGTTCTTTTGGAAGGGATAAAAGATTCCTATATTCGAGCTCTAAACATTTTCTAAATGGTGCTATGAAAAATCTTGCCATAGAACTCGGAACTTATCGAATACGAGTAAACAGCATTGCTCCTGGGTTTATAGATACAAAGATGACAAGAAATAATAATTCAAATAATTCTTTAAGTAAGATAATTAAGAAGATACCCGCAGGAAGGCTGGGGAAGTCGAAAGATATTGCCGAAGCAGTAATGTTCTTATTGTCTTCAAAGTCATCTTATATAACTGGTCAAGAGTTGGTAATAGATGGTGGTCTTACTGCTGGTGGGTTCTGGGAAGATTAAATGCAATCTTTTTTTATTGACGGAAATAAGTTTAATTTTGAGATTGATAATACTAAAAAAGTAATAAAAAAGCTTAAAATTCATTCTTCGCCTAAGGACTATGAATTAAGTCTTATTGGTGAATCAGTCGAAAAAAGTATTAATAAGATAATTTCTATTTCACAGACCCCGGTTTTATTGATAGACTCCAATATATATAAGATTTATGGTTCTAAGATTAAAAAAAAGAGTCTATTAATTTATAAGTTCGTTGCTAAAGAAAATAAAAAAAATATTAATGAATGTATTAAATTTACAACTTTTTTAGAAAAAAATAATATAACAAAATCTTCTACTGTGATTGTAGTAGGTGGAGGAATAGTGCAAGATATCGGAGCATTTTCATGTTCAATTTACAAGAGAGGGATTAAGTGGATATATTTTCCTACAACTCTTTTATCTATGACAGATAGCTGTATTGGTGGTAAGACAGCTTTAAATTATAAGAATATTAAAAATCTATATGCTCTTTTTTCTTCTCCACACAAAGTAATACTGAATACAGAATTTCTTACTACTCTTCCTAAAAAGGATGTCTTATCTGGGTTAGGTGAATCATTAAAATTGTCCATTATTGGTGGAAGAAAGTCTTTAGAAAGTTTCTCTACTAACATAGACAAAGCCATTCAAATGGATCGTTCTGCATTAACTAGAATTATATTAACATCTCTTTTAATAAAGAAATCTGTTATCGAGAATGACGAGTTTGAGAACAATGAAAGGAGATCTTTAAATTATGGACATAGCCTCGGGAATGCAATCGAACCCATGTCTAAATTTTATATTCCTCATGGTACCGCCATAACTATTGGCTTGTTAATCGAGAATAAGATTTCTTTAAAGAAATTTGGCTTAAGCAAAGACTCAGATAAACATATATTAGATTTAGCGAAAAAGTTATTGTTGCCTAGATTTATAAAAAAACTATCTAATATTAACTTATCCACTGTTAATGATTATTTAATTAACGATAAAAAGGCACAAGGCAAAATCCTCAAAATAGCTGTTCCAACAAAAATAGGCTATATAAATTTTTGTAAACTAAACTTAAGTCAAACTTCAACTAAAATTATAAATCATTCCGTTCAATTACTTTTGAAAGAGTTGTAATGTCACAAGTTTTATTAATCGATTATGGTGCTTCTAGAATTAAATCGATACTTTATAATTCTATCGATGATCAACCTATTGCTTTATTTGAATCTGCAGGATCATTTATAAAATATGGAAACTACAGCAAAATTCCTGGTTCTTTTTTCTCCAAATCCTTAATCTTACATTTAGACTATTACTCAGATAAAATCTCTATTTTAAGAAAAGATTGTGATCTCAAAATCTATTTATGCTCTGAAATGCATGGTTTTTGCTTGCTTGAACAAGATAGTTTTAATAGCACATATTATTATAGCTGGAGATTTAAAGAAAAATCAACAGATAGTGCGTTAGAGATACTTAATAATCGTGGGTTTTACAGCAAAACAAGAATGATTTCAAGGGCTGGACTTCCAGTAGTTAACATCTTAGCAAGGTCTTTAAATAATGAATTAGGAACTAATAGTACCTTTTTGACTTTACCTCAGCTTATATGCCGCGAACTAGGGGACCATTATAATTTGGCGTGTAAAACACTTCTGCACTCAAGTGGTTTTTATACAGATTTAGGTGCAAAAGAAGACACGTTGGATATAACAGGAATTGATTTGCCAATTTCTTTTCCGAGTCCGATCGATGACTATCAAAAGCCCCTAGGCTTTATTGCTTATAAAAGTAATCAATATAACCTATATTTGGGTTTTGGAGACTTGCAAGCAGCTTTTCTTGGATCAAATCTAGCCCAAAATGAAATACTTATAAATATTGGAACTGGATCACAAATTATTTCTAATTCTAGAAATAATTCTACCTTTGGATTAGAAGAAAGGCCCTTTTTTAATAATGAAAAATTAAAATGTGTAACACATATACCCGCAGGAAGATTCTTAAATTCATGGTGCAAATTCTATGATACTTTGAATTCAAATAATAATTTCTGGAAAGAGCTATCTCAATTAACTTATGAAGATTTAGAAGGATTTAATATAGATATTAAGTTTGATTTATACTTAGATTCTGAAAGTGAATATTTTGAACAAATTGATGATTTAACCTCTAGCAATTCTAGAATCACACCCAAAGTCCTTCTTGCATCCTTGATGATATCTTTTTGTAACCAATATTTGTCTTATCTGGAAGATTCAATAAGTAAAAACTCTAGAATCATATTGGGTGGTGGAATTCCTAATAAAGTTCCAGTTATTGCGGATATTATAGAAAAGAAAATGAAAAGGAAAGTAAGAATTAAAAAAAATGAGCATGACTTAACTTTAATAGGACTAAGAGATTTTATTAATAGAGGTTCCTAGGTTTATTACCTTTGACTTTTCATACCCTCTTTTTTCAATTCTAGCTTTAAGTTTTTTATTTTCGTTATATGGCCCATCAATATGATTTATCGAAAGAATATCATCTTTTTTAATATCACTAGTTAGAGTGACATCATTTATTATTTCATTGCATGAAATTTGACCCTTGTTTAATGGAATTGATAAGTAAAAATCATTTTCAAAAGATTTTTGACTAAATTTATATCCTTTTTTAATATTCTTCTTTGCGTAAATCCCTCTAGTCAATGAGTCAAGATATTCTTTTTCTCTTTTAGATATGGATCTTCTGGAATATTCTGGTGCCTCTAACATCTCCTTAGCCTTATAGTAAGATTTGAACCAATGGTCTACTTGCTCAGGTAATGAGCAATAGTTTGAAACCTCAAAATCTCCTTCGTCTATATCTACATGCCTCTCCCAAGTTCTTGCTCCCATAGCATACGACAGAAGCATTGAGGATGACCAATCGTTATATTCATGAGAAGAAAACCCAATAATATTTTCTGGATATCTATCCCGGAGGTATTTAATTTGATTAAGAGCTAATTCGGAATCTTCTGTTGGATAAAGAGAAATGCAATGATTAAGAGCTAGCGGAATCTTTCTATTGAAAAAGAAATTAACTATATTATCTAAGTCAACTTCTTGAGCTCCACCAGTGGAAACAATAGTAGGCTTTTTAAGACCTCCAATTTTTTCTATTAAAGGCCAGTCAGTTATATCAGAGCTGGCAATCTTTACTAAATCAAGATCAAAATCTTTAATTGTTTGAACTGACTCTTCATCAAAAGGAGTGGACATAGTCAAAGCTCCAACTCTTTTAATTTGATTGATAAGCTTTTTTAGATTTTTCTCGGACATGTAAGTTTGCTTGGTTTTTTTTATATATCTTATATCTTCAGAATCTTGGTAATCTTTGTGAATAAAAGTTTTGGGATCCCTAAATTGCAACTTTATCGCTGCTCTGACTCCATTTTCTTTAACAATTCTTCCATATGTATTTATTATTTTGATCCCTCTTTCTAAGGAGCCCCAATGGTTATTTGCTATTTCAAGGACAAATAGGTTATTAAAAATCTGGTTTTCTTTAATATTCATAGGGATATTTTAATATTTTTAAAAATAATATACAACCAAGTAAAAGAAATTAATTTGTGTATAATTGTTTTTGAACATGAAATATAGTGATCAATTGGCTCTTTGGCTAAAGAAATTAAACTATACACACTGTTTCTTTGTTTCTGGTGGCAACATAATGCACTTGCTAGACAGTTTTAGAAATAATTTCAAATGCATACCAGTTATACACGAAGTTGCTGCAGGTATAGCAGCCGAATATTTTAATGAAATATCGGATAAGAATAAAAAAGCTATAGCTTTAGTCACTGCTGGACCAGGATTGACTAATATTGTTACCGCAATTAGTGGAGCTTACTTAGAAAGCAGAGATCTGTTAATTATTGGTGGACAAGTTAAGACAGATGACCTAGCAAACGGTGAAGTTATCCAAAGAGGAATTCAAGAAATAGATGGGGTATCGATAGTAACACCTATAACTTCAAAAGCCCTTAGAATAGAAAAGCCAATAGGTTTTGAAAAATTAAAATCAATTTTAAATATAGATATTGTTGAAAGAAAAGGTCCAATCTTTATTGAGATACCCTTAGATGTTCAAGCCTCTAAATTCAAGGATGTTAAAACATCTACAAAAATAAAGAAGCAAATATTAAATATAGCTACTAAAACTCAGGTTAATCAAATCTCTGCTCTGCTAAGAAAATCTAAAAGACCTTCAATGTTAATTGGAGGGGGTGTGAGTCGAGATGTTGCTTATGATCTGAGAAAACAATTTTCTAAATTAGACATTCCTATTTTTACAACTTGGAATGGGATGGATAGGATTTCGGCTCTAAGTAAAAATTATTTTGGTATGCCTAACACTTGGGGTCAAAGACATGCAAATATTATTATTCAGCAGTCGGACTTGCTTTTAGCATTGGGTACAAGACTTGGTTTGCAGCAGACAGGTTTCAATTGGAAGGAATTTATTCCTATAGGGGATATAATTCAGGTCGATATAGACATGAGAGAGCTTAAGAAAGGTCACCCAAAAGTTAAATGGCCTTATTCATTTGATGTCAACAATTTTCTACCTCGGATACTCCGTCAGAACCTTGGCTCTAATTCCGAATGGATTAAATTTAGCAAAAAAGTAAAAAAGGATTTTCCTCTTATAGATAAGAGGAATAAAACCAGCAATAAATATGTATCACCTTACCTTTTAATGCAAAAGCTATCTTATATTTCAAGGCCAAAGGATGTCCTTGTACCATGTAGCAGTGGAGGGGTTTTTACAGCCTTTAAGCAAGCTTTTACTCCAAAATTTGGTCAAAAGATTGTATCCAATAAAGGTCTGGCAGCCATGGGATATGGTCTTTCGGCTGCAATTGGAGCATCATTCGCTAATAATAATAAAAGAATAATCCATTTAGAAGGAGACGGAGGTTTTTCACAAAATCTTCAAGAAATTGGCACGATGATGATTAATAACCTTAATATAAAAACTTTTATATTTGATGATTCTGGATATGCCTCAATTAGGATGACTCAAAAGAATTATTTTGATGGCGAATATATGGGTTGTGATATTGAAAGCGGCTTAGGATTTCCTAATTGGGAAAAGTTGTTTTTTGCGTGGGGACTTAAATCTTATAAGTTAAAAAAAGATTTTGATACGGATAAAACTTTTTTAAGATATTTTAATTCTATTGGTCCATCTGTATTCGTAGTTCCGGTTGATCCAAATCAAACCTACTTTCCCAAGATACAGAGCAGGGTAACAAGAACAGGCTCTATGGAGTCAAATCCACTCCATAAAATGTATCCAGATTTAACAAAAGAGGAAGAAGAAGTTTGTCTTAAATTTTTAAAATAATTTTTTTTATTCGCTTTCTTTGGTAAGATTTACATAGTGGAAAAGCTTCTAGATTTGTTTAATAAAAATAAGAATTTTCTTTTATTTCTTTGTGTAGGCTTGTTGAATACCTTGTTTGGTTATTCGATCTTTGCTTTCTTTTTGTGGATAGGTATCCATTTTTCGATAGCCGCTTTAATATCAACAATTGCTGGTGTCTTGTTTAACTTCTCTACTTTTGGTAGAATCGTCTTTAATAATAAGTCTTATTCAAATTTACCTAAATTTACTGCAGTTTATGCACTTAATTATTTTCTTGGAGTGGGAGTGCTTTATTATTGCGATGAACTTAATTACAACCTATATTTTATTCAGGCACTATTGCTTGTACCTACTGCGATACTAAGGTATCTATTAATGAAATATTTTGTCTATAAATAATAATCCGCCCAAATCTCTTGACTTTAATGCTCAATATGAGACATTTCTCATCTTGAATAATCTATTCAAATTGATTTATAATTAAAAAAAAGGAAGGTAGTCATGAATAAATTTATAGTTTTTTTACTAATAGTACTAATAAGCTCAACTTTTGAGACTTATTCAAAAGGAAGTGATGACGTTAAACCTAAAACATCTATTTATGCAGGCGGAGGTTTTATATCAAAGCCTACATATGATGGTTCCAGTTCAAGAAGGTTCATGTGGATTCCTATGTTCGGTTTAACATATGAGGACAAAAGCAAAATGATTCTAAATGAATTTAATTTTTATGGACCATATGCAAATCTAAGTCTTTATGATAGTCAGAAATTCGATGTAGGTATATTTGGTGAGTATGATTTTGGAAGGCAGAATGGAGATGACAATTCTTTAGTAGGTCTTGAAGAAATAGACCCACATTTTCAAGTTGGTTTAGATTTGGAGTACTCTCTTCCATATAGACTTTCTCTTGGATATTCAATAGTCACTGATACGAAGGATTTTTATAGTGGCTCATATGATAGCGAATTTTCATTAAATCATAAAATAATAGAATGGGTAAACTTTGATCAACCCTTGATTAATAAGACTTCAATTTCATTTAATTATGCAAATGGTGACTATTTGAACGAATGGTATGGGACCCCATACCCTGCTTTTAATGACCCTAATGCGATGTATAAATTTTATAAACCAGAGTCCGGGATATACAAAGCTTCATTATCAAACAATGTCGTCTTTCCTTTAAGTGAGAATATTACTGGTTTGCTTAATATAGGATATAATCGTCTAATGGGCGATGCAGGGAATAGTCAACTTGTTAAAAGGCAGGGGTCTAAGAATCAATTTTCTTTAATGTTTAATGCAATGTATAAATTTTACTCATTTTAATGTATAAATTGATTAAGTTTAAATCTTTTATTATTACTTTATAATATCAGGGAAAGGAGAATTCCAAATGAAAAAAGCTTTAATAACAGGTATTACTGGACAAGATGGAGCATATCTAGCGCAGCACTTATTGAAAGAAGGATACGAAGTTTATGGTGCTGCAAGAAGGAATTCTAATTATAATACTGAAAGACTTGAAATCTTAGGTGTTGAGAAGGATGTTAAGATTAAAGAGTTCGAATTATTAGAAGAGACCAACATAAGAAATGTTATAGAATCAGTAAGCCCTGATGAAGTTTACAATCTTGGGGCGCAAAGTTTCGTTGGTGCCAGTTTCGATACTCCTTTGTATACAGCAGAAGTAACCGGGTTGGGAACTTTAAGAGTACTAGAGGCTTTAAGATCAATCTCCCCAGAAACTAAGTTTTATCAAGCATCATCATCAGAAATGTTCGGGAAGGTCATGGAAACTCCTCAAAATGAAGAGACTCCTTTTTACCCTAGGTCCCCATATGGAGTAGCCAAGGTTTATTCGCATTTTATTACTATGAATTATCGAGAATCATATAATATATTTGGTTGTTGTGGAATACTGTTTAATCATGAATCACCTTTGAGAGGAAATGAATTCGTTACAAAGAAGATATCTAAAGCTATAGCTAGAATTAAGAAGGGGAAGCAAGACCAATTAGTGCTTGGTAACTTAGAAGCCAAAAGAGACTGGGGTTTTGCAGGTGATTACGTAGAGGCTATGCATCTAATGCTTCAAGCAGATAAAGCTGATGATTATGTTGTTTCAACGGGCGAGACCCATTCTGTTAGAGAGTTTGTTGAGGTTACTTTAAATCATGCAGGGATTGCTTTTGAGTGGATAGGAGAAGGAGTAGATACTGTAGCTATTGCAAAGGATAGCGGGAAGAAGATAGTTGTCTGCAGTAAGGAATTTTATAGGCCTGCTGAAGTTGATTTGCTTCTTGGCGATTGCTCTAAAGCAAGTAAAGAATTAGGTTGGAAACCTAAAACTAAATTTGAGTCGTTAGCTGAAATGATGATTAAATATGAGCTTAACTTAGATTGATTAGCTGAATCTTAATTTAAGCAGTGTTACAAAAAAATCTAAGTAAGTTTTTAGTTTCCTTTTAGTCTTACCATGAACCCTAGTATCAAAGGTGTACGGAACTTCTCTTATTTCTTTTATATTGTTTAATTTTGTCGTTTTAAATACAATTTCGGGGATTATATCAAAATTTTCAGATTTGAGATTAATTCCTTTTAACAGCTTAGTCTCGTACATTTTAAAACTGCCTGACCAATCTGAACAATTAATTCTTAAAATGAGTGAATAAACAAAGTTTAAAAGTTTTGATAAGAAAATCGAGGTGACTTTATCGTTTGTTTTTCCGCCCAAACAATACCTAGACGCTATGCAGATACCGTTTTCCCCGATTCTTTCCATTATCTTAGGTATTAATTTAGGGTTATGAGATCCATCTGCATCCATAAACAATGTGAACTCTTTAGATATTGTCTTAATTCCTGTTTTGACAGCACTTCCATAATTATCTACACCTAGGGTGTTTACATAAGTAACATTCTGAAATGTTGAGCATACATCTGGGGTATCATCCATAGGTGTACAGCTATCAACAATAATGATTTCATATTCAACGTTAGTAGAATCTAAAATTTCGATAATTTGAGGAAGCAGGAATTTAAGATTCTCTGCTTCTTTTAAGCAAGGTATGACAATATTTAAGGATTTCAATTTATTTTCTTTCTATATCCTCTTCAACACATGCTTTACCGTATTGAACCTCAACCACTATGAGTTCTTCGGAGCCGTTATTTACAAGTTGATGCCATTCGTTTACTGCTATATCAAAATGTTTAAAGGTTTTAACGGTATACTCTTTATCATTTAAAACAATAGTTGCATTACCTTTTATTACAAACCAATGTTCACTTCTTTGATTATGCTTTTGATAAGATAGTTTTTGGCCAGGTTTTACAATTAAAGATTTTAATTTTGCTTTAGCATTATCTATATCAAATTCTTTGTATGAATGCCATTCTCCCCAAGGACGGGGCATAGGTGAGTCCCTCCATTTGTCTAAGATGTTGCTAGAAGATTGAGTCTTTCCTCCACCAACATTAAATACTTCGTTGATTCCATTTTTAGAGCAGAATTTAGTTTCAGGAGTTGTTTGCTTGTTTCTATCTCCGCCATTTGCAAATGAAATATCATGATTAGGATATTTTTTAGCTACGTCGACGATACCTTGAACCGCCGTTCCATCGTCATCATTAAAATGAAGAACATCTATAACTCCAGAAATATTCTTTGCAACTGATTCTCTATCTTCCCAGTCCATAAAAAAGCTACCTTTCTTTCTTATAAGCCATTCGTCAGAATTTAGCAACACTACAATGCTTCCAAGTTCTCGTGCTTCTTCAAACATAGATATATGACCAGAATGTATAGGATCAAAACCGCCAGACAATATAATTATTTTCTTTTTCATTAAATCCCTAACCAAAATTAATATTTTGTATTTTAACCCTGAGATACAAAAAAACAAACTACAATTATTTTTTTAGGTACTTTTTTTGATAATATGACTATAATTGTGAGATGAATAGTGATAATAGTAGCGAGAATCTTAATGCTCATGCCTATTATCCAATCATATTTATTTTACCTATTTATGTACTTTTTGGTTTTTTCCCTTTCTTAGTTAATATTCCAATGTATAAAGTCCCTCATCCAGACTTTTTTCCATCTTTTAATAATTATTGGTCTTTAGCTAATACTGGAATAGAGTCCTTCCTTCTTACTCTCTTGGCTTTTATATATATATTATTAAATTTATACCTAACAAGAAAAAGAGATCTTTCGTTAATAAAAGTGAATAATGTTTTACAAAATTATATTTTGTTTTCTTTTATTTTAATTTTTCTTACAATTTGGATAAGTAGTAATTTAAAAGCCTCTAATTTTTATTGGCAATTTCAAGAATATCAATTATATAATTTTAATTCTTGGCTATTTTTTTTCTTTTATACTTGCTTATTTTATATAGCTATCGTTAGAGATGATTCCAAAAGAAGGCTGTACTCTTACATCGTTCTTATTTTCTTCTGTTCCATCTTGCCTGTTGGCTTTTTGCAACAATATGATCTGGAGTTCTTTGCTATTCCTGCATTGGGGATACTAAATAAAGTTGATATTAGTTCAGTTTATTTTCAATATGACCTGCTAATACCCTTACTTATCGCGCTTTGGGACATGATAGGTTTTGAAATTTATAATTTTTATGTCTTTTTGAATTTAGTTCTTTTTATCTACCTAATAGGACTCTATAAATTATTAGATTTGTTAATAAGAAGCAAATATATCTTAATACTAGCTTCTTTTACGATAGTATTTTTAAGATTTTATTTAATTGATATGAAGTTCGGGTCCGTATTTGTTCAATATTCTCCGTTAAGAGCTGACTTATGGTTACTGTTAGCTTTAGTCGCGGCTATTTGTGGCATTAAATCAAAGAGATTATTTGCAACATTGATAATAGTACTGATTTTTTCATTCAACATGGGAATTCTGTATTCTATAGCTTATTTCGTCACTCTTTTTGTAATCTCTTTGTTCGAGGCGAAAATGAATATATTAAGCGCTTTTGTTTCCTGGATTAAGCAAAACTTAATTAAATTAGTAATCTTTATAACAGTCTTTAGTCTCATTTATATTTATGTCTATTCCTTTGGAGAGAATATTGGGACCAAGCAGTTTCTTAAATATTCCATTCAATCAAATAAAATTCAAAAATTTTCTATAATTTGGCTAGCGCTATTGTTCATGGGACTACTATCCTCAAATATTGCGCTTAAAATCTCAGGAATAAGAAAAGAGAAATTAAATACATATGTCTTCCTAATATTCTTAACAATTGTTAATTTTACTTTTTGTTTCTATAAAAATACTATTCTCTCATTTATTAGTGTTAGCACTTCTTTCTTAATACTTTTTTTTATTTATATAGACTTAAATTCGAAGTTTTTCAAATCCTTTAGTCAGAGATTTTCAAAATTTAAAATAATAAAGGTAATGCCAATTATCCTTTTACTTTTTCCACTTGCTTTTAACAAGTATGGAGTGCCAACTATAATTAATAATCAATATAGATTCTTGGCATCCAACTCAGCTTTTAAAGCAAGAAAAATTAATACTGATGTTAAACAAATTAATCATCTAAAAAAAATATTAGCAGCGAAAGATAAGGTGATAATCTATGGTGCAGGTTCTTATATACAATATTTTGAACTCGATATCGCACCAATTGATTATTTTCTTTTTACATCAAATGTTTACAATGCTAAAGAATATAAACTTTTCTTAAAATTAAAGGTAGAGGAAGGTTTCTTGCTAATCTTTCCTAAATCCAAAGTTACTCCATGGGGCTACCCAAGAAAAGAATATTTCGAGTTTTGGAGTTCAATATTGGATGACAATAAATCGTTTTCTATTTTTTCAGATGATAAGTTTGACATAATATACCTTAATCAATTTCATAATTTTTAGGCTTCATAAAAGATTCAGTAAATATGTTATTTTTAATATATGGAAGAACAAGGAAAATTAAACAATTCATTAAGGGATGCATTTGAAGAAACAAGGGCTGGGAATCACAAAAGAGCAATTGAAATCTATGATGAACTTTTAAGTAAGAATCCCGATGATTCTGATGCCTTAGTAAACAAATCTATAACTCTTATGAATTCTAAAAGATACAGTGAGTCCTTGCTTTGTTTGTCTGAGATTTTATATGAAAGTCCTCATGGTTTTGACAAGATGCTTATTGAGGCCAGCTGTCTTTTTAGTTTAGGCAGAGATGCTGAAGCGCAGGATCTCTACACTAAGATTTCAAAGGCACTCCCTTTAAATAAAGATACTATTGTCCAAATAGGTTCAAAATGCCTTGAGCAGGGTTTCTTTAGAACTTCGGTAGAAATATTTTCCAAGCTTGAAGATAAAGCATATAGGTTTGAAAAAAACTACTTGCTGGGGCTTTCCTATAAAGGACTAGGGGAGCTTACTAACGCCATACGGGCTTTTGGAAGAGCTTTAAGGGCAAAGCCAGACTTCTATCAGCTTTATCCAATTGCTGCTTCAACATGCTTTCAGAACAATATGCATGAAGAGGGCGACAAGTTGATGAACATACTTAAAGAAGAGCATTTTGGATTTTTTCAGAATGTTGCCGGAATAGTTTCTAGTTATAGAGTTGTCGATTCAATTGCTTCCGAAGACACTTAATTTTTTATCAGTCTCTTGAAATAAATTACTTTAATTAGTAGGAGGATAAACAGTCCTATATATAAGGGAGTATTAATAGTAAAACTTTGAAAGAAAAATCCAGAAAAGGGCTGACCGGTGAATCTTGCTATACTTAGACCAGATTGATTTATACTCAAGGCAGAACCAGTCTGGTTCTCCTTTGAGCTCATAGTTATTAAGCTATTAATTGTAGGGTTAAGTATCCCTATACCCATAGTGCAGAAGAATATAGCTATAGATAAAAACAGATAATTGTAAGATATAGTTAATGTGTAAATGCCGATAAAAATAGAAAGTATCGAAATAAAGATGGTTTTCTTTTCGTTCAATTTCTTAATAAAAAGGTTAATTGTTACAGCTTGGTGGAAAGCAAGTAGTATGCCAACAAAAGACATCATTATGCCTATTTGCTGAGGCCCCCACTGAAATTTTGCTTCGGACCATAACGCGAAGATTCCATTTAATCCAGAAAAGACGAAATTAACTAGAAAATATAGGACAAACAGATAAGTAAGGTTCTTTATTCTCAACAAAGAGAGAATGGTGTTTTTTTTCTCAGAGGGATAGTTAATATTAGTCTTTTTGTTATCTGGTGATTTCAAGAAGAATATTAATATAAAGATATTAACAATGTTAATTAAAGCCGCGAAGATTGAGGAGTTGAAATAGGTTGGATTCAAGCTATCTGTTCCTGCTAAATAGCCCCCAATAAGAGGACCAATCGCAAATCCTAAACTATATGCTGAATTAAACCTCCCTACCTGTTTTGTCCTTTCTTTTGTAGAGGTTAAATCTGAGACAAGTGCTGAACCAACGGAGATATTACAAGAAAATAACCCAGCTACCAATCGAGAAATAAATAGCATAGGCAATGTGCTAGCAAAGGCCATAATTGTATGAGAGATCATATCGGCGACGGATGATGAAACAAGAAGAGGTTTTCTCCCTAGCTTGTCAGACAATCTTCCGAGGAATGGAGAAGCAAAAAACTGTATAAATGAAAAAGTCGATATGTAGATTGTTACCAAAAACGGACCGGCTCCCAGCATTTTTGCATGAAAAGGAAGGACTGAGATTATTACAGAACTAAAAGCCACTACATCTAAGAATACATATAGAAGTAAAAAATTCATTTGAATACAATAACCAAGAAACTATATATTTGTTCAGAGCTTCTAATACTTTGCATACAATCAAATTAAGCTTATCTTATTAGTCCTTGATTAGACAAATCTTTATTGTGCACAAAAACCACCGTCAATCATAAGTGTGTGACCAGTTACGTAACTTGATTCCTCTGACAAAAGCCACTGAACTGCATCGCTAATCTCGCTTGGCTCACCAATCCTGTTCATTGGAACCATTCCACCAAATTGTTCTGGATGACCATCAGTAGGATTTTCTAGCATAGGTGTTCTAATGGGACCTGGTCCCACAGCATTAACTCTAATGTTTGATTGGGCAAGCTCCAAAGCCGCCCCCTTTGTTAGACCACTTACAGCATGTTTTGTTGCAGAATAGACTGTTAGTCCACCATATGCTGCATGAGAAAGAATAGAACTATTATTAACTATGCTACATGGGTTTTCAGTTGAAGCGTACTTTAACATTTCTTCTATTTGGTAGTGTAAGCAATAAATAACCCCCTTAATATTTACATCTACAATATATGATGAATCTTCAGGCTTTTGTGTAGCAATAGGCTCGACATCACCAAGTAGCCCTGAATTGTTGAACGCATACTGGAATTGACCATACTTATTCAAAGTAAACTCTACAAGATTCTTAACGTCTTCAGCTTTAGATACATCAGTTTGGATGAATTCGGCTTCTCCACCATTCTTTCTTATTATCTCTACCACTTCATTCCCCTTTTCTACGTTTCTATTACCTATAACCTGTTTGATACCTGTCTTCGCGAGCTCAATGCAAGTACTTCTTCCAATCCCAGTTCCTCCCCCTGTTACAATAATTACTTTATTTTTAAAATTCATAATATTCCTCCCTATAGATATAAGATATTAATGGCAATTCCACGCCAACTTTAGTGAGAATAATAACTAATATAATTAGAAAGACTAATATTTCTTATTTTCTTTTTTTTCGAACACCATAAAGAAATTCCTCAAATTTCCTCTTTGATACAGCTCTTGCTGGTTGAATTAAGGAGCTTTCTAAGAGGTTTTTTCTATGTAGTAATTCTGACTGCTTCTTTAGATTATTTGTATTTTGAATCAAATGAAGCAAATATTGTTGAGTAGTCCAAGCTATACTTGCCGGCGATACAATTCTATCTACAACGTATTTAGACTCTTCTGTTGATAAGTCTATTTCTGATGGACTAATTTTGTGAAAGGTTTCATTTAGGTCTAAGCCCTTTTCTAAATAAATTTGAGGGCAAGTAGAAACTGCTGCGATAAGGTTGTCAAATGCATATGATTCTAGGTAGATTTCAAGTTGGTTCATTGAAAAATATAAAATTGAAGGATTCTCTGAATACAAGATGGAATGATCGATTGATACATTTTCAAGCACGTCTGGAAAAATTTTTCTATCCATTGTTAGTAAGTATATCAATAATTTCCTGATTTGCTGAAGGAAAGTCATAGTTGGTCAATTCGGATAAAGATGCCCACTTATAAGCATCATGAACTTTGAGAACGGGTTTGAAGATAAAATCAGTAAAAGTAATAAAACTTTCTAATTCAATATTTATATCTTTATATTCTTTGGTTACTTTACATAGAGATTCTATATTGTTTATTTTAAATTCAATCTCCTCATAGACCTCTCTTCTTGCGCATTCAACAGATGTTTCATTTTCTTGTTTGCCACCAGGGAACTCCCATAATCCATCCCTTGGTCCAGGATGTTTTCTTCTTAGAATCAGTATTTTCTTTTGAAACTGAATAACACAGCAACAGACCTTAATGTTTTTTTTCCTGTTTACAATTATTTCCTTCATAATTAAGTTTAGAATACTTAATATTAACTTTATTGGTAAATAGTTAAGATTATGAGAAAAAGACTTGATTTATTATTAGCTGAAAGGAATATATTTCCTTCTAGGAACAATGCCCAGGTTCATGTACTTTCGGGTGAGGTTTTTGTCAACAGTGAAAAAGTTCTTGTTCCATCAAAGTTAATTGATGATAAATCAGTAATAGAAATTAAACTTTTAAAAAATAATTTCGTTAGTAGAGGAGGACTTAAATTAGAGAAAGCTATTAAATTTTTCGATGTAAACCCTGAAGGTAAAGTCTGTCTTGATATTGGGGCTTCTACAGGTGGTTTTACTGATTGCTTACTGAAAAAAGGTGCCTCTAAAGTTTATTGTGTGGATGTTGGTTATGGTCAATTGGACTATAACTTAAGAAATAATCCTAAAGTCATAAATTATGAAAGATTGAATGCAAGATATCTTAAGAAAGAGCTAATTGATGATGAGATTGATATTATAGTTATGGATGTTTCTTTCATCTCTATTACAAAGTTTGAAGATTTTTTTAATGAATTTAGCAATAAAGAAAATATCTTTTTAGGTTTAATTAAGCCTCAATTTGAACTAAGCCAAGAAAAGATAGGCAGGAATGGAATTGTAAAAGAGCAATCTTATCGTGATTTAGCTATAGAAAAAGTTCAAATTTTTATTCAAGGTTTTTATAAGAATGTAGCAATCCCCATTGAATCTCCAATTAAAGGGGCAAAGGGAAATGTTGAATATTTAATTTGTGCTAAGAATTAGCCTTATTTCTTATTCCAATCTTTTAAGAAATTTTCTAAACCAATATCTGTTAAGGGATGTTTAAAGAGTTGAAGAAGAACTTTAAAGGGAAGTGTGGCTACATCGGCTCCTATTTTTGCAGATTCAACAATATGAATAGGGTTCCTGATGCTTGCTACAAGGATTTCTGTGGCAAAACCATAATTTAAGAAAATATCAGAAATATCTGTAATTAAATTCATCCCGTTAGAAGATATATCATCAAGTCTTCCTACAAAAGGGCTTACATAAGCCGCTCCTGCCTTTGCAGCAATCAGAGCTTGTGGAGCACTAAAAATCAGGGTTACGTTAACTGGGATTTTCTTTTTTGAAAGAAACTTAGTTGTTTTTATTCCATCAACAGTCATGGGAAGCTTTATGACAACATTTTTATCTATCTTTGAAAGCTCTAAAGCCTCTTTTTTCATAGATTTAAAATCTGTAGAAATTACTTCTGCGCTTACAGGACCTTTTACTATCTTGCATATTTCTTTAATAGTTGTTCTAAAGTCCTTTTGTTTGTTTTCCTTTGCTACCAAAGAAGGATTCGTAGTAACTCCATCAAGAAGTCCTAATTCCTCTGCCTCTCTAATTTCGTTTAAATTTGCACTATCTAGAAAGAATTTCATTTACTAATAATACTTTATTTTTTCGTAATTTAAATAAAAGTTTGACAAAAATGATAAAACTAGGAAAATAAAGGAATAAATTATGGCGAATAAAAGTAAATCAGCTAAGAAGAGAGTTAGACAAGATGTCAAAAGAAGACTGAGAAATAAGTCTGTTCTTTCTAGTATTAAAACAAAACTTAAGGCTTATAAAGCATCACTGGCTGAGGGGTCAGATAATAAAGATGAGTTATTACGTAGTGTTGTTTCAGCTTTTCATAAGGCGGCATCGAAAGGAATAATTCACAAAAGAAACGCTTCTAGAAATATTTCAAGAATTTCAAAATTATCTTAATTTTTACATAGTTTTTTAAATAAATTTAACAAGATATTGTCATAGTCTAGATTTGTAGTTTTCAATAAAACGTCAACTTCTCTTAGTGCCCGTAGTCCTTCTAGTATCTCGTTACTATTCTTACGATTAGTCTCTTGATCAAAATATTTATACTGATATTTAGACACCTTTGTTGACTTCATTATTTCTTCGCTAGAATAGGATGCACCCTTTAAGCTTTTAATTTTCAAGTAAGTTCTAAATCTCCAAGTTATTCTTGATATTTCAAGAAATATATTTTCTTTAAAATTAGTTTTTTGAATCTCAAGCAAACAAGCTTTTAGATTTTTATCATTGATATAATTCATTAAATCATAGCTCTCTTTAAAGGAGTCACTTCTTTGGTCTTCGAGTAAATCATCAACTAGATTCTGATTTAAAGAATTAGCTTTGTTTAAGGTCTGAATTTTTTCGATAAAAGAGATGATTGTTAATTTATTCTTAGATTTCTCAGCTAACTTTATTATGTTCTTTTCTTTTAATTCTACACTTCTAGATTTAAGTTGATTCTTGATGAAATTTATTGTTCCTTTTATTGAATCATCCTCAGAATCTTCAAAATCACATTCAATATCTATTTTTTTATTTTCAAGGATAAAAATATGTTTTGTAGTTTTCATCGGATCTAATAGATACTCTTGTATTTGCTCTATTATTTCAGAATCTTTTTCTTTAATCCCACTTACAATTACATATCTGAATTCGGAAGAATAGGGATAGGTGTTAAATGTACTAATTAAATTTAGGACATCTTTATTCTTGTTAAAGTCGAAGAAGGTTATGTTGTCTAGAGCATCATCTGATTTTAAGTTAAGAGCTTCTTTAATAGCATGTAGCGAATAACTTGTGGAATCAACTATTTTAAGTGTAATTGCCTCTTTGTGTTCTATAAACTTTTCTATGCTGATATTCATACTCTTCATTATTATAGTTATAATAACCCAAAGTGATAAATAAAATCTTAATAAAGTATTTCGATACACCACAAAATTATGAAGATTTTGATATACTTTTAAATCGTAGCCACTTTGATATTTTATGTGACAACTC
>Ga0209252_1000254_pt1 | contig 43315 bp, 43 predicted proteins | sample SaaInlV_135m_DNA_3_FD_184673 | JGI IMG/M metagenome (GOLD analysis project Ga0209252, IMG submission 184673) | Marine microbial communities from expanding oxygen minimum zones in the Saanich Inlet - Saanich Inlet SI074_LV_100m_DNA (SPAdes) (version 2) | ecosystem: Environmental > Aquatic >... | reverse complement strand
TTGTGTTGTCCAGCCCCCAAATTATGTGTAAGGTGCGGTTACCTGTGGGACATTTCGCCTATTGATTATAGCTTTTCTCTGAGTGCTTCGTAAGGCGTTTTTCCGTTGTGAGCGCCATGTGGCCTATGGAAGTTGTAAAAGCGCTCCCATTCTCCCAGTTTTTCTTCGAGATCGACATCACCTTTATAGCTGAGAAGTTGGTAGAATTCCTGACCGTCTGATCGGTGTGATCGTTCGACTTTCCCATTGAGCTGAGGCGTACCACGCTTGATGTAGGCGTGGCGGATACCGAGGTCCTCGACGTGCCAATGGAATTTGGCTTGGAACTCATGGCCGTTATCAGTCCTGATTTCACGGATGCGGAACGGGAACTTTTCAGTGATGTGGTTGGTGAAGTCGATGGCGTTGGCTTGGGTATGTTTTTCGTAGACTTTCAATGCCCGGACGCGTGTGGCGTCATCAATGGCTGTGTATTGAAAGCGGCGTATCTTTTCGCCTTTTTTCCCTATGAATGTCAGGAACTTAACATCCATCTGAATATGATGCCCTGGAACCTGCTTTTGATAGCGCTTGGTATGAACTTTGCGCATTCTAGTGCCACGAGGAAGGCGATTGAGCCCATGGCGGCGCAGGATACGTGAAACGGTCGCGTCAGATATCTTCATACCATGATAGCGCTCCAGATACCAAACAATCCGTATGGGGCCGAGATGGTATTTGCGACGTAGATAAAGGACCTTTTTCTCTCGTTCGGGGGGCGTTCTGTTGGCGTGCCATTTGGGAATGGGTGGGGCATTGACTAAGCCAGCTTCACCTTGTTCTGCGTAAGCCTGACGCCAACGATAGAAGCTGGATCGACCGACCCCGAAATATCGACAGGTCTTGGCAACGTGCCCAGTCGCTTCAGCGTGTTGAAGTATCCGTAGCTTGCGCTGTATCTCGCGTTGATCTTTGTTCATAAACATCTCCTTCTTCCCAATATTGGGAGCTTAAGGGAAATGTCCCACGAGTAACGGCATATCTACAAAAACCTCAGAGCTAGAATAGGCTTCGGCGTGCAGCGCGCAACATTCCTTGAGTTTTAACGCAACCTCTTGCGCAGCGCCATAGCCTGTATCTCGACCGATTACATAAATATGACGCGCACGCAGGAATGCCGATTGCAAGGCACATACGCGTGGATGCTGCACAGAAAGATCTTTCAATTTATCAGCAGCATCCCTTGCTTTGAACGCATAACCGGGCTTCAATGCGCTCAGCAGCGCCATGCCAGCCCCAATAGATCCAATGACCGACTTAGTGGCTGGGACAGCCAATTCAGGTCCAGCGCAAACCGATAGGGTCATCTTCGATTCCAATTCAACCGAGCTGTCTCGTTGGTTGGTAATTGCCACCACTGTTGCCCCTTGAGCTGAAGCGCTCTTAGCGGACAGCACAAGATCGTCGCTGGCCCCTGATTGGCTGATCACCAAGACGGTAACCTCTTCAAGCGAAACTCCTGCTCCAATTGAGAAAATAGACGGCGGCAAGGATGTGACAGGAACCCCCAGTTCGCGCATGAATTCATAAGACAGGATGTTGGCCACCGCATCTGAAGATCCGCGCGCAATTGTAAAGATTGCACGTGGCTTGCCCAAAACATCATTGTTAACCTGCTGGGTCGCGGCCTGCGCAAAAACGCCCATGCTTTGGGCAGCTTCTGCCGTCATAAAACGACCTATTGCTGTGTTTTCTGGTGTCATGATTTAATCCGTATTGATCAATTTTAGGCCATACTGAGACTGGTTCGTCTCTGTCTGACAACATCCTTTAAGGGGCGTGCCTTCCGGCACTTTTCGTTGAACCTAACTCTGACCGGGTTGATCAAACAAAGCCCCCAACAAAGGGCCTTCGTGGCCGAGCGTCGAAGAGTTTAAAATTGGTCTTAGGTCTTTTGGAAGCTTTGAGAAATGTTGGACTACTCGGTCGATATATCCATCAGCCAATCCGATGCTACCGGCTAAAATTATCGCTTCTAATCCAAGGGCTATAGTCAGATCCGCGCAGAGTTCAGTGACGGCGAGGGCTGAGTTCTCAACGATGTCTTCGGCCCATTTTTCGCCCCTACCGGCGCGCTCAAACACTTGTTTTGCGTCCAGATCGGGATATCCGGAGGCTAAGGCCGCCTGTGCGATTGCCCTACCGGCTGCGACGCTTTCAACGGTGCCAAATCGGCCACTGCCGCACATTTGCTTGCCTAATGGTGAAGATGTAAATCCAACATGCCCCGCAAAACCGTTTGCGCTTTGGTGGAGGCGGCCGCCGAGAAACAGCCCGCCACCGATTCCGGTGGACGCAGTGATATATCCAAAGTTCTGGTATTCACGCCCCGCACCGCATTTGGCTTCGGCAAGTGTCGCCGCAGCGGCGTCATTCATGACATTCGCCGGACCAATCCGTTCGCGGATAAGCGCCGCAATTGGAATGGCCGCAACTTCCGTCAAAGTGCTCAAATTAACCGCGTGCCAGACACCGGACGCATCGACACGTCCAGTGATAGCGACGCCTAGATTATCCCCATGTTGATACCCAATGTCTGCCAACATTGATCCCATCGTTTCGACATAAGTATCCGGCAGTGCTTGGCCGTCAGTGCGGACCGACAATCGGTTTATGATAGACCCGTTCACAATGCGCGCGACCGCGGTTTTTGTGCCTCCAAGATCGACTGCGAATCCGGTTGGTTTTTTGAGGTCGATCATTGCAACCGGCCCTGAATTTTTTTGACGAATGCAGCTGTCATTAATTCCAAGCGGGTAAGGGCACTTCCAACGGTCACGCAGTCAGCACCCGCTGCCATGGCATCGGGTGCCAAGGAAGGGGTGTTAACCCGGCCTTCTGCCATAACGAATGCGTTCAAGGTCCTGAACTGACGCACCAATTCTAAATCCGGCCCTTCGCCATCAGTTTCCGTCGCGGCGGTGTAACCAGACAACGTCGTCCCTAGAATGGCTACACCAGCCGCATGCGCCACGCGGGCGTCGACCAATGTAGAGCAATCGGCCATAGCGATCGCGCCATTGGCCAGGATGGACGCCAAAATAGCCTCTTTCGGGTCTTTTCGGGGGCGATCCGTAGCGTCATAGGCGACGATATCTGCGCCGCTTTCAGTGAGCGCTGAAACATCTGATTTGGAAACGGTGATACGTACCGGTGTGTCGTCACTGTCGGTCTTTACAATGCCAATGATTGGGACGTCGACCAAAGGGCGGACCGCGCGCAGATTTTCAATTCCCTCAATACGCAGCCCCGCAGCGCCGCCATTAACCGCGGCTTGCGCCATGGCTGCAACAATTTTTGGGTGGTCCATCGGGCCGTTGTCAACTGGTTGGCAGGACACCACCAATCCGCCCCTTAGCCTTTCTAAGACATCTGTCATACTGCGGTTTTTCCCCTAATTTGCTGTATTTTTGGTGGATAGATTACGACGCCGCCGTGCGAGGGCCTGATCGGCCTCGGGTGATCCGTCGTGAAAGGATCCGAACCACTTGTCCAACGGGATTGTTCCGTCGGCGTAGTTAACCTCGAACAGGCGATGATGTAGGTAATGCGCGTAGTATGGAAGGTGCAGGGCCGATGTTTTGCCGGTTACCACCCGGTCAAAACCGGTATGGCCCTGAGCAGGGGAAAGACCGGCCATCAGAGAAAGATGCATAAAGTGCAACGGATGAGCAGGAACGATCCAATAGATAAGAAACCCTGAAAAATAAATTAGGTGTTCAAATGGGTGCATTGAAATCCCCGACCATGGACCTGGGTTGATATTTCGGTGATGGACTTTGTGAACATTACGGTAAAGCGGAGGCCAATGGATCAGCCGATGGACGCAAAAGAAATGGAATTCATGCAACAGGGGGACGAAGAACCAAAGGCAGACGAACCAAATCGGATTAGATGATGGGTCCAGCCCGGCGACATAGCCGTTCGCATAAAGCCAAAGCGTCGTGACCTCCCATACGGTCCAGATCGGAATGCCAAAGCAGAAAGTCCAAAACAGGTTGTCGCGCAACTGCGTGCCGAAGGTAAATCCGGGATGAACGCCGTCGGGCCAATTGCGGTTGAATTTGAAATTGGTCCCTTGCGCGCGACGCCGGTAAAGCCAGTAATGTTGGGCGCCGACGATGAGGATTATCAAGCCAACGTTGCGTAAGAAAATCAAAGCAACCCAATCAATAGACAGCTTTTCAAGGCGCTCAACCGAAGGGGTCAAGTAGGTCCAAACAAACAACGCAAGACCGGCGTACAATACGCCCCAAGGGAACAAATATTTCGGAAGCCATTTGGCGATTGAATGGATTTGCGGAGGCCAGACAAACACCTTTGGGTACCTGATCAACTGGTTAGGTTTCCAAAACCCACGGTTGTCTTCGGTTCCAAAGCTTTTGTCATCCATTTCTGACACCTACTTTGACAAGGGTTCACGCAACCATTGAAGGCGCGATTTCGGGACGAGGCCAATGTTATAGTAATTGCACCCATCCGCAACCGTCAGTGCGGAATTGATCCTTGAGGATAAGTCATCGGGCCCCGAGATTTCCGGATGGAACAATTGAAATCCGGCAATCAGGGTCTTTCGGTCGCCAAGAATTTTTCGTGCCTTCTGAAGGTCGGGCGCAATTTGATCGAGCTCGGTTGTATAGGCGCAGTGGACTATGCCGTCACAATGGGGGGCGACAGCCCGCAGATCCACGCCGCGCCACCAGCTGTCATTGTCGTCGATCAACAAAACGCTGGTGCTGGGATGGGTGGCGGCCCAGATTTCTTGGATCAAAGAAGTCACCGGTTCGTACCGCCATTTCAGATAGGCAAACAATGCGGCGTGGTCGATAAGGGCATCTAAGCTCCTTTCCGGGAAGTCGGGAAATTGCGCATGCGGGCGTTCCCGTTCAAAAGATGCGTCCAACAAAGCGCGAACCGTTTGCTTTGCGGTCAATACATCTACGCCGGCTTTCGCCGCGCGGGTCGCGCAATGCTGGCAAAAGCACAGACCCAAAAGAAACGTATCTTCGGGCAGCAAGCCGAGGCCGTCTTTTTCGTGATGATACCCATGATCGAACCCCATGAAATCTGGGCTTTCCAGCTCAATCCGATCAGGGACATAAGTTTCACTGATCTCGGCAACCATGCCCGTCACATAAGCGCGTACCGCTGGACTGGATGGGCAAAGGCCATATGGCAGCGGATCGCCGTGGGCAGTGTGAATAACATGTTCGGGATGTGCGAGCCCTAGTCGGGTGTTGTGAAGGCAAACTGTCCAACAGGATACTTTCGGTCCACCATCATTGCGACGGTCGACCATTTCCCAAAGATAGTCGCCCTCGTTCGAAACGATTTCAGCTTGAAGCGGTTTGATTTCGGCGTTTTTCCAACGCTCAGGATCAACGGTATAATAAACGGTGCCGTCCTGCGGGAAGTAGACGCGTCGTTTTGGGTTGCCGGGCTGAAGGAATTTTCCGGCGTGGTAGGATGTTGCAAGGCTTACTGTGTCCGCGCCACTTTTTGCAAGGTCTCTCAGAACTTGATCCACCCCAATGTCGTGGATGTCCCAAGGATAGGTCCAGATCGAATGCCCCTTCATGCGTTGGCCAAAATCAATTTTCCCGCCTGCACGGTACCGATGGGAATGATGTTTTTTTCAAAGGGCATCAGATTTCCCACGGTGTCCTCTAGTTCAACCTTTTGATTTTTAACGCATATGATGCTTGCGTCCTTGCTAACACCCGGCGTCAGGTGGCCAAGGTCATTACGCCTCAGCGCATTGGCGGGGGCGCTTGATGTGGCGCGAATGACATCAAGCAGCGGCATACCAAGGGCCAGAAATTTCGTCATAGTGTAAAGCAAGTCGCGGGCAGGTCCGTTGATACACAGGGCGTGAACGTCCGACGAAATAGTATCTCAGGAGGAAAGCCTGCAGCCATCATTGCCTGGCCGGTTTCCCAAGCAAATGACCCCATTCCATGCCCGACGTCGAAAATGACGCCGCGCTCGCGGGCACGCAAAACAGCGTCTTTTACACGGCCGTCGCCATGCGCTGGGCAATTGGGGTAAGGTCGAAAACAATGGGTCAGGACGTCCCCGGGACGAAGCAAATCTACAACATCTTCATAACGTGGCGGGGCTTCGTCGATATGTGCCATAATTGGCAGTCCAGTTCGGTCAGCGACATCCAAAGCGATTTCCAAGGGCGCGATCCCGGACGGTCCACTGGTATGAAGGCCAACGCGAACTTTTAATTCCGACGATTAAGTCTTTGTTCGCCAACGCAACTTCAGCGGCCTCGCGCGCCGCCATCAGGCGCAGGTCCCAGCTTTCGCCGACCATGATATTCGACGAAAACCCAAATATCCCAGCAAATGAAACGTGCAAATAAACCAAGACACGGGTATTCGCGCGTTCAATGACATGGGCGCGAAATCCGGCAAAATTACCCGGACCCGCGCTGCCGGTATCGACAAGCGTTGTCGCGGCGGATTTTGCGGAATAGGTGTCAGCATCAACGCCCAATGATGTGCCGCCCCAATAGACATGGGTGTGCATATCGATCAGCCCCGGCGTCACGATCGCGCCACTCGCATCGAACGTGATATTGCCACTTAACCCCTGGCCAATTTCGGACACCAAACCATTCGAAAACGCGACATCTTCCACGCAATCTCGCCCGTTGCTTGGGTCGATAACCCTGCCGCCGGTCAGAACGAGATCGTGTGCCAATTTTCGTGCCTTTTCGGTAAACCACACGGGCTCAGGTCAGGTTGCGAAACGTGTGAATTATTGTCTGTTGATGGCCTGATACTGGCTTGGTTCTGTTCGGGAATTCAAGCATTTCATGCCCTACTTATACGATTTTCCGCAAAAACAGGGTGTTTTTTTGGTATGCGCCCATTCAAGGGCCAAAAGTGCGGGCTGGACGGGATCATGTCGGATTGACTAATGTTCTCCTAAGGCTGCCTACGAAAGATCGGCTGCAAATATGTAAATCCATGATAGCCAAAAATGGAGTTTCACGTGATAGAATTTGACGGGGCGCGGGTGGTTGTTACCGGAGCAGGTGGCGGCATCGGAACAACGCTTTGCGAAAGATTTACAAGGGCAGGGGCACAGGTTGTCGGGTGTGATCTTGCGGGGGCATCGTTTCCCGACGTTTGCTTTGAAACCTACGAGTTTGACTTCTTGGACAGAGAAAGTTTGCGCAATGCTTCCAGCAGGATCCTATCATATGGAACACCTTCTGTCGTTGTTTTGAATGCCGGTTGGACCAGTGCCGCAAGCGTTTCTGAGACAACTGAAACCGAACTTGACGGCGAATTAACCGGAAACTTTACAAACCCAGCTCTTTTTTGTCAGGAGTTTTTGCCGGCGATGCGATCATCTGACGGCGACAGGAATTTCGCATTTATTTCTTCGGTGAACGCATTTACCCACTTTGGAAATCCGGCATATTCGGCCGCGAAAGCGGCTGGTATGGCGTGGATACGCGCCCTTGCGGTCGAAGAGGGCGTCACGGAATTCGTGCGAATTCGGTAGTCCCGGCGACCACGCATACAGATGCCTGGAACAAACGGCTTGGATCCGATCCGGGAATTTTGGATCGCCTGTCAAAGTTGTACCCTTTGAACCGCCTTGTCACGCCGAAAGAGGTCGCGAACGCCGCTTTGTTTTTGGCCTCTCCGCTAGCCAGCGGAATTACCGGATCCGCAATCACGGTCGACGCAGGTTTGTCCGCAGGCAATCTTCCGACGATGGAGGCAATCGTCGCATCTGGCGGCTAACTGATTGGGTCGGGTCTAGGTGGTGGCGGCAGAAAGCTGTTTCCCAACGATATTTCGATAAGGCAGCGATCCCAGATCACTTGTGCACAGCCCAATGCTTTCGACATTGTAACTGGCGGATGCAATCGGATCATAGGCGTCTCTGTGCGACACGGCGGCCTTTACGATGAGCAATTCGGCGTCTTCGGGCCGTATCCCTTGCGAATGCAATTGGCCAAGGTCCATCGGTGGGGTTTTCCTGCTGGTCAGCAAAATGATGGCCTGATCGTTTTCCAAGACCGCACAGGCCCCCATGTTGATATGCGTTCCCATCATTGACGCGAGGTGGGAATTTTTGTTCTCAAGCTCAAAACGGCCATCGCTTAGATTTCGAATTGTGCCACTGAATTCGATTGGCAGCCCGTGATGCGCGTCCAGTTTTGCGCCAATCAGGATCGTGACCGGGTCGCGTAATTTAAAGGTGTTGCAGTGTGCTGCGGCTTCCGGATCATTCAAAACAGCAACGATGTTTTTACGCCCAGTAGCGAGTAGAGGTGCCAACAATCCAGTTCCGTCGCCGGGTGTGCCGCCACCAATGTTATCGGCCGGTTCGACCAACAAAATCGGCCCATGTCCGCGTGGTTTTGCATCAATCCGGTGCAATATTTCTGTCAGAGACGCCTCGCGCGGATAAGCCTTGGCTAGGTCGGCTTCGAACACCGCCAGCAGATCGTCCAGATAACCGAGTGCTGTCCTTTTTTCGCCGCTGGTGCAACAGTTGAGGCTAAACCCGCAATCTTTGATGTCGGCGTAGGAATAGCCGCCCATCACGTTTATGCAAAGAATGTCGGGGTCTTGGGCTTCGATCGCCCGGGCGCGGGCTTGCACCGATTTCATTGGGTTAGAAGCAGTTGCTAGGCCGGTTGGGGGAACGATGTATCGAGTGGCAAGGTGGTGCTGGGTCACTTTTCGTCCGTTCATCAAAGCGCCCAACCGGACCGCCCCTTGGACGGCAGCATCGCGCGCGTCACTGTGGGGATTCATTCGGTATGAATACAAACAGGTGCTGAAGTCAGTCATATCCTTGGAAACATTAGCATGGAAATCGATCACGGCGGCAACCGGGATGTCGGTGCCCTTGTCCGTCAATCTGCCGTGAAGGTCTTTAAGAAATTGCCCTTCGACGTCGTCCATTTCTTCGCTGACCATCGCGCCGTGAAGGACAAGAAATATGCCGTCGATGTTAGTGCATTCTCGTTCGAAAACCTGAAAGAAGTTTTGATAAAAAACATCGATTACGTCTTGCGATACAGTCCCGGAAGGGTTGGCGGCCATTTGAACAGCGGGAATTACATTCCAACCCTCAGATTTCGCATGCTCCAAAAATCCATCTGTCGGAGACCCGTTCCCAACATTGTTTGAAACCACATCTTGGCCAAGGTTCAACCCACCCGCGCGAAATTCATCTAATCCGGTTTTGTGGTGCAGAAACGTATGGGTTTCGTGAAAGAGTCCCGCCAAAAGTACGGCCTTATTCGTCATCCAAGCGGTCCTTTCTTAGCTGCGAAATCTAGATCTTGTTGTCCGAAGCCAATTCTTGATCCAATTTTGCCTGATAGGCTGCGCGGGCTTCTTTGTCGACTTCAGCGCTTTTGGCAAAATAAATGAACCCAAGCGCACGGCGCGATCTTGTGGTGGATCTGTTTTTTCCCGCCCAGTGAATCGTTTTGCAATGATGCATAAGAAATGTACCCGCCCCGCAAGGAAACGCGACAGTATTTTCTTTGTCATGATCCGTCCCAAAGTCCGTCATACCTTGCGAAAACCCTAAGACGTTAGACCGGGAATGAGGGCGAAGGTTAACAGCTTTGTGAGAGCCCCGAACATAGTGCAGACATCCGTTTTCGTGATCGACATCTTCAAGCGCAAGCCATCCAGTCACCGCCAGTGAAGGCTTGATATGAAAGAAATATCCATCTTGATGTGCCGGGGTTGCTTTGCCAATTCCGGGCGGTTTGTTGAAATATTCGACGTTCACACCTTTGACCTCTTGGCCAAGTGCGGTTTCTGCCATCTCGCGTATCACGCTGTTTTCAAGCAGGTCATCGAAATAGCCATCGTGATCGTGCATGTTCATCATCTGCTTGATGCTAAAACGGTCATTGATATCTTCGTAATAGACTTCGCCACGATCCATATCAGGGACACGTTTCGCAATGAACCTATCCAGTTCTGCGTTGATCTCGACCATTTTTGCCGCGTCGAACAGGGGCTCTATCTTCAAATATCCATCTTGGTCAAAACAGTCTTTGGCATTTTTTGAGGGCGACGACTTGAGTGCTTCAGCCATGTGTTTTTTCCAATTTGAGCCATTTGTCTTGCAAAATTTGAACACAGATCGTTTGATAAGTCACGTAGTCAGTTCGGCAAAGAATTAGGAATATCGATAAAAATCTAACTCAGTGGAATGAATTTAGATGAATACCAGTATTCAGGTCAGTGAGCTAACGCTTGGCAAACATCAGTTTGGCAGGGTTGATCAGCGCATGAAGATCGGCCCGATAACATGGCCGCATCATGATTTGTTTTGGGTGCATAAGGGTCGGATACGACTAACATTTCCGGATATGGCGTGCGAAGTTGTTCTGGATGCTCCGGACGGTCTATTGATTTTGCCGGGGACGGCCTTTTGGGGAAAGTCCGTCGGGAGTTTCGCAACCGCCTCAGTCTGCCATTTCGAAAGCGCAGGCTATGATGCGAAGGATTTTGGGTATCTTGTTGCTCGACCCGAGGAACGACTGCACCTACAAAATCAGGTCAGATTGGCGATGGATCTGGCTGCGCGCCCTGACGATTGTCATTTGTCGCGTCGCATTCGTCTGCTGCAATCGATCCTTGACGGCTTTGATTGGCCAAACACAGATTTGGATGCTGCGTCCCACGATCGGGCAAGCCAATTGACGGCAGCGTGGCGCCAAGCATCGGACCATATCGAAGATATTCGAACGCTAAGCGACGTTGCACGCCTCGCAGGTGTCAGCGAAAGTGGATTTCGAAAAAAACATCGTGAAACGCATGGAAACTCTGCTGGCGATTATTTGCGGGACCTTCGATTGAAAAAGGGCGAAGAATTGCTGGCGACGACGGGATTTTCCGTTGCAGAGATCGCTATGCAAATTGGATACCGGCACGCAGAAACGTTTTGCGCGGCGTTTAAAAAATCACGGGGACTAACCGCTGGCCAATATCGGCGTTGGTCCAAAGCATTTGCATGATGGAAGGATATTGAGATGCAAGTTTCAACGGAAATGACGATCTATGCGAACCCCGACCCATTGCTTGTGAGCCGTCAGGCCATCTTTCCGGGCATTGTTCAATTGGCGGATGACAGCTTGATGGCGATGTTTTCGTTGGGGCAGGCGTTTGATTCAGCAGATCAACGAACCGTCGTGAGTATGAGTAAAGACCTGGGGCGTTCATGGTCGCCACCACGTCGGATGCATGTGCATGAGTTTCAGCCACAGATTTCGGAGAGCCTAAAGCCGCTTGTGCTTTCGGATAACAGCATATTGGCGGCGGGATACGGGTTTGTTCGCCCGGATGATTTAACGCCTATTGTGGATCCCGTTTCCTTTGACGTTCTGCCTCTTGAGCATATTGTCAGCAAATCCGTGGATGGCGGGCAAACCTGGGCCACCCCACGGCTTGTTGAAATTGGTGGAAAACCTTTAGAGCTTTCCGGTCCCTGTATTCAGCTGACCACGGGGCGGATAATCGGAGCGGCGCCGCCATTTCATCTGGGCGCAAATGGTCATTCCGGTTGGATTATTTACAGCGATGATGGCGGTCAAACATGGGATAAGCTTTCGACATTTTTTGAAAGCCCGGACGGCGAAGTGGCGGCATGGGAGTGCCGACTTTGCGAAACGGCACCCGGTAATGTCGCTGTTCTTTTTTGGGCCTACGACAATAAAGAACGGCGGAACTTGAACAACCACATCGTATTTTCGACCGATGGTGGGCAGACTTTTGGGGCCGGGGTGGACACAAATTTACACGCGCAGGCGTCCAATCTGTTGCAATTTGGGGAAGGCAAAATCCTAACAATCCACGCGCACCGTGAAAACCCAGTTGGGCTGTGGGTGCGTCAGGTCAATATTGATGGCGGCGGATTCGTGATCGAACGTGAGTTGAACCTTTTTGCCGACGAAGAAATGGCCAGCGATGCCACAGATATTCGTAAGCAATTTGGAAGTCTGAAATTTGGCCAACCGTCTTTGCTTGCGCTTTCAAATGGCCAAGTCTTGGCGGCGTGTTGGACGTTTGAAGATTGCCAACATGTAATTCGGGGTTATTTATTGGACATGTGATTGGGACGACAACTCAAACCGCAATCCGTGCGAAATGCAGGCTCTTACTGTGTGCGTCACCCGCGTAATAGGTAACAAGGACATCGCCGCCGGGCAGGGCGGTCGCGAACGGAAGTCCAAAGCTCCACATTTCCATGCCGACAAGTAATTCGCCGGTATCCTGACTTGTACTGCCTTTGGGGAGAGGGTGCGCGTAGACGACGACCTCACTGTCGGGGTCGAAATTCCCATCAATTGATGGCGCGATCCGTGCGCGAATACATTGATCTTCGAACCGGTCAACCCAAGCCAATACGACGCGACCGTCGTGTAACATGGCCGGCGGGCCAGCCTGATCGGGGAACCCCAAATCCGAAGGCTGGGACCATGAATGCCCATGGTCGGTACTGATGCGTCGGTGGATGTTTTGGTATTTTTCGGTTTCGGTGGCGTAAGTCCAAGCGAAAGTGGCAACTGTGCCAGCAATGTCCACGCCCGCGCGTAAATCCCAATTGAAAATCCGACCTGATTTGTCTTGGGCCAGTGGTGTGGGTTCGGACCACGTCAAACCGTCATCAACAGACCGTAGCAAAACCGCCCGTTGTTGCCATTGCCCCGAATCCTCGTATGTTTTGTTTGTCTCGATGCTCATCCCCAACGATCCGTCCGCGAACTTAAGTATTGGGTTGGTCAGGCTGGGTGGACCGATGTTGTCGGGCATGGGGACCTGGCGCCAGCCAGACCAAGTTCGCCCAGCATCAAAAGAGTCCGCCAAAAGAATCGCCATCGGCAGGCATCCTTCGGTTTTTGCGTTGAATAATGGCTTTCCCGGTTGGCTGGTCCGATCGACCCACATCCCGCCCGCAATCAAACGATCCGGTGCCAATTCTGTCAAATAACACAGCTTGAGCGTCCCGAATTTTCCGCCGACCTCCGTGTGCGGAAATGGCCGTTCCGGTCCTGCCCAACTGTGGCCGTTGTCTAAAGACCGAATGAATTCGATCTGTTCGTCGTCGCCATCTTTGTCCGCTCCAACGCGGCACGTCGCCAACAACTCGCCGCAATGAAGCGCGGTTACCGTGCCAAAACTAAAGCAAGCCCGCGAAGTCCCGGTTTGTGCTTTCGCAATTGTGCCGGTCTCCACAATTTTCATTTGGCTTTGTTTCCGTCAGATTTTCCCGGCCAATCCATCAACAATTTGGCTTGACCCTCGGCTTCGCGAGCTTGATCGCGGTCTTTGAATATCTGCATTTTGCATCGAGGTTCCTGCCGATCAATCACGTCGTAAACCAAGTGATACCCCAGCTTGTCCATAATTGGCCCGATCCAACCGGCGCAATGATCACAGTAACGGCTCATGGGGTTGGCGTCGTTGTCCATAACTTTTCGAAGACTTGGGCACGCGTTCATGTTTAATTCCAGGCGGTCTTCGTGTAATTCCAAATCTAGATCACAGTTTTCTTCGATCCGAATGTGATCCCAATAATCCCGCATCCCTCTTAGGCCATCGGCCCGAAACGCCTCCATTGTATGGCGTTCCTGATTACGGCTGATCTCCAACCAATAAGCATGTAAGACTTCGTTGCCCTTGGTCTCAAGAAACTTGAAAACTTCATTATAAAAACGAGTGAAATGATCACTGGGTATCATAATCTCTTCCGTATAATTTGCCGACAAGATCCAGGGTCAGTGACTTCTGTCTCTATGCTAAATGGAGTGCCATCAGCCATGGCGTTGTTAGTTTTTATAGTTTGATCACAAAAATGTTCTGAAACTTTTGGGACAATATTTTTCACGTGGTGATAAGCGGTGCAGTAGCGCACGGTTAATACAATTTCAGTGTCACTAATATCGATGTTATAGTCTGCATTTTCACGGTCAAAAAAATGGCGCCAGTGCTTGAGTAACTCACCTGCATTACCTTCCATCAAGTGACGGCGTACATCGACGTATACGTCTTTGCCAACGCGAGAAAAAATCTGATCCATTGCTTCCAGGCCAAAATTCTTGATAATAAAATCAATGGTAGTATTGGTTGCCACATGAAAATCCATATGGACGTTTCCAGAATCGCTGTAGCGTAACGGCTTGTCGTCATCCTTAATGTTAATTGCGTTCATAGACTAACTTTCCCCCAACATAGGTGGATTTTATGGACAACGTTTTAGCGTCTAGGATGATAAAATCAGCCAATTTACCTGTTTCAATGCTACCAATTTCATGATCCATCCCCAATACCTTTGCTGGTACCAGGCTGGTTGCTATTGAGGCACGTGTAAGGCTCTTGCCAGAAAAGCTCATGTAGTTCAGCATCGCTTCATGTGATGTTAGTGATGATCCGCATAGTAAGCCATTTTCATCTCGAACTGCGTTGCCTTTTGCGCTAGTCACCCAGTATCCTGGATATGGCTCAAACCGTGCGCCCTCCCGTCCAGCGTATTTAACAGAATCCGTCTCTAAAAATAGACGATCAGAAGGAAGTTGTGCTAACAGTTTAACTAATTTTGGGTGAGCATGAATGCCGTCACATATTAAACCTAACGCCAAATTTGGCTCTGCTATTAGGGCGTCTGGCAATGAAAAAACCTGCACTCCAGTGCCGTCTGGTGGCATGCTTGGGAGTGCATCATACATATGGGTAACAGCATCAATCCCCCAAGAAACATAGCGTGTTACATTGTCTGGAAGGGCGGCGCTGTGACCTAGATGCACTGAGACGTTCGATTTTTTCATGTGTTTAATGAATGCCTCTGCGCCATCAAGTTCTGGGGCGATAGTTACAGCTTTTAGCTTACCTAAGGTTGCTTCGAGCATCTTATCGGCCAACGGTACTGATGGAAGTAAAAGATTTTTTGGATTATGCGCACCCGCAAGACTAAAGCATGGGCCTTCGCTATGTACGCCGATCGCCCTTGCGCCTTGCGCCTCACTACATTGCCGTGAAAGTTCACTTAAGGTTTGGGGCATTTCATTGGGTGGCATGGACATGATTGACGGTAAGAATCCGGTAACTCCAAAAGCTGGTAAAAGTTCTGAACTGTTGGCAACACAGCCAGCCTTTGGGTCAGTATAAAAATTTAAATCAAATCCGTGTTGAAGTAGGTCTATCATGCCTGGAAATACAATATTACCTCCTCCGTCTATTACTTTCCAATCGCTGCTTGTGGGGGTGTCTGGGTCTATAATGGCGGTAATATGATCGTCTGTTATTAATAAATTCTTACGCAATTGGCCATTAGGAGTAACGATATTGACGTTCACCCATTTTTGATTGACTTGCATAAGGCCTACAATCCTAGTATGTTATTATGGTAACATTATATTATTAATTAAAATGTAATTCAAGGGTAGAATTATGAAGCGTAGATGTGTTTGTATCACGGGCTCGACCCATGGAATAGGCTTTGGTATAGCAAAGGCTTTTGCGAAAGAGGGTGCGCGGCTCGTAATAAATTCTCATCAACCGGATACTGAAGCCGCTAATTACTTAGGTAAGCTGACGGAATGTCACTTTGTAAAAGCTGACTTGTCGAGTGTTGATGGCGCGCGCTCTCTTATACTCCAGGCCCATAAGGCGTTGGGTAGGATTGATACATTAGTAAACAATGCTGGAACTTTTACCGATAAGGCGTTTGCAGAAATTGATGAGCCAATGTTTAATATTGCCTTTAACCTTAATGTTAAGGGTTATCTTTTTGCATCTCAGGCCTTTTCTGAACTGGTACAGGGGGGGCATGAAAATGCATCGATTATTTGCATAGGATCCACAAATTCTTTAGCTGCCGAAAAAAATAGTGTCATTTATGATAGCAGTAAAGGCGCAGTTTTGATGATGGTACGCTCCCTTGCGCTTTCTCTTGCTGAGCGTGGCATAAGGGTTAACGGAATTGGACCTGGGATTATAGAAACCCCTCTGACACAACCGGGCCTTGATCACCCCGGTGTTCGTGGGGTTCTTGAGGCCCAAATCCCTCTTGGAAAGCTTGGGAAACCCGAAGATATTGGGGGGGCTACAGTCTTTTTGGCTTCTGAAAAAGCTAGTTATATCTCGGGTCAGATGCTGTATATAGACGGTGGTATTGTTGCACGGCAAATGTCATGGGAAGTTTCGTCTTGAGTAAACGTTTATCGCCACGCCACCTAAATTTACGTTACGATCTTTTTCGACGTTGGAAAACTGCTGGGCTAAGAGTGGGCGATAAGATTGAATCTCAGAATGAAATCGCTAAATTTTGTGATTTTTCCATGATAACAGTGACTAAAACTTTGAAAGATCTGGAGTCAGACGGAATTATTCATCGGCAAGTTGGCAAAGGGTCATTTCTGATCAAAACCCCTTGGGCGGCGGCTCACCAACGGGTTGGGTTTTTCTATAATCGGGATATTGTTGGTGGGGGTATTTTTGATAATTCGTTTTATACTAGAATGGTTATAGCAGTTGAAAAAGGCCTAGTTTCGGATGGTCATGAGTTCATTTTGGGTAGTTTCACCAATAATTCTATGCCCATCCATATAATGGATGCACTTGATTCAGTTATAGTGACTGGCATGATCGAAGTGACGAGCGCGAAACACCTCAGCGAGACGACTAGTCAAGTCAGTCTATTTATAGATGTACCAAGGCAAGCAGAGAGTTTTAATAGTTTCCGTATTGATTTTGGCGATGCGTTTTTAAATATGTTCCAACGCTTCAACGGTGAGGGATTAAGGTATTTATATCTAGATTCTGAAATTTCTTCAGCTGAGCAGATATTGCGTTTGGAAAAGTTCAAGGATGCGCACCAAAAAAATGATCCAGAAGCGGAAATAAATATCATCAGGGTTAATCAGGAAAGTGGAGTTAATAATACGGACTCTCTGCATTCAACCATTACTGAATTTCAACCTGATGTAGTTTGTGGATATTTGCATCGTGCCTGGCATAAGAATATCTCTGATTGGTCATATAAGAAAATTAAAATTTACGGTTTTCAAATAGATGCTATGCGTCCAGGGTTTTCGGTTAATACGGATAAATGGATAAAACAGATTTTACCGCGGCTTTACGAAAACCTTTCCGACCGCAAGTCAGGTCCTGTAAATCATACCTATAATGCAAGTTTTAATCCTTAAGCAAAAAGAGAGATCTATCAGTGCTCAAAATCATCAATACAGGCGCCAAATCGAATTTACCGTTTACTCCTGCAATTATTGCTGGTGATTTCATGTATGTCTCTGGGCAGGCTTCGGTAGATCCTGATGGCGGCGCCATTATTAAGGGAACCTTTGAAGAAGAAATGCGTCGATCAATTGAAAATATGCGTTCTATTTTAGAGGCGGGGGGGCTGTCATTGGACCATGTTATTAACGTTAAATCCTATGTCGCCGCACAAAGCGACCTTCCTGAATATAATAGAATATATGCCGAGTATTTTTCTCTGCCCGTACCGACCCGTAGTACGATTATGGGAGTGCTGGGCACTATGCTTAAATTTGAGTTAGATTGTGTTGCTTACGCGCCTAACACTCGCCAGGAAGCATTATAATTCTCCTACGAAAATAATACCTGACTCATAAATAAAGGCAATTATTCATAATTAAAATCCGGGTATATTTTATATGTTCGGGTAGTGAGGCTGGTTTGTAAATGCAATTCCTAGTTCCCACTTTATGTTTATGTTTGCGAGTTTTGGAAAATTAGTTTCCCAAAGCAATCAAAATTGGCAGGCTGAGGATTTTTAACTCAGCGTATAACTGGCTAACCCATGGGCGTATCAAAAATTTAACGGCGGTGCATGAACTCTCTTATTTAAAGCAGTAACTAAAAATAGGTTAATAAGCCATCAACTACGTTATAATTTTCGTCCACGATGGGAATAAACTGCCATTTGTCAAATGCTGTGCATGGGTGCGAGATACCTGAACTAATCATATCACCGACCTGCCAATCTGTGTCATGCGGAATTCTAACATAGGCGTGCTGGTCATTGGTGTTGAAAATCTCTGCCATCCCGACTTCCAGAAATCCTTTTCCAGGACGGTAGCGCTTTATAGGAATAGGCAGGCCTGCATCATAAGGCATGTCGCGCTTGCCCATAGTAAGAAATGCTAGCCCAGGCTCGGGTATTGACTGAACATAGGACCAGACCTCTAATGCTGGACGAAATTTTTGCGTCCAGTGTCTTTCTGGGTTCACTCGTGCAAGCTTTTGAGCCTGGCTATAAGCTCCATGGTCGTTGGTTATATAACAGCCACTACGTAAAACAACCCGGACAGGAATTGATAGGTTCAACGTGCTAAACTTTTTTACTATCATATCAAAGTAGGCCGATCCCCCTCCGGTTAATATGAATTCTTTTTGTCCTTCGTAAATTGGTGGAGGGATATTTTGCACTATATCCAGTACAGTATCACAGTAAATTTCAACTATTTTTGAACTTTCTTCTAGCCTAGGAATCGCACCTTCAAACGCAGCTATGCCTGCGAAGCTAAATTGATCTGGCATCTTTATAATTTCGTCTATCAGCGATAGTGCTGCTGATTTATCACGCATCCCCGTGCGCCCACCGGATGCCCCAATCTCAACCAACAGGTTAATTGGACGCAATTGAGACATGCCTGCTAGATACCCGGACATATTTTGCAATTGATCTATCGAATCAATAAAGCAAAAAAAATCAAATGACGGGTATTCATTCAACTCCTGAACAACTGAATGAATGTTGGATTTACCCACCAGTTGGTTAGCCAAAATGATGCGCTCGATACCATAAGCCCGCATGACGTGCATTTGACTGATTGTTGCAGCGGTAATACCCCACGCGCCATGCTTTAATTGTTGCTCAAATATTTGAGGGCTCATAGTGGTTTTACCATGTGGGGCCAATGATAGGTCGTGAGCTTTGAGGTAACGAGCAAATAGCTCTGCATTATAATCAAGGTTGCTACGATTTAAGACCATCAAAGGTAATGGCATATCTTCATTCAAAATATTCCATCCCTGTTTTGATATATCATCAAGTGCAAAGGCCGATGCGCAGCCAGGAATGCCTTTTGTCCTTCGATCTAGAATGGTTTTTTCAATTGAGCGTATATCCATTTTAAATTCCGTCAAACGCCCCCAGCATTTCGTCCGCATACTTCGTAAGCGCCAAAACATCAGCACCAATGTTGAGTAAATTGTAGCCCATGTCCACATAGGGGGCGACCGAAGCAGGGTCAGCCACAGTGGCTGCAATCTTGTTGTGCTTTCGTGCTGCTGTCGCAACCTGTTTTCGCATGCGGACAATCTCTGGATGGTTCAGTTGACCGGGTATGCCCATAGCAACAGACATGTCACCAGGACCAAAGAATAAGGCGTCAACACCCTCCAATGCGGCAATTTCATCAATATCATCCATGACCTCTGGATCTTCAATTTGGTACAAGGCAAAGCGTTCGCGATTTGCTGTTTCAAGATAGTCTTGAAATTCTACGCGTGTGAAGAGCGCATCATTGTTGCCGCCGTCCACTGGACGCTTTCCAACAGGCGCAAACTTTGTCATGTCACGCACGTTTATGGCATCAGCTAAGTTCATTACGTGCGGTACAATTAAGCCAGCCGCATCCATCTCTAACGGCCGTATGTAGTCGCTGTAGCTGCCACGGGACACACGCACGATAGTGTCTACATCGTAGATTTTTGCTGCACGAATTTGATGCTCCATCGATTCATAGCTGCCGGAACAATGTTCACTGCAAAGCCAGATTGCATCTGGTTGCGCCATCGCAAAAATCTCAGCTACTTTTGCATCGTTGGTGTTCAGTTTCAAGACGCGAGCAACTTTGCCATCGCGTATGGTGCGCAAAACCCGACTTTCACGCATTCTATAGGCAGGAGGTGTACCAGCGGAATATTGTTCTTGTGACATGATTTTCCTCGCTCAATAAAGATGATTATTTGGCGGTGTATCCGCCGTCGACCGGAATATTAGTTCCGGTAATGTATGCAGACGCGTCAGAAGCCAAAAATATAATTGCGCCCTTCAGATCAGTATCGTTGGCCATACGTCCTAATTGCGTTCTGGCGGAATAATTAGCAATGAATGGGGCCGGTTGACCAGCTTCGTAGCCACCCGGCGAAAGACAGTTAACGCGGACATTTTCGGAGCCAAGGACGCTTGCGGCCCAGCGGGTGAAATTAATCATTCCACCCTTCTCGAAAAAGTAAATTGGCGACGGGTCTGGCATCATGTCGGTGCCGACATAATTGTCCAATTCAATGCCAACGATACCCATCATCGAACCAATGTTGATTATTGATCCGGATTTTTGTGCCTTCATATTTTGCGCGAACAAATGCGTGATTTTGAACAGCGCAGAGGCATTGACATGCAGGCTTTTGTCATAGGCTTCCAAGTCATGTGCCCAGCCGTCATGCGCGGACCGGGTGACCGCATTATTGACCAAAATATCGCATGTGCCAGCTTCGCCAATGATGTCTGCGTGCAATTTTTCGATTGAATCGTCCGAAGCCAAATCAAGATGCATTGCCGTAACATCGTAACCGCGTTCGCGCTGGGCCTGGGCTACGATTTCCAATGCCTCAACACCGCGCGAGGCGATGAATGTCTTTGCACCCGCTTCGGCCAATGCCTCTACGATTTGGCGTCCATATAATCCGGCGCCGCCTGTAACCAAAGCAACTTTGCCTTTCAGGGAAAATGTCTCAAGCACAGGCATGGTGTTTACTCCAGATCTTTCAAGTAAATGGTTTTACCGCCGGCTTCTCGACTTTCGATGCCTGCGATAACCAATTGCATTAGTTCTTTTGTTTCATCCCAAGGGACAGGCGGAGACCCGGTTCGCAGAAATTCGATAAACGACATCAATTGCGCCTTAAATGCACGGTAGCTGTCGGTCATCTTTAGCTGCACACCGCCACTTTGCCCGGCAAGTGTCATCATACCCGCGCCGCCAGCCAACCCATAAATGTTGACCAAATTGATGTCGATGTTGTCCCTGTGACGCAGGTGCAGAATATTTCGATCTGCGTCACCGGTGTTTTGGACGGAAATAAATCCGGGCCCAACAATCGAGTAGACGGCTTCAAGCGCATGAATGCCGTATGTTTCCCAGCTTTTGGCCATTGTGAAATTCACATATTCGAGTTTCCCCAACTCGTGTGTCGAACGATGATAAGGCATGTATTCTTTGGCGAAACGCATCGCTGATGAGCTAATCAATGGATGCCCTGCGTCGATCCATTTTGAAAACACCGCCAAGTCGCCCCGATTGTTGCATAGTGGCTTGTCAACAAAAATCGGAATCCCGGCCTCTACAAATGGGCGGCAGCGGTCGACATGTTCTTCGCCTTTGTCCGTTGCGACAAGTACGGCGTCGACGTGGCCGATAACGTCTTCGGCACGGTCCACAACATTTTCGACCATTGCAACCTGTGACACCAACTCGGCGTCGGCGGGTTCATCCGTCCACACATGCGTGACTTCGGCCCCGTCAATGCCAAGTGTTTCTGCGGGCTGTTTTGCAATATAATCGCGAATTGCAGGGTAGGGGCATTTGGCCAATGCGTCGGCATTGTAGCGCCCATTCAAAATAATGCTCCAAGAATAGGGGTGGCCATTGCCGTCGGTCATCCCAAGCATAGCCAGCTTGATCTTTGGTTTCGCTATTGGAAATTCCGGCATTTTCGCATCCCCATTCACCAAGCGGTCCAGCCGCCATCGACGGGCAAAGTGTGCCCGGTAATATAACTTGCCGCGTCCGACAGCAAAAAGGCAACCGGTCCAGCGGTTTCATGCGCTTTGCCAACGCGGCCCAACATCGTGTCGGCTTCGAGGTTCTGAATAAACTCGTCGGGTAGGTCCAATTTCGCCACATTGGGGAACGGTCCCGGGGCCACCGCGTTCACGCGAATGTTTTGGGGGCCGAAATGAGATGCCAGATAGCGTACCATCTGAATCATTCCCGCTTTTCCAGCCCCGTATTCGATTGGGTTTCGCGTAAGGCCGTGGGGATAGTTGGCCTGGTTGGGAGAAGCCAGGCCAAACATGGATGAATACATAACAATACTTCCCGCACCCTCCATATACTTTGCAACTTCACGAGCCATCAGGAACGGGCCCGTAAGGTTAAGATTATTAGCGAGATCAAAATCGTCACTGGTCAAGTCTTGGATTTCTTTTCCAGAGGCGCCTGATGTTGCGTTGACCAACCCATGCAACCTGCCAAAGTAATTCACACTGGCAGTTACAAAGTCAACGATTGATGTTTCGTTTCCGATATCAAGTGGCAAGCCAATAACCCTGGCATCGGGTGAATTGGCACAGATTGATTGGATGGCTTGATCCAATTGTTCTTGATTAGTGTCACCGATGCAAATATTTGCACCTTCAGCGACGAGAAGTTTGCAAAGAGGCACGCCCAGATATCCAGCCCCTCCAGCAATCAATATCGTTTTTCCTTTTAGGCTTTTCAAAGGTCCAATCCCACTCAATAGTCCAGCTCAATAATTCTGCGTTCATCCCATGACTGCTTAGCGGAAAGTGCAAGCCGAAGGTTCAATTCTGCGTCTTCCAGTGTAGCCAGATGGCACGGCCCACCTTCCAGTGCATCCATCATATAATTAGCTTGCATTGCAAAGCGCGCTTGATGCGCTTCCATAGGTGCCAAGCCATCCATGAAGTCACGAGTTTGGGCAGGAATAGCTGCATCGCTGTTGCGATAGATCAATTTGGAATGGTCGAGCATTAAATTGCCGGTTGTACCTATAAATTCTTGCTGGTTAGTGTTTGGCTTTTGAAATTGGTTAATAACGACGTTTGCCATGGCACCACTTTCAAAACGGACGTTGATCAGACACGTGTCTTCAGTCTGTGTACCTTGCAGGACCAACCGGTCATACATGCAACTGACATTCTTAGGTCTACCTACTATCCAGATCAGCATGTCAAACAAATGGCTTGCCGCATCTAGAATTGCACCACCACCCATCTCAGGCCTTGCATAGTATGTAGATTGAAAATCAGGTCGATATTTTGGAAACTCTTGAGAAGAATTCATATAAATGAGTTTTAAGTCACCAATTTTTTTGGCCTGAATATCGCAGTGCAACTGCTGCAACTCGTCCGCTACCCGCCGCGTAAACCCCACCCGAGCAAGTAAGTTTTTGGCCCTCACTTTTTCCAGGACAACGTGAACACCTTCCATAAAAACCGACAATGGTTTTTCGACCATAAAAGGCAGGTCTGCGGCGATACACTTTGTCATCAGGGGCAGATGGGTATGGGCGGGTGCGCATATGACGGCTAAATCAAATGAGCTTAAATCTGCCTGATCTATTCCCTGATATTTATTGGCCAATGCAAATTTTTGGGCCATATCAGCGCGCTTTTTATCATCTGGCTCGACAACAGAAAGTCTGGCACGCCCAGTTTGGGTGTAGCCCTTGATATGTCTCAGTCCAATGCCGCCGGCACCAATAATCAGCACGTTATGGATGAAGTTCTCCTAGCATTTTTTAATTTAAAATCAGTTTAACAGAAGTTTGACTCTAAGATATAACTTGTTATCATGTTAATATGTTATTGTGATATGTCAATCAATATGTCATACTAAATGTTAGGCAGGGTAATGAGGTTTTGGGGGCGGATTAGTGCATAAAAATAAAGGTGATGGAGACGTTCTTAGTCGCTGTAAATCGCAGCTTTCTGCAGCTGTTATTGCTGACGCTCTCGATTCTTTTGGACTTCACAATCAGGTTTTGCACCCAGGACTTGTTGCATTGGACACGTCACAGATTCTGTGCGGTTTCGCCCGCGTCGGCCTATATATGCCTATTTATCACGACGACGAAGATGTCCGTGTATATGAACAAGAAATTGCACTTGTTGATAGCCTTCTTCCTGGTGAAGTGGCAGTGCTCGTTTGCCATGGAAACCTTCGGATCTCCCCTTGGGGGGAGCTATTATCTGAAAGGTCAATGCATCTTGGTGCGGCTGGTTGCCTGACAGATGGATGTGTCCGTGATTCTCCACAAATTAGGAATTTGGGTTTCCCAGTCTATGCCGGTGGAACAAATCCTTCAGACACCAAGTATCGTGGAAAAATGATGATGTCAGATGTCCCTGGTGAGATTAATGGAGTTTCAGTTTCACGAGGTGACCTAATATTCGGTGATCCAGATGGGGTCGTCATCGTACCGTCTGATTTCATGGTCAGGGTCGTGGAAAAAGCACTTATTAAAGTAAGTACAGAAAATACAGTGCGCGATGAAATTCGTATGGGCGAGGCGCTAGTGGATATTTTTGAACGTCACAAAATTCTTTGAATTTGACACGCAGCTAAATGCAGAATGAAGGGGGCGGGCTTTTATATCAAATTTATGCTGATTATCTAATCTTTGGTCTACCAAATTAATAATTATTGACGCCAAATATGATATATGGTCTACTAATGTTAGGCAAACCTTGGGGGAGGTTGTGTAAATGCAGAGGCAAAGCCTAGCATCTCATATCGCGAACGAACTTGCGGCTGACGTCCATAATGGGGCGCTTCGGGAAGGAGAAATGTACCCTTCCGAAAGGGATCTGTGTGAACGATTTGGGGTTGGGCGCAGTATAGTGCGCGATGGAATGACAATTCTGCAAGGTATGGGTTTGACAGGCCATATTAAGGGTAAACGCCCCCGCGTCACCGAACCCACTTTGGCGGGGGTCATGTCAAGTGTATCCGATGCTGCGCAATATTTTTTCAAGGACATGGAGGGGCGCGCGCATTTACAGCAAGCGCGACTTTTTCTGGAAACGAGTATGGTGCAATATGCAGTTGAAAATGCTTCAAATGCTCAAATCGCAAAAATGGCGGTCACGGTTGAGGAATGTGATGCCAGCCTTACCGACATAACTAAATTTCGTGGAGCGGATGTCAAATTTCATCGTGCATTGGCGGAAGTTCCCGGCAACCCTATCTTCGTTGCCCTTCACGAGGCTTTCGTCGACCGCCTAATGAGGAACGCACCGATTAAAGCGAATTCCAAAGAGCACAATACCGCGAGCAATGAAGGACATAAAAAGATCATTTCGGCCATCCTGGCCAGAGATACAGATGCAGCTGTCAAGTCACTGACTGCGCATTTGGTTCGCAATTATGAGGTTTTTCTCCCTGGATCCATATCGCGTGGGAAAGAAGAATCTTCATAATAAACGGCTATTCAGCCACAACAAGGGAGAAAGTAATGTTAAACCGATTATCAAGATTTGCGCTAACAGCGGCCGTGCTAATAGCAGGACCGAATTTCGCGAGCGCGCAAGCCATTAACAGTGAAGCGCTATCGGACCCGCGAGTTCGTCAGGCAATCGCGTATGCTATTGACATGGACACGATTGTTGAAACCCTCTTAGAGGGTAAAGCCATCGCAGCCGATAGTATGCTGCCCAATGGACCGCATAAACCATCTGGCCTCAACCCATACTCCTATAATCCAGAAAAAGCACGCGAGCTTTTGGCCGCAGCAAAATGGGACTCCAGTCGTGAGCTGGATATGGTTTTTTACTACGGAGACCAGCTGACGGTTGACCTAATGGCCGCTCTTCAGGCCTACCTAAGTGATGTTGGCGTAAAAATGACATATCGCAAGTTGGAAGGTGATGTTGGCGCGCAACTGACGACGCGACCAACCAATCCGGTTGATGGTGTTTCTAACATCGACTGGGATTTGGGCTACGGTGCAGCCGCAGCAACGGCTTTGCAGGAATACTATAACCCCTACAAAACCGGAGGCACTTCCCATACGCCAAGCGACCCTAACCTTGATCGTATGATTGATGCTATTAACGCGTCAGCTGATCCGAACGAACAGCGCCCAGCCTATTTTGAACTTCAGGAATATTGGAATTCGAAATTGGACGCACTTCCGCTCTATTATCAGCAGCTCTTTATCTATGAGAGCAAGAAGCTGAATCGGAACGGTCACGGTTACGGCAATGAACAGTACAATTATGATACAGGTATTGTTGACTGGACAATGGAGCCCGATGCGAACGGCAAGCAGGTTATGTACACCAATACAGCGCCCCCTCAGTTCTTCGAGCTTCCTTGGGCAAATTTAGGCATTTGGATTACTTCTAAAGTTGTCTTTGATAAACTGTTGTCTGCAGACGGTTCTTTATCTGTCAATGGTGGCCAACTTGCCGAAAGCTATTCGGTTGCGGCCGATGGCTTGTCTGCCAGTTTTACACTTCAGGACGGTCTTACATGGCACGATGGTTCCGCTTTGACCGTTGATGACGTTGCATGGAGCATCAAAACAGCGTTGCGGGTTCCAAACATTCATGCGGTCGTGGCTAACACATTTACTTCCATTAAAGGTGGCCAAGCCTATCGTGATGGAGATGCCGATGATGTCAGCGGAATTTCGACGGATGGCAATACGATCACGTTGACCATGTCTAAGCTTGATCCAAATATGTTGTTGACGTTCACTCAGTTTGCAATTTTGCCTCAGGCACATCTTGGTGACGAAGATCCATTGCAATTGCAGCAATCTTCTTTCTGGCAATATCCAATTGGGTCTGGTCCGTTCCGGATCGAAGAAGTTAAGATGAACGATTTTGTTCGCTATGTTCCATTTGAAAATTATCATGGCGGAGTTGCTAAGATCGATGAAATTGTAGCGACGCCGAGCCTCGATGGCGACGGAAACCTTCTGAAGAATGCTGGCGCTGGCAAAATGGACTATGGCTTTACCAAGAACGTTGCTGACGTGGCAGCGCTTGAAGCAATGGACCATATGCGAGTTATTCCGGCAGACATTCCGTACACACGGATGATCTGGTTCAACAAATTCGCCCGCAATTAATCTGAGCGATATAAGATTTGGGGGCGCGGCGAATTTCGTGCTCCCAATTAAACTTAATACCAAAGCCGTGGAATCTGAAAAATGCTAACTTATATTGTGCGTCGCGTTTTGATCTTCATTCCAATGCTTTTAACGATTAGTTTTCTGGTCTATGGCGCCTTGGAGTTGACCCCAGGCGATGCGGTTTCCGCATTGATCAACCCCGAAGTCGCCAGCCGTTTGACCGAAGCCCAGTTCAACGAATTACGTGAAGCTTATGGTTTGAATAAACCCTTTCTTGCGCGGTACGGAATTTGGCTCACCAATGTCTTTCAGGGCAATTTCGGGCATTCTTTGGCGGGTGGCGTGCCGATTTCGACAATATTTCTGGACAGATTGCCTGCAACACTTGAGCTATCAGTAGTTGCCCTTTTGTTTTCCACTATACTCGGCAGCATCCTAGGTACATTCAGCGCGCTCAGACGCGGCTCAATTGTCGACAGCAGCCTTACAGTTGTCGGCATGTTGGGGGTCTCAATCCCAGAGTTTTTCTTTGGTCTAGTGGCTCTTTTGATATTTGCACTGAATTTGGATTGGTTGCCTGTCGGTGGCCGCCTTTTGCCTGGGTATGAGACAATATGGGATAGGATCCCGCACATAATTATGCCTGCCATGGTCTTATCTTTGATGATGACTGCCGGCGTGATGCGTTACGCACGTTCGTCAATGCTCGATGCTTTGAGTAAAGAATTTATTAAGACCGCAAGATCAAAGGGGCTGCCAGAATGGCGCATCAATTTGATGCATGGGTTTCGCGTAGCCCTGACACCTGTTGTGGTCCTTATCGGGTTTCGTCTTCCTTTACTGATCGGTGGCTCAGTAATCATCGAACAGGTCTTTCAATGGCCCGGAATTGGCAATGCGTTTATCGCAGCAGTCCGCGGTTCTGACTACCCACTGGTGATGATGATATCTCTATTTTATGTATTTTCCTTTCTTCTGGCTAGTTTAATTATCGACGTGCTGACGGCTTTGATCGATCCGCGCGTTCGATTAAATTAGGTGCTCTAAATGGTATCGCGTTCCCTCAACAAAAAATTCGATAAAATTTTGGCCCGCGAAGAGATAGGGAATCTAACCTCAAAGACTGGCAACAGATCTCTGAGAAAGCTGATGAACAATCGTTTGGCGGTTGTCGGTCTGGTCTTGTTCAGCATCATCCTTTTCACCGCAGTTTTTGCACCGCTGATAACCAGCGCTGATCCAATGAAGATTAACCTTCGTAATATGTCGCAACCACCATCGTGGGAACATTGGTTTGGCACCGACAAAACTGGTCGTGATGTCCTCGCGAGGGTCCTTTATGGCGGTCGGGTTTCAATTCTTGTGGGTCTGGGGAGCGGCATCATATCTGCGATTATTGGCGTTCTGATTGGAGCTTACACTGGATACAAGGGTGGGTGGCTGGACGTAATCGCTTTGCGTGTGTCCGAATTATTCATGTCTTTCCCGCAAATCATTCTGGTACTGCTGTTGGTCTCGATCATCGGTCAAAGCCTGATCAATCTGATGATTATTTTCGTCCTCACGGGATGGGGCGGAATGTATCGCATGGCGCGGGCCCGAATGCTTTCCCTCCGCGAGGAAGAATACGTGCAAGCCTTGCAAAGTTTCGGTCTGTCAACTCCAGTTATTTGCTACAAACATATCCTGCCGAATGCCTTGGGCCCAATCATGGTGAACATTACGCTGTCGACGGCAGCCTTTATTTTGGCCGAGGCTGGCCTAAGTTTCCTGGGTTTAGGTGTGCCTGCTCACATTCCAACCTGGGGCAATATCTTAAATGTAGCCCAGGAAATTCGCGTTTTGCAGAATTTCTGGTGGATGTGGTTACCTGTAGGCGCGGTGATTTCACTTTTTGTTTTAAGCGTTAATTTTATCGGGGATGGTTTGCGTGATGCAACCGACCCGTCGCAGCAGGGTTAGTATTATGCAAGCAGCCCACGACATAGCACTCAGCGTCAAAGATTTAAAAACTTATTTTTACACCAACAATCGTTGCAATAAAGCGATCAATGGCGTTTCATTTGATATTCGCAAAGGCAAAACCCTATGTGTTGTCGGCGAAAGTGGTTGCGGGAAAAGTGTAACGGCTTCGACCATAATGCAACTTTTGCCAACGCTGTCGCGGATTGAACAAGGAACAATCACCTATCACAGTGATCACGGCGCCGTTGAAATTGAAAAGTTAGAACGCGACGGGCCCCAGATGCGGGCCATTCGCGGATCTGAGATTGCTATGATTTTTCAAGACCCTATGACCGCTTTGAACCCGGTTTATACAATTGGGTTCCAGATCGGCGAAAGCCTAAAGTACCACACCGATCTGAATGCCAAGGAAATCCGCGAAAAGACGATTGATCTGCTCCGCGATATGGGGATTTCGCTTCCTGAAATGCGGGTTGACGATTACCCTCACGCGTTTTCAGGCGGGATGCGTCAACGGGCGATGATTGCGATGGCCATGTCCTGCAACCCAAAGATCCTGATTGCCGACGAGCCGACGACCGCACTTGATGTCACAATCCAGAGCCAGATTTTTGAGCTTATGGAAAAGCTGAAGAACGAACATGAAACCGCGATAATGTTAATCACTCATGACATGGGCGTGGTTGCCGAATTGGCGGACGATGTGGCTGTTATGTACATGGGCAACATTGTCGAGGCTGGAACAGTTGATCAGGTTTTGCGAAATCCTGTGCATCCTTACACGCGCGCGCTTCTTGAAAGTATCCCCGTGTTGGGGCGGGGCAGGGATCAGGATATTCAACCGATCGCGGGTTCAACGCCTGACCCTTACGACCGGCCAAATGGTTGCCAATTTGAGCCACGCTGTAAGTACCGCCAAGACGTCTGCGACGTAATGCCAAACGAAGTCAACTTCAACGAAACGCGGCGGGTCATGTGCTGGCGATACGAGGAGTTTTTGTCAGATGCCGGGTGATGAAAATACAATTCTGAAGTTGCGGGGCGTTAAAACACATTTCCCTGTCAAGGCAGGTATTTTGAAACGCACGGTTGCCCATGTGAAGGCCGTGGACGGCGTTGACCTTGATGTTCAACGAGGGGAGGTTCTGGGCCTGGTCGGTGAAAGTGGTTGCGGAAAAACAACTTTGGGCAAGTCTATTTTGCAATTGGTTGAAGCGACTGAGGGTGAAATTACCTATTCGTCGGGCGAAGAAGAAACCAATTTGGCGGCATTGAACAACGACGAAATGGTCCCGTTTCGCAAACGCCTTCAAATCGTTTTTCAGGATCCACATTCATCGTTGAATCCCGCGTTCACGATATTTGGATCACTTCAGGACCCGTTGAAGAAATATGGGGTGAAGACCAAAAAAGAGCGTCGCAAAATCATCGGCGACCTGTTGGAAGCCGTAAACATGCGCCGCGAATATATGGACCGTTATCCGCATGAATTCTCTGGCGGTCAGCGCCAACGGATTGGTATCGCCCGCGCATTGAGCGTCGAGCCCGAATTGATCGTGTGCGACGAGGCGGTAAGCGCGCTTGATGTTTCGATCCAGGCGCAGGTGCTTCAGTTGCTTATGAAGCTGAAAAACGAACGGAACCTGACTTATATTTTCATCACCCACGACCTTAGTGTCACTGAATATATTTGCGACCGGATTGCCGTAATGTATCTTGGACGGATCGTCGAATTATGCCGATCCGAAGATCTCTATTCTAATACGATGCACCCCTATACCGAGGCGCTTTTGTCGGCGATTCCTGTGGCGGACCTGGACAAGCAAACCAAACGGATTGTTCTAGAGGGTGACGTGCCAAGCCCCGTCAATCCGCCCAGTGGATGCCCGTTTCACCCAAGATGCCCCAAGGCCTTCGACAAATGCAAAACGGATGTGCCGGCGCTGAAACGATACGTCATCGATGGACATGACCATTTTGCATCCTGTCATCTAATTGAACTTCCTGAGACCGCTTAGATGTTCGGGACCTACGTCCTAAACTTGTGCGGGCCATATCTACATGAACGGAGAAAACGATGCCCAAATTTGACCTCAACGACGCAAAAGGTGTCATCCCAGCGCTGGTTACACCCTTTGATAAAGATGAAAAATTTGATGAAGGCCGGATGCGAAATTGTGTCGATTTTCTGATAAACCGGGGTGTCGGCGCGCTTTATACGACCGGAAGTACCGGCGAGACGTTTTTGATGTCACCCGATGAACGCGCTTATGTTGTCGAAGTTGTCGTAGATCAGGTTAAAGGGCGGATTCCGGTGATTGCCCATGTGGGTGCAATTGGCACCCGTCTGTCGGTTGATCTGGCCCAAAGGGCTCAGGCCGCTGGCGTTGATGCTATATCCTCGGTTCCGCCGTTCTATTGGCCATTCACGGCCGATCAAGTGGCCAATTATTATACGGACGTTACCAAATCTACCGACCTTCCGATGGTGGTTTATAACATTCCGCTCGCCGGGGTATTAGGTTTTGATCAAATCAAAAAACTTGCGGCAATTCCGGGTGTCGGCGGAATAAAATATACGGCGGCTACAGTTTTCGACTACCTGCGGATCAAGGAAGAAATCGGACCAGATTTTCGCGTCTTCTCCGGCTCTGATGAATTGGCTATGGCTGGATTGGGATTTGGCGCTGACGCAATAATCGGGTCGTTTTACAATTTGATCCCCGAGGTTTTTATCGCAATTTTCGACGCTATCGCCAACAATGACGTGGCCCGCGCCAAAGAGTTGCAGGCGACCGCCAACGCTATCATTTTCTTTTCGCTGAATTATTCTGCGACTGCCGTGATCAAGCGTGGAATGGCATGGCAAGGTGCGGACGCCGGGTATTGTCGAAGGCCATTTGACAATTTTTTCACTGAGGATGACGAGAACACTCTGAAGTCCGAATTTCGTAAACTTAAGCTGGATAGAAATCTTAAAGGAGTTAAATTTCTGGAGGCTCTTGGAAATGGGTAAGGGTCAACGCCTCTACACAAAAGCTAAGACCCTCATCCCCGGAGGTAATATGCTATTATCCAAACGTCCCGAAATGTTTTTGCCAGACCAGTGGCCCGCATATTACAGTCGCGCTAAGGGCTGCAGCGTCTGGGATTTGGACGGCGCAGAATATATTGATATGTCTATCATGGGCGTTGGGGCCAACGCACTTGGTTATGCCCACCCCAAGGTTGACGAGGCTGTTGGTAATGTTATCAAAAATGGAAACCTTTCAACACTGAATGCCCCTGAAGAAGTTGAGCTTGCCGAGCGTTTGGTTGACTTGCACCCGTGGGCAGATATGGTCCGATTTGCTCGCACAGGCGGCGAGGCTAATGCCATAGCTATTAGAATAGCCCGCGCCTCAAGTGGCAAGGATAATGTTGCAATTTGCGGGTATCATGGGTGGCATGATTGGTACTTGGCAACTAATTTATCCAGCGGCACAGAACTAGATAGTCATTTATTACCTGGGCTAGAGCCTAATGGCGTGCCGCGAGACCTGAGTGGAACTATTTTCCCTTTTAAGTACAATGATTTAAATAAACTTAAGCATTTGTTAAAAGAAAAAAATATTGGCGTGATAAAGATGGAAGTGATGCGGAATCAACTTCCTGAAAACAATTTTTTGCAAAAGGTTCGAGATCTAGCGACAAAAAATAATATCGTGCTAATCTTTGATGAATGTACATCCGGATTCCGCCAAAATTTTGGGGGATTGCATAAGGTTTTTAATGTATCGCCCGATATTTCTGTTTTTGGTAAGGCTCTGGGAAACGGTTATGCGGTCACTGCGGTAGTTGGTAAGCGCGATGTTATGGAGGCTGCTCAGTCAACCTTTATTTCGAGCACTTTTTGGACCGAACGAATTGGATCTGCCGCTGCTCTCGCAACGCTAGCGGTCATGGAAGATGAAAACCCATGGTCCTATATTATTAAAACTGGAGAGAATATTACGGCGCGTTGGAAGGAACTTGGTCTAAAGTATGATCTTTCTATTAAAACTAGTGGCCTACCATCTCTTACAAGTTTTATATTCAATGGTCCAAATGCTCAGGCTTATAAAACGTTAGTCACGCAGGAGATGCTTAAGCAGGGTTTCTTGGCAGCTAACAGCGTTTATGTATGCACCGCGCACACGCCAAATATTGTTGATAAATATTTTCAAGCCTTGGAACCAATATTTGCAATAGTCGGGGAATGCGAACAGGGACGTGACGTCTTGAAGTTGTTGGATGGTCCACTCGCTCATAACGGTTTTAGTCGGTTGAATTGAGTTAAGCGCGGAGAAATTAAAAGTATGAATGATAGGTTCGTCCACATTTCAGGAACGCTAGTGCCGGAATCTGAAGCAAAAATTTCTATTTTTGATAGTGCCGTTATGCTGGGTGATTCACTTACTGAATCTACGCGGACGTTTGCACATAAACCGTTCAAGCTGGAGGAACATATTGAGCGACTATATAAATCGCTTAAGGTAACACGAAGTAATTTAGCTTTCGGTAAAGATGAAATGCTGAGGATATCTCTAGAGGTTTTGGGGGCTAACCTACCTACATATGGCAGTAATCAAGATTGCTGGTTAGTCCATAATATCTCTAGTGGCCTTTCGGTTGCTGGAGCTGACCCGACACTCAAGGGTAAGCCCACGGTGATGATTTTCACTCAGCCGATGGATTTGCGCAGTTGGGCATCATTTTATGCTAACGGGTGCCATGCAGTCACGTCTATGAGTCGGGTAATTCCGGCTCAATCTATTGATGCACGGATTAAAAATAGAAGTCGTATGGCATATACGCTGGCGGAAACTGAGGTTAAACTCGTCGACCCACTAGCTCAGGGCGTCATTCTGGATATCTATGGTAATGTAGCTGAAAATAAAGGTGGAAATATTTTTATTGTAGTAGATGGAGTGCTGAAAACTCCAACTACTGATAATTGCCTGGCCGGAATAACCCGCGAAACTACATTACAGTTAGCGTCGAAACTTGGAATAAAATCTCAGGAAACCACTCTACAGCCTTACGATCTCGCAACTTCTGATGAGATGTTTTTCACCAGTACGCCATACTGCATTATGCCTGCTACAAGGTTTAATGGGATTAGTGTGGGCAGCGGAAGCGTTGGTCCGATTACGAAAAAATTATTGAAAGCTTGGAATGAGTTGGTTGGAATTGATATTATTCAGCAAGCACAAGACCAACTTTCGAGCAATGCGTGACCGGACAGTTTGAGAGGTTAAAAATGAACACTAGTGGAGTTAACTCAAAACATACAAAAAATGCTCCTCCTAGCGGTATTTGGGGAGCAGTTTTGTTGCCTATAAATTCTTCTGGTTGTATCGACTGGGGTGCCCTGGTCGAGGAAATTGAAATCTTGTGTGGGAGTAATCTTTCTGGCGTTTACTCAAATGGAACCGCTGGAGAGTTTTATAATCAGACTGATGCAGAGTTCGAAAAAATATCAGGCATCCTTTCTGATGCAGCAAAGAAATTTAACATGCCTTTTCAGATTGGTGTGAGTAATTCTAATCCTCGTGTTGCCCGCTTCCGATTAAAACAGGCGGTAGATCTTTCGCCAAATGGCATTCAGTTCACTTTGCCTGATTGGTGGCCGCCTTCATCATATGAAATTAAAACGTTTTTAACTGGCATGCAGGAGGTCTGTGAAAATATTCCACTCGTGCTATACAATCCACCTCATAGCAAAGTAAAAATATCGTTGCGCGATATAGCCGAACTACGCGAATTGGCGCCAAGCTTCGTCGGTGCAAAATTAGCGGGCGGGGATAATAAATGGTATGAAGAACTACAAAATACGCTGCCTGACTTTTCGGTCTTTGTCCCTGGCCATAAGGTTGCTTTCGGGCGGCCGCTTGGAGCTGAGGGATCTTACTCCAATATGGCCTGCCTAAGCCCAAATGGCGCAGTACGTCATTGGCATCTTATTAATTCCAATTTGGAAGTTGCAGTGGAATTAGAGTATCGTACAAATCGATTTTTTGAACAGTATATTTTTCCACTTTCTAATAAAGAGACACTATCTAACCAAGCACTTGATAAGCTTTTGGCCGCCATTGGAGGATGGGGCCCGGTTGGGCCTAAACTATTGTGGCCATATGCGTCTGCAGACGCCAGTGATGTTGTCAGAATATCAAAGGCGGCGCGTTCCGAGTTGCCTGAGTACTTCTGAGAGGTTCTAAGCTCAACCAAATAATTTGGAGTATATTAGATGCCTGAGTACGATTTGACAGATCTCGACAAACGTATCTGGCTTGATGAACTTGAGGACTTCGTACCACAACGTGTTCTGGATGTTCATACCCATATCTACCGTTGGGCGTTCGATCTTGATCCTGATAAATCTAGAGGGCCGGGAGCCTCAGGAATAGGAGCATATTTTCCAGAGGTAACATGGGAACTAGCCGAAAAAGTTGATGAAGCTTTAATGCCTGGCAGAATTATGGAGCGATTGGCTTTTCCTTATCCCTTTCCTTATCCATGTGATTTTGAGGCGGCAAATACTTACGTTTCAGCGGAGACTTCGAAAGGGAACTCGTCGCGTGGCTTGATGCTTGTTAATCCCGGGATGAGTGCGGCTGAAATTAAAGGTACTATCAAGCGAACAGGTCTTATTGGGTTTAAGCCTTACCGTTTCTATTCGTCGACAGGGGATGCCGTTGAGTGCCGAATAAACGACTTTTTACCCGAGCACCAGATAGCTGTGGCTGACCAACTAGGTTTAATCATAATGATGCATCTTTCCAAACGTGATGGGATTGCCCATCCACACAATATTGAAGATATTAGGCGTCTGAGCGAAAAGTACCCAAATGTTAAATGGATCCTAGCCCATTGCGCACGCAGCTATTCTGCCTGGGCGATTGAAAAGGCCGCAACTCATCTGCGCGGATTGCACAACGTTTGGTACGATACCTCGACTGTATGTGAGTCTGACGCCCTAGATGCTTTGTATACTGGTGTAGGTATTGATAGAGTAATGTACGGATCCGATGATATGATTGGGCCCATGCGTGGCAAGTACATTACGTTTGGTAAGGCCTGGAGTTATCTTAGCCCTAGCAACCATTCTTTGAGTTTAGTCCATTGCGACGCCCAAATGACTTTTATTCGTTATGAGCAGCTTAGAGCTATGAAGCGTGGGGCGCGTCAGATTGGATTAACAACCGCCCAGCGTGAAGCGTTATTCTACGGAACTGCACGGGCCTTGCTAGATTCTTGTCGGTTAACTTTGGATAGTGCTCCTTGAATGCTCCGAACCTTTTCGTGACGCCTTCAAGTTCCACATGTTCTATTGGGTCTTACTCTCTTGTCCAGACCTGCATTGGGTTGGGGCCGCGGTTACACCAGACGTAATACGGAACAGCCGTCAGTGTTGCTGGGATTTCCAAGGGTGGTGTCGCGCGATAAAGATCGCGCGTCCAGTCAATGCTTTCAATGCGGACACCTTCAGCCTGCAGCGTCACGATTCCACCCAACAGGTTATCGCGGGCAACGGCACGAATGTCCGCTGACTGAGGTAAACGCAGGCTGCTGACTGGTTTTGTCCCATTGTCGTGTTGTTCTAGGCAATAGACCAGCGGACCCCGGCGCAGCGCCACACGCCCTAAATCTGCTTTGACATAGGGATGCGCGTAAATGCGTTCGGCGGGCATCGGCAGATCAAGTCTAACGATATCGCCAGACGCCCATTGGCGGCCAATCGTCAGATAGCCGTTTTCCAGATTGGCCCTAGCATCAATGGCCTCGCCGTTGACCTGCGCCGTCGCAACTTTGGCCCAACCGGGGATGCGCAGTTTCAGGGCAAACTTGATTGGTTTTTCCAGCAACACCTCGACACTGATCTGACCTGACCATGGATAGTCGCTGACTTGTTTTATCATCACAGAATTTGCGCCCACTGACACATCAGCCTCGCTTGTCCCATAGAGGTGGATGGCCAGGGACTCGTCGCTCGTCGAATAAAAGTACCCGGCGACCGACGCGATCAGGCGCGATGCGTTCATTGTGCAACACGGACAATGATGCCAGCTCCAGCGTGAATGTGTGCCGTCACTATCCAGCTTATTATCATAGAAATAATGCTCGCCGTCGCGTGACAAGCTGGCCAGCGAGTTATTGTACAAAGCGAGTTCCAGAATGTCCGCATATTGGCCATCAAGGTCGATGTTCAGCATCCGCTGCGCCCAGAACACCATCGCAACGGACGCACAGGTTTCAGCATAGGCTGTGTCATTGGGCAGATCATAGTCGTTCGTGAAGCCTTCGTTGGAGTCCGATGGACCAAAGCCACCAGTGATATACATACGGGTTTCGGTGATATCTCGCCACAAGGTTTCGCACGCCGATTTCAGACTGTCGTCACTCAGTTCGGACGCCAAATCGGCCATCGCGGCGTACATATACATTGCGCGCACGGCATGCCCGACAACCTTGTCCTGTTCGCGAACCGGAACATGCGATTGGTTGTATTCGTAGGTAGCATGATGAAACGCCTCGGGGCTTTCGCCGCGGGCATCGCGTTCTATATCAAAGTAATGTGGTTGGATGCCACGTTGATTGATGAAATATGTCGCCAGATCGAGGTGCTTTTTATCCTTGGTCACGCCATACAGCTTGATCAAGGCCAGTTCGATTTCCTGATGTCCGGGATAGCCGGGTTTTTGATTGTCACCCGTGCCAAATGTATCGCCGATATGGTCGACATACTTTTCCATCACGTCCAAAAGCCGCCGCCGGCCCGTTGCCTGAAAATAGGCAACCGCCCCTTCCAGCATGTGTCCGGCATTATATAGTTCGTGATTGTCGCGCAGATTGGTCCATTTGTTTTCAGGTTCGCGTTGTAGATACCAGCAATTGAGATAGCCACTCGGTGCCTGTGTTTTTTCCAGCTGTATGGTGATTTCGTTTATTTTCTCCTCGATGGCGCCGTCGCGACGATGCGACAGGGCATAGCTTGCTGCCTCGATCCATTTACCAATATCGGAATCCCAGAATATCTGCGTGGTGCGACCATCTTTGCCCCGCGGGATCGTCAGAGGCGGCACTGGATGCTGCACAGTGAGAGAGTCGAGCATGTTGAATTCCACTAGCTTGCGGTGCTGGCTTGGAATTGTGTGCGTCAATACGGTTTCCAGCCGCTCGCGCCAGAATTCGCCTTCGAGTTTAACATTTGAAAAATTTACTGGTGTATATTCCCGCATTATTTCATCCTCAAATTTTCGTACACTAACGCGTCTGATGATTTCCTTGTGGCACCGCAGAATTAGCGCAAATTCAGACTTAACACTAGGTGACGCAGGCTGGTCCTGGCAAAATAATGAAAACCCAAATTATATTGCCCGTATAGCAGTAAATCTATGCGCTCAATAATTGAGGCCACTCAGCTAGAGCAGTTACACGGTTTATAATAGTAAAGTCGAAAGAGTTTTTGACTTAGTCGTGGCGAGAATGAATTATTCTCTTTAAATACCATAGTTTCATAAAAGGAATAGACATGGTGTGGATTGAAACTGTTTTCTTATGAAGACGCGAATGAGCTTGTCCATTTTGAGACTGTTGAGGGTGAGCTGCTTTCCACTCTCTCCCTGCCGTCGGGGTGTTACTATTATCCATGCTACCCACGTGTGACGGATATCTGTGCCGCAACCCAGCCCGAGACACAAACGGTGTCCAATCTTTGCGCTGTGGCCTGCACCATTTTAAAACATTACTGACTCCGCCTTATTTTTCGTGATAAGCGGTGTAAATCAGCTGTCGGTTCGTTGTGTCCGTACCCAACTATCTATCACTTTGGCATCAAAAACTCTGACAAGTTTGGATGACCCAATTAGTCTAGGAAAGCTTCTATTCTTTTCCTAGCGTCCGAGAGTACCGTGAGATTAAAGTCGCTTGAGAGGGGCAGGGCGACTTTGTAACGTCGTCGAATGACAAAACACCGCCAATTTTGCTTCATGAAACCTGGCCCGGAGTTACTGCACCATCTTGCCAAAGCCCATTGACCGGGAACCAAGAGCCAAGGGCCCCGATACCATAAGCACATACCGAAGTCCTACTTATAGTATTTCTTGGGCTCAATTAGCGTTGAATGGTTTGCTTGGACTGAGGCATAATGATAGGGTTTAGCGTGCTCAATGGTAATGTCAGACAAAACCAGTTCAATCAGGAACGCCATCTCTATTCACGAGTGATTTTCAAGTTTAACCAAGCCGCTGATTTCGCGGATTGGCGACAACTATTGAGCGTATAGATGGGCTATGCCAGCCATCTGATACGAGTTCTCATCTGTCTGACAGCATCGTTGGTAGTTTGAGTTTTGGTCAGCCTGGGCTTTTACAATTGACCAGAAGCGAGGTTTTAGCCTACTGCTAGAGAGTGGAATATGACCGACACTTAATTACAAATTAACTTTAAACATACGGAATATCGCATCATCGATAACATACAATTTGTCCGGTAAACTCACACATGACAGAATATGAAAAAACCTTAAGATTACCCTATTTGTATTTTTTTAGTATGTTCACTGGAGCATCGGTCCTAATAGCTGTTGGCGCTCCTTTTACACTTTTTTTGACAGAATTGGGCTTTGGGTCGGATAGGATAGGGATCCTTGGTGGACTGATGCCATTTTGCCAGATTTTAGGCATCGCGTTTTTACCTCTTGTCATGAAATTTGGATGTAAGGCAGTTGCAATAATAGCATTTACAACGCGATATGTTTTTTTAGGGTTATTCTTGAGTGTGCCTATTCTAATACCTGACTTAAATGCCGTATTCTATGTATTGTTTTTGGCTATGGTTTTGTTTTCTTTGAGCAGAACTATAGCTGAGGTCGCGTTTGTTCCATGGTCGCAAGAGATTATTCCCCAGTCTATAAGAGGGAGCATAAGCGGCAAGATTTCCATATTTTATATGGCGACTGGTTTGATAGTTTCTTACCTAACAAAAATATGGTTGGATAGCTCAGATGAGCTCCAGCGCTTTTATCCATTATTTATTATCGCGATCTTTCTTGGTATTCTGGGTGCAATAGCGCTGAAAGGATTGGGTGGTGGCAACGTCACACAACCAGCGGTTCGGGGCTTTACGGCAATCAAAGGGGTCTATGAACCAATAAAAGACCGGAACTTTCAACTGTTTTTAGTTTCGTCGGGTACTCAGTACACAGTATTTTTAATCATCAACCTATTTTTGATGCTATATTTTAAGGAACGATTTGGAACTCCCGCTGGACAACTTGTCTTGATGGCATCCGTGTTACTTATAGGGAGTGCGATTGGTAGCTATATGAGCGGATGGTTGGTTGACCGAAATGGCTCGCGCGGAGTGAGATTATCTCTACAGCTTTTTCAGATTCTTTTACTGGTTGCCGTCGCAATGATCCCTGCAGATTTCACAGCAACCCCATTGTTTATTGGAACTATCTTTTTGGTATTTGGTGTCTTATTTGGTGGTAGTATAACCGCCGGTAACGTTTATCTACTTAATTACGTACCAACTGAATCCAAAGAAAGCTATATGGCGCTCTCTTATAGTATCGACGGCCTAATTGGTGGTTCTGCAATATTTTCAGCAGGTTTTCTTCTAAATGTTTTGAAAGGCAGTTCAGTTATTACTTCTGTAATTGGGGCCTATGAAGTCCTGTTTATCATATGTGCTGGTGTGATTTCAATTTCAACTTTAACCTATTACTTTCTTTTGGAAGAAGAAGCGACGGGCGTAAGAGATTTTCTCAAACAGTTTTATGTGGGTAATCCTCTGGGTGTTCTTTGGGGTATTCATCGCTATGGACATCAAACATCAGAAGAAAGACGGCTGGACCTTACCCATAAGTTTGGCGGTGCGGGCAGTGTTTTAGCGAGAGAAGAATTGCTCAACGCCCTGCATGATCCAAGCTTTGATGTCCGATATGAAGCGATTGTTGCATTGGGACATCTCCCCAATAGCAAAAGTGTAGTTTTAGCGTTGGAAAAAATGTTGGCATATGACGGCCTAGTCGAATTACAATATGCTGCACTAACATCGTTAGGGAGGATTAAAGCAGTACAGAGCGGAGCAAAAATTGCAGATTTTCTCACAGTGGACAACCCATTGTTGCGCGCGCGTTCTATTCGCACAATTGGTGAAATTCGTGATCTCAATTATGTACAAACTATTAGATCGATTCTAGCTAATGATACAGTTGTTGATTGCCGACTAGCTGCAATATCTGCTCTAGGAAAATTTAAAGATCACGGCAGCTTTGCAATTATGCTGACTAATTATTGCGAGTTTTTTTCCTCCAGATACTCTGGTTCAGACGAACCACGTAGTAAGGTTATCTTGCTTGCACTTTCAAAAATTCTAAACCAGGAGGGTGCATTTTCAAAGGCTTGGCGACGAGAGGAAAAAAATTCAGGCTCAAGCTTGCCCAAATTAATTTACGCAATGAGCGATGCCTCTAAGCAGATCAAAAATTATTCGACTTTGACTTTTCCTGCTGTAACACAAACTTCTTATCCTGCATCTCGAGATGATATCATCAATACTTTTGCCTTTATACAGAGCTTAAAGCCGCTCCTTTGCCAAAGTAATCATGTAAATTCTAAATTGATAGTTCTGATGCTAGATTCTACTAAAGACATTATTAACCCCCACCCAGCTTTGTTGATATTACTTGCTGTAACTATCTTGCCGATTTTGAAAGAAAAGTCACTTGGTAATCCCCCCTAAAATTAGTGGTGTTCAAAAGTAGAATTTTCTCGGCAAGATATCTGAGGAGATTTTTGATGAAGACAGCACGATTTAGCGACGCACAGATCATGGGCATTTTGAAGCAAGCGGAGGGCGGCACGCCGGTCTCTGAACTGTGTCGAGAGCATGGGATGAGCAGCGCCAGTTTTTATAAGTGGCGGGCCAAGTTTGGCGGTATGGATGCATCTTTGATTGCTGAGATGAAGGACATGGCCGAACAAAACCGGCGGCTTAAGAGGATGTATGCCGAGATGAGCATGCAGAACGATTTGCTGAAGGAGGCGCTTGGAAAAAAGCGTTAAGGCCGTCTCGCAGACGAGAGATGGCCATAAATGCAGTCATACAGCGGGGCGCCAGTATCGCGCTTGCCTGCCGCACCTTCCAAATCAGTGAGACTTGCTATCGCTACAGCCCAGTCCGGAGTGACGATAACGAGGAGATTGCCGATTGGCTGGAACGGTTGACCGAGAACAAGCGCACATGGGGCTTTGGTTTGTGTTTTCTATATCTGCGCAACGTGCAGGGCTACGGCTAGAACCACAAACGCGTTTACCGGATCTACTGTGAACTGGAGCTGAACCTGCGGATCAAGCCAAAGAAGCGCCTGAAGCGTGACAAACCTGAGCCGTTGGCGGTGCCGGATAGGCCAAACGAGACTTGGTCCATGGACTTCATGGCGGATCAGCTTGCAGACGGCAGGTCGATCCGGACACTGAACGTCTTGGATGACTTCAATCGTGAAGGCCTGTGCATTGACGTGGACTTTTCACTGCCCGCTGAACGCGTGGTGCGCAGCCTAAATCAGATCATCGAATGGCGGGGCAAACCAAACACTATTCGAGTTGATAAACTTCCCGAATACATCAGCGGAAAGTTGATGGAATGGGCTGATAAGCAGGGCGTCAGGCTGGAGCACATCCAGCCAGGCAAGCCACAACAGAACGCATATATCGAACGCTATAACCGCACGGTTCGCGGTGAATGGCTGAGCCAATACATATTTGAAACCATCGAGGAGGCACAGGACCAAGCGACCGAATGGCTCTGGACTTACAACAACGAGCGACCCAACATGGGCATCGGCGGCATCACACCCGCTATGAAACTGAAAACAGCCGCCTGAATTCTACGGCTGGACCCCATTAAAAATGGGGGGATTACCACACTATCTAACCAAGCACTTGATAAGCTTTTGGCCGCCATTGGAGGATGGGGCCCGGTTGGGCCTAAACTATTATGGCCATATGCGTCCGCAGGCGCCAGTGATGTTGTCAGAATATCAAAGGTGGCCCGTTCCGAATTGCCTGAGTACTTCTAAGAGGTTCTAAGGGCCTTGTCAGAATAAAGCACCTTGAATAATGGGAGACTGGGACTTAGCAAGGGTCTTGTCAGATTAAATTACCTTGCCTCGAGGAGGTCTGGTAATTAGCATACCCAGCCATGCCCAATTGAGTACCCTTCCGCTATTTTAAAACCAGCCCTGAGATCATCCAACTTGCAGTCATGATGTATGTGAGATTTTCACTCTCACTGAGGAACGTAGAAGACTTGCTTCATGAGCGTGGAGTAGATGTAAGCTATGA
>Ga0209252_1000244_pt1 | contig 44173 bp, 36 predicted proteins | sample SaaInlV_135m_DNA_3_FD_184673 | JGI IMG/M metagenome (GOLD analysis project Ga0209252, IMG submission 184673) | Marine microbial communities from expanding oxygen minimum zones in the Saanich Inlet - Saanich Inlet SI074_LV_100m_DNA (SPAdes) (version 2) | ecosystem: Environmental > Aquatic >... | reverse complement strand
GTGGTGAAGCGCTTTATGGACGGCCAAATGTGGATACGCAGTTAATTCGGGAAACACTTGGAGATTTTCCGCTGATAGGTTTTTTTGGTGCATACGAATTGGCGCAGATGCCGCAGGGAGTGCAATTGTATACATACACCGGTGTACTCGTTTTGGTTTATCTCTAAATTTTTTTGACTGAAATGCGTTGAATCTAGCAATAATTACAAAGACTCCAGCATAAATGATGAATCTGTAAAAAGCACTGAAATGTATAATATTCACCATGAGCCACTGAGTTCTTAGAGAAAAATATATAAAAACCGTTCTCTTTGTTCTCTGTGACTCTATGGTTAAACACCTTTTGTATACTTTTTTACTTTTTACGAATGTATCATAATAATAAAATAGAAATTCAGACTCAAGCCATGACAGACAAACAGTCCTGCTGGATACTGGAAACGAAACAGGGATAATTTATATAAAGGTGTATTTTGCAAAATCCATCAATTTTAGCGGCAGAATTTTATATTAAAAAGGGTGTTATATTTCTTTCTTATTTTTTGGGAATTACACTCTGGATTTTCTTGTCCGGATGCGGTTATGTAATTGAAGGCAGCAATCCGGTCTTACCAAATGAAGCAAAAACCATCGCACTGCTTCCTATCCAAAATCAAACTTTTAAGGCAGGACTTGAAACCGATTTGTCCGAGCAGCTCAATCTCTTGTTGCGCTCAAACAGTTCGGTGAAAATCACTCCTGCGGGAATTGCGGACCTCCAGATAAATATTACACTGCTCAGCTTGAAAACGGATTCAGCTGGTTTGAGCAAGGCACAAATATCATCAGGGGTTAAGAGCATAATTCAAGGGCAGGTTTTTTTAGAAGACAGGCGAACAGGCAGAATAGTCTGGGAGGAATCCGCGCTCGAAGTTAAACTTACTGAGTCGGACGAGAATGAAACTAACTCTGTTTCCAGTTTTTCTCTTTCAGGAAGTATACGTGAATTGATCAAGCTTTTTGCTGCTACAATATATGAGCGTCTCTTTACTACTTTTTAAGTTTATGAGACAAACATATGCAGTAAATACTTCCCTTATCTTTGCAAATATTTTATAATACAGAGTCAATTTTACACATTTTTCACACAAGAGTTTTCGCTTTAGGAATTTGGAATGGAAGAAGCACAACTAGAACAAATAAAAGTACGTTTAGAAGAAATGCAGGCTGAAATACTTGGCGAGTCTGAAGAAACTGTACACGGCATGCAGGAAGAGAGCACTCTCTATCCTGACCCTAATGATCGTGCATCTCTGGAAACAGAACACATCAACAATTTACGAATACGTGACCGTGAACGAAAACTCCTTAGCAAGGTTGAAGAGGCCCTGGAACGCATAGAAAACAAAACATTTGGATACTGCGAAGAATGCGGGAATGAAGTTGGGGAAGAACGCTTACTTATTCGTCCCGTAACCACTTTTTGCGTTGCCTGTAAAGAGTCTCAGGAAGCGGTAGAAGATAATAAGTGATACTGAACAAATATCATCTTTAGGATCCTACCTTAAAAGATAATTCACAAATAATAAGCTAAAAAACAAAAAAGGCGGGCCAGCTCTCAAGCCGACTCGCCTTTTTTTATTCAGACAGGATACTGAACGGAAATTACATCATTCCGCCCATGCCTCCCATTCCGCCCATTCCGCCCATGTCAGGAGCACCACCCGGCATTCCACCGGCTGCTTTTTCCTCAGGAGCATCATGAATTCCTGCTTCTGTGGTCAACAGCAATCCGGCGACGGATGCAGCATTTTCCAGTGCAGTTCTAACGACTTTAGTCGGATCAATAATTCCGGCAGAAATCATGTCGGTATATTTTTCGCTGGCAGCGTCAAAACCTTCGTTAGTGCTGCTTGCTTTTACTTTATCGACAATCAGTGCACCTTCGAGTCCTGCGTTTGCCACAATCTGACGCAAAGGAGCTTCGAGCGCCTTAAGAACAATTTCAGCACCAACTTTTTGATCGTGTTGTTTAATGCTTTTAATTGTTTTTTCGACAGTCTCAATTGCACGAATTAAAGCAACTCCGCCTCCAGGAACAATCCCTTCTTCAACAGCTGCGCGTGTTGCGTGCAGTGCATCTTCAACTCGAGCTTTTTTCTCTTTCATCTCAATTTCAGTTGCAGCACCAACGTTAATTACTGCTACCCCGCCTGCCAACTTGGCCAGACGTTCCTGCAACTTTTCACGATCATAATCAGAAGATGTATCTTCGATCTGTGCACGAATTTGACTGATACGAGATTTGATACTTGCTTTATTACCACCACCGTCAATAACGGTCGTGTTGTCTTTGTCAATAATTACAGACTTGGCTTTACCAAGTTTAGCAAGTGTCAGGTCTTCGAGTTTCATTCCCATATCTTCGGAAACGACATCTCCACCTGTAAGAATCGCGAGATCTTCAAGCATCGCTTTACGACGATCACCGAAACCTGGTGCTTTTACTGCTGCACACTTCAGGGTACCGCGTAGTTTGTTAACAACGAGTGTAGCTAATGCTTCCCCTTCAATGTCTTCTGCAACGATCAAGAACGGATTTCCTGTCTTGGCAATTTGCTCAATTGCAGGAAGAATGTCCTTCATGTTAGCCACTTTCTTTTCCACCAAAATTATATATGGATCTTCGAGTGAGACTTCCATTCGTTCTGAGTCAGTTACAAAGTAAGGTGAAAGATAACCCCGGTCAAACTGCATTCCTTCAACAACTTCTAAACTTGTTTCAGCAACCTTTGCTTCTTCAATGGTGATAACACCATCTTTACCAACTTTCTCCATGGCTTCAGCAATGATATCCCCTATTACGGAGTCATTGTTTGCTGAGATAGTACCTACCTGAGCGATTTCTTTAGATCCGGAAACTGATTTAGAAATACTGTGCAAATGTACAGTTGCAGCAGTTACAGCTAGGTCAATTCCACGCTTGAGATCCATTGGATTTGCGCCTGCGGCCAAGTTACGGTGACCTTCTGTCACTACAGCTTGTGCCAACACTGTAGCAGTGGTAGTTCCATCACCTGCAACATCTGAAGTTTTAGACGCAACTTCTTTAACCATCTGCGCGCCCATGTTTTCCAGCTTGTCTTCCAGTTCAATTTCTTTGGCGACTGTCACGCCATCCTTAGTGACCAACGGTGCACCAAAAGATTTGTCTATTAATACATTGCGGCCTTTTGGTCCCAAAGTAACTTTAACTGCATTTGATAGGGCATTTACGCCTCTAAGCAGTTTTTCGCGGTTTTCTGCCGCAAAAATAATCTGTTTTGCCATAATATCTCTAATTATTAAATTGTTAATGTTTTATTAAGTTATGTAAATTTACATAACTCCTAAGATGTCATCCTCACGCATAATGATATATTCATCTCCATCGACTTTTACTTCTGTCCCGCCATACTTGCTGAACAAAATTTTGTCACCTTTTTTTACTCCCATTTCCTGAATGGATCCATTGTCAAGGCGCTTTCCTGGTCCTACTGCGACCACTTTACCTTCTGAAGGCTTTTCTTTTGCTGTGTCCGGAATAATAATACCGGAAGCTGTCTTTTCTTCGGCTTCGACGCGTTGCACAAGCACGCGGTCCTGTAAGGGACGAATCATAGTTCTCCTTATTATGATTATTGTTAAATAAAATTAATTGAGCTATAACAACAAAAAGCGTATGCTGAGTTGCTCAAGTGAATCAGAAATTATGAAAAATCGTCTAAATTCTTTTCACTGTATTATTCTAGCTGTATTTTGAATTCAACACAAGTAAAAAATAGCACTCGCTAGCGAGTAGTGCTAATTATTAAATTAGCTGACCTTTTTCTATGATTTTGGAGAAGGTCAACAAAGAAAAAGTTATTAAATGGACAACAACGCAGATCAACAACAAATTCGGCTGGGCAAGCTGGAAAAGATACGTAATTTAGGCACAGAGCCGTACCCTTATTCATTTAAAAGGAGCCACACTGTTCCTGAAATAATAAAACAGTCGGAACAGCTCATGGAGAACGAGCAAACCGTAACAATTGCGGGGCGCTTGCTAGCAGTACGTGGTAAGGGCAAGGCAAGTTTTGGTAATATCCAGGCACAGCACACACGCCTGCAAATCTATGTGCGTCTTGACGCAGTAGGAGAAACAGCATTTGAAATGTTTAAGTTATGTGACATTGGTGATCACCTTGGTATATCTGGAACTTTGATGCACACCAAAACAGGAGAACTAACTCTACGTGCGAGCGTTGTTGAACTGCTATCAAAGTCCATTCGTCCAATACCGATGCCTAAAGTGGAGGAAAAAGACGGTGAACGCATTGTTCATGATGAAGTTACAGATAAAGAATTACGTTACCGCCAGCGCTATCTGGATTTAATACTGAACCCCAAAGTTGCTGCTGTTTTCCAGAAACGCACCTTAATCTTCAATACTATTCGTGATTATTTACGTAAAGAAGGTTTTTTGGAGGTTGAAACTCCAACACTCCAGGCAGTTTATGGAGGAGCAAACGCCACCCCTTTTGTAACTCATCACAAAGCACTCGACCAAAAATTTTATTTACGTATTTCGAATGAGTTATACTTGAAACGTCTCATTGCGGGAGGTTTTGATGCAGTCTTTGAATTTGTCAAAGATTTCCGTAACGAAGGTATTGACCGTACCCATAATCCCGAATTTTCGGCACTGGAATTTTATCAAGCATATGTCGATTACAACGAAATTATGCGTCACACGGAAAACATCTGTGAACTCTGCGCAATTGCGGTTAACGGAACTACGGTCATAGAATATGAAGGCCAGACGATTGACTTAACAGCGCCGTGGCCACGTTTAAGCATGCTGGACGCAATTCAAACATTGGGTGGAATTTCATTCGAAAAAATGAGTGACGTCGAAGTGAAAAATCTGCTCAAGGAAAACGGCTGGGAACTGGACGCTGATTATAACCGGGGACTGGCAACCCAACTTGTCTTTGAAGAAACTTGTGAAACCCAACTAATTCAGCCCACTTTTATCACTGATCATCCGAAAGAGACAAGTCCGCTTTGTAAACAAAATCGGGAAAATCCAGAATTGCTGGAACGTTTTGAAGCTTACATTAACGGTTGGGAAATTGCCAATGCATATTCAGAATTGAACGATCCTGTGATTCAGCGACGTCTGATGGAGGAACAGGTCGAACGCGGACGCGGAGGAGAAAAAGAAACACAACCTCTGGACGAAGATTTTTTACGTGCGATGGAATATGGAATGCCACCGATGGGTGGAGTTGGTATTGGTATTGACAGAATTGTCATGCTGTTCACCGGTCAATCCACTATTCGTGACGTTATCTTATTTCCTACCATGCGCCCGGAAGCTTAAGAAGGAGAGCTGATGTCAAATACTGAAGCCGAAACAACAGAAAAACCTAAAAGCAAACTCTCAATCTCGGATTTAGCTTTTGATAAGCAAGGTGGTCTATTGCCAGTGATTGCCCAGGATGAAAGTTCAGGTGCTGTTTTGATGTTGGCTTATGCCAATATGGAGGCCGTTAAAAAAACTCAAGAAAGCGGATTCGCGCATTATTGGTCACGTTCACGTAATGCTCTCTGGAAAAAAGGTGAAAGCTCCGGTCATTTGCAGAAAATTGTAGAAGTTCTGGTGGACTGTGATGAAGACACACTGCTTTATAAAGTACACCAAAGTGGTGTTGCCTGTCATACCGGCACACCTAGCTGTTTTTTCAGGAAATTGCCAACTAACACAAAAGGCAAATAAAAATGAACTGGGATATTCAACTGAATGAAGAAGTAGACATGCTGCGGGAAACCGTGAGGCAATTTGCAGAAAAACGCATTGCACCGATTGCTGAAGAGGTGGACCGTGAGAATGAGTTTCCTCAACATCTGTGGAAAGAATTAGGAAATTTGGGATTATTGGGCATGACAGTTTCGGAAGAATATGGCGGTTCCGAAATGTCTTATTTAGCCCATCTGGTTGCTGTTGAAGAAATTTCAAGAGCATCTGCTTCGGTTGGTTTGTCTTATGGCGCGCACTCAAACTTGTGCGTAAATCAACTTCAGATCAACGGCAGTCAGGCGCAAAAAGAAAAGTATCTGCCAAAATTATGCTCCGGAGAACATGTTGGCGCATTAGCCATGTCGGAACCAGGAGCAGGTTCAGATGTAGTGGGCTCGATGGCCTGCCATGCGGAAAAACATGGTGATTACTGGGTTGCCAATGGTTCCAAAATGTGGATTACTAATGGACCGGATGCGGACACCTTAATCGTGTACATGCGTACAGCACCTAAAGACCAGGGTTCAAAAGCCATGACCGCTTTCATCGTTGAAAAAGGAATGAAAGGTTTCTCAACAGCACAAAAATTGGACAAACTCGGCATGCGGGGTTCCAACACCTGTGAACTGGTTTTTGAGAATTGTGAAATTCCGGATGAGAATGTTGTGCTTGAAGCAAACCGTGGAGTAAAAGTCTTGATGAGCGGACTGAATCTAGAAAGGGTTGTACTTTCCGGAGGACCTTTGGGAATCATGCAGGCCGCACTGGATGTGACATTGCCTTACATTCATGAACGCTGGCAGTTTGACCGGCCGATCGGAACCTTTGAACTGATGCAGGGCAAGATTGCGGACATGTACACAGCTCTGCAGTCTTCACGTGCTTTTTGTTACCGTGTTGCCGAAAATTGCGAAAAGCATCAAGTCTCCAGGCGGGACACCGCTGCCTGTTTGCTATTTGCTTCAGAGAACGCGGTCAAAGTCTCTCTGGAGGCAATCCAGTCTTTAGGCGGAAATGGTTACATCAATGATTATCCGACAGGCCGACTGCTACGTGACGCCAAGCTATATGACATCGGCGCGGGCACCAACGAAATACGTCGCATGCTGATCGGCCGCGAACTTTTTGATGAGTCCGCTTAGCTTTATTATGCCGCGTCAATCTGCCGGTTAAATTCTACAATCAGTTCATCAATTTGAGGCGCGAGGGCAAAGATATTCTGCCAGTATTCCGCGTGCCCATACCATTGATCATTCAGCTCTGACAACTCGCGACCCTGTTGCTCGATCCAGGTGAAGTATTTAAGGTTATGTATCCGCTTCTTTTCATAATGCGTTAACTCGAGCACATTATCAATTCCTGAGTCCATCAGCAACTGCATGTCTTTGTGAGCATCAATGTTTGTGTATTGACCCCGTTCCTCAGCAAGTTCTTCGATACGTGAACCGTAAAGTTCCATCGAATCCGTGAGAATTGTCACCACGTGATCATCTTCAGTCAGTTCGTAATATTTTGCGAACTTGATGGCTGCGAGTACATTTCCAATTCCGGAAATACCCAATAGCTCCAATTGCTCCACAAATGAGGCATCAACTCCATAATGCGCGAGACAATCCTTTCCGGATGCTTCATTGAAAAGTCTCAACAAACGCATAGCAGCCTCATCATCAACACCAATCACCATATCTGTGTTTTTACAATCATGAATCCATGGTACATGTTTGTCACCTATGCCTTCGATACGGTGATCACCATAACCGTTGTTCAGCAAAGTAGGACATTGCAGCGCTTCCGCAACTACTAATTTTGATCCCGGGAATTTATCCTTCAGATAGTATCCAAAAGCCATTGATCCTCCAGATCCGGATGATGATACTGCACCGGCAAATCTGCTGTTAGGCCCCATTTCCTTGTGCAATACTTCCTCTGCAGCTTTTCCTGTCACCATATAATGCCAGAGCGGATTTCCAAACTCTTCAAACTGATTAAAAATTTGAATATCGTTGCGTGTGTTTTTGAGCTCCCAGCATTTGTCAAAAATTTCCTTCACATTGCTTTCGGAACCCGGAGTAGCAATCACTTCTCCAGCGACTTTCTCCAGCCATTCAAAACGTTCACGTGACATATTTTCAGGTAAAATCGCAATCGAATCACAACCGAGCAGTGAGGAAACATAAGCACCGCCTCTGCAGTAATTGCCTGTAGAAGGCCAGACAGCTTTAGTTTCCGCAGGACTGAATTGTCCGGTAGTCAAAGCTGGTGCCAGACAACCATAAGTTGCGCCAACTTTGTGTGCTCCTGTAGGAAACCATTTGCCGACGAGAGCAATTATTTTGGCTTTTACTCCTGAAATTTCAGGTGGAATAACGATATAATTTACGCCGCCGAAACCACCGCCTTTGGCAACCGGTTCATTCTTCCAGGTAATTCTAAACAGATTTGCAGGATGCGATTCCCACAAACCGATGTTTTTCAGTTCGTCTTTGATCTCATCCGCAATTGTTTCCGGATTCTGCATCTGCCCAAAAGTAGGCAGTTTGATATAAAGTGACTTGCAGTGCTTCGCGTTTTGCTGAATCTTTTCTTCATTTATAGTTAAATCAATCATATTTTTTACTCAGTTAAAATAAAATTAATGTTCGAAAATCCACTAAAAAAGCCACAGATTTTCACGGATAGTAAAGGTGCTTATTTTTCTGTTCTAGTCCAGCTGAATCTACGGTTAAAACATTTTGCATTTGAAACTGTCACTCTAATTCATCCAGCGAGTTGATGGATTTTTCAGGAACAACAATTTTTGCAGTTGCAGAGTTAATATCTTTGAGGCCATTTCCTGTGAGAAGAACAACACATGTCTCGCTTGAATCTAAAGCTGCTTTCTGTTTCAAAAATCCTGCATAAGCAGTTGCTGCTGCAGGTTCCGAAAAAAGTCCGTAGGAAGAAGATAGTTCTTTTTGCGCGGATAGGATCTCTTCGTCCGTTACCGTAAAACAATGTCCATCGAATGTTTTTAAATTTTTCACCGCAAGGTGGCCGTTGCTTGGTATATCGACTGAAATTGAGTCCGCGACTGTCTTTGCCGCTCGCACTGGGATTTCCGGTTGTCCTTCAAAACTTCCGGACTCCATAGCCCGGCAAATAGCGTCACTTCCAGAAGCCTGAACCGCGTGTACAACAGGTATTTTTTCGATTCGCCCCAATTGAAGCAGATCTCTGAAACCTTTGTAAACTCCGGACAAGATCACTCCATCTCCCACACTTACAAAAACATGATCCGGTGCTTTTTTCAGCTGATTGAAAAGTTCGAAGGCGACCGTTTTTTTACCTTCAATCGTCATTGGATTGTACGCCGTGTTGCGGTTCATTCCACCATGTCTATTTGAGTATTCCAGTGAAAGTGAAAATGCCTGATCATAATTTTTATCCGCCAGCACCAAGTCTGCTCCATACTGCAGAGCCTGAATCATTTTTGCTGGAGGAGCGGTTTTTGGTAAAAAGAGCTTTACCTTCAGCCCGGCAGCTGCACCGACCCCGGCCATTGAAGATCCAGCGTTGCCTGTAGAAGCAACCACAACCTCACTGATGCCGTGTTTGCGGGCAAATGCCGCCACCAAAAAAGAGGCTCTGTCTTTCAGGGAACCTGTTGGGTTAGCTCCATCATCTTTCAAATACAAATCCGGAAAACCGTATTTTTTTAAAAGATTTTCCGACGGAACCTCAGGTGCGGGATGCCAAAGTGGAGTATTGCCCACAGGAATTGCAGGAAAATACTGCCGTTCAACTGGTAAAAAATCCAGAGGATCATTGCTCTCCAAAGTTCCGCTAAGTTCGACCTCCAACACTCCGTTCAGTGGTTGTCCGGATATGTGAGTTGAAGAACACTTTGGGCAAAGCATTAATTCCGGACCTATCTCATAACTTGCGGAGCACTGACTGCATTTGTAGTTAAAACTTAACAACTATCAATCTTTCATAACGTGATTTAAAAGGCACTGCGATTGAATTTACACCAGCCCCAGCATACTAAATACAAGTTCAATAAACGAGATATTTTCTCTCATTTAATGAAGTTTGCTCTGTGATGAATAGCTGAACTCCAAAGTATGGAGAGGCAGGAGTTCTTCAAGTTCTTCAATTAAAGCGGAGCTGAAACTAATCCGCTCATCAGGAGTGATGGTCACAGAGGTTGCTTCAGGTGCCTGAACCGAAAAAGTGAACGGTTTTTCTCCAGAATATTTTTGCAGTGTACTACGCAACAAAACTATCGCTTCCGGAGGCAGTGGAGCTGAGCCAATTTTGATAGACATGCATTTTGCTTCTGTTTCCCTGATTTCACTCAAGCGACGTATATTATCAACAAACATTCCCACTTCCTCATCTCGAATATTTACTCTTCCGGAAATCAGCAACGGTTCTTCACTTTCGAGCAATTCTCCATCTTCCTCATAAACCGTGGCAAAGACAGGAAACTCAAGAGTGCCGCGTGTATCTTCCAGGGTAGCAATAGCAAACTTTGCATTGCTCTGGTTCAAACGTACTGTGTTATTGACAATAATTCCGATCAGGGAAACTTTGTTTTTTTCCGCGTGGGCGCCTTCTTTTAATTTGTCCGTGGTCGTGGCCAGCAGTTTAATTTCAGAAGTATAACTGTCCAGAGGATGGCCTGAAACATAAAATCCCAGTGCTGCCTTTTCCTGCTGGAGACGTTCCCGTTTAGCCAAGTTACGTACTTCCGGAAACTCAAGCTGAGTTTCCGTTGCTGCTGCGTCACCTGCATCCATCAAGGAAAAGAAAGAATCCTGCGATGATTCTTCCGCACGTTGAAATTCCTGCGCTAAATGAAACGCCTTATCGAGGACAGCAGATAATTGAGCACGATTTTCATGCAATGAATCAAAAGCACCGCATTTGACCAGAGTTTCTAACATGCGGCGGTTAACTTCATTTAAATTAACTTTCTTCATGAATTCCATAAAATCCGTTAACTCTCCATACTCACTTCTGACTTTCAAAATAGCATCAACTGCTTTTCCACCTACATTTTTAACAGCATTCAAACCAAAACGAATCACTTCAACTCTTGCCTCACTGCGCAACCATGATGCAAAAGTGGAGCTTGAATTTAACAGCAATGTTTGCTTGAGTTCACTTTCAGCTTCTGTGTGTTTTGCTATTATTTCCAGCAATTCAGCTTCATCCTTAAAATCTTTATTTTTTAATGTTTTCAGAGATTTACGGAGAGCTTCCAGCAAGTCTGGCTGGAATGTTTCGTTAAGCTGACCGCTGCTGGCAAAATCACGTTCAAAATGTGCTAAGGTAATATCGGTTATTCTAAACTCCGTTAGTGCAACCGTAAAAGTTTTTGAACTGAGATTTACATCCGGAGGCAAAACTTTGATCCCCATCGCTTTACATTCACTGATGTAACTGATGATGTTGTCCTGATTGTTGACCGAGCCATTAAACAACGCGGCCATCAACTGCGCCGGATAGTGTGCCTTGAGATAAGCTGTCTGATAGGAAATCAAACCATAAGCAACACTGTGAGATTTGTTAAATCCGTAACCGGAAAAATAGTTAATCGTGTCAAATATCTCATTAGCTTTGGTTTCAGGAGTACTCTCCTGTGGGCAATGTTCCACAAATTTTGTATTATTCAAACAGCCTTCTACAAATTGGAAGCGCTGCTCAGCTAATATTTCAACCGTCTTTTTACCAATTGCACGACGTAACAAATCCGCCTGACCCAAAGAAAATCCCGCCAAAACCTGTACACTTTGAATAATTTGTTCCTGATAGACCATCACACCGTACGTTTCCTTCAATATTTCCGCCATCAGCGGGTGTGGGAAAACAACTCGCTTTCGCTTATGCTTACACTGCACATAATCTTCGACCATTCCGGAACCTAAAGGTCCCGGACGATAAAGAGCCAAAATCGCCACAATGTCTTCAAATGCGGAGGGCTGCATGCTGGACACAAGACGTTTCATTCCTGAAGATTCGAGCTGGAAAACTCCGATTGTATCCGCACGGCAAAATAATTTAAACGTTAACGGATCGTCCATCGGAATGCGGGTGATGTCTACCTTTGCTGAGTCAGTACGGCTTTTACCGATCAAATCAAGTGTATTGTCAATAGTGGAAAGATTTTGTAAACCGAGGAAATCAAACTTTACCGCGCCTTGATCTTCTGCATATTTCATAGGGAACATCGACTGCAGCGTCCCCTCTTTCCCTGTGCAGACAGGCATCACCTCACGGATATCCTGATTCATGATAATCACACCTGCAGCATGAGTCCCCAGGTGAGTATTCAAATCTTCCAACTGTCGACTGAACTTAAGCAAACGCTGTTCATTTTCACTGCCTTCAGCGGCGAGTATTGCCAATTCAGGCTCCTTTTCAAGTGCCTGATCGAGAGTGATATTCAAATCATTCGGAACAAGTTTTGCTATTTTATCTGCTTCAGAGTACGGAAAATTCAGTACCCGCGCTACCCCACGTACAACAGCTTTAGCTTTGAGAGAACCAAAAGTGGCGATTTGACAGACATTTTTATCTCCATATTTTTCACGCACATGCTCAATCACTTTTTCACGACCCTCTACATCAAAATCAATATCAAAATCAGGCAAACTGACACGGTATGGATTTAGGAAACGTTCGAAGAGCAGCCCATAACGAAGAGGATCAACATCGGTAATGAGTAAGGCATACGCGACCAGTGAACCTGCTCCGGACCCCCTTCCGGGACCAACCGAAACGCCGTTATCTTTGGCCCATTTGATAAACTCTGAAACAATTAAAAAATATCCCGGGAATTCCATTTGAATGATAACTTCCAATTCAAAACTTAAACGCTCCGTGTAAGGCTGCTTAAATTCTTCAAAAGAGACTTCAGGCGCATATAGTTCGTAAAGTTTTGTTATTCTTTTTTCCAGGCCTTTTTTTGCATCATCAGACAATTTTGAATCAACAGTTTCATCTTCTTTTGTGGGAATTTGCGGTAGAAAGATTTTATTATTTTCAAGAGTCAGTTCACATTGCTCTGCAATTTTGCTTGTATTTTCCAGTGCAGCCAACGGAAGTTCTTTAAATGCAGAAAGCATTTCATCAGCACTTTTTAAGTAACGTTGGTTTCCTGACTGCAGTGGAACCTCGTCGTCTGTCACTCTACGCTGTTGGCCCATCAACCAGAGGATATACTGAGCTTCCGCTTCTTCCGGAGTGAGATAAAAACAATCGTTTGTTGCAACAAGTGGAATTCCTAATTCATGTCCGAGGCCGATTAACTGTGTGTTCAATTCCGTTTGTTCCGGAAGTCCTGTATTTTGCAGTTCAATGTAGTATCGGTCGACAAAAACATCCCGGTACCACATCGCAACTCTACGTGCGTCGTCCGGACGTCCTGCAAGAAAATGACGGCTGATTTCTCCGTTCATTCCTCCACTAAGAGCGATCAGACCTGAGTGATATTTTTCCAGTAGTTGATGATTGACACATGGAACCCCATCTACTTTACCTTCGGTATAACTGAGACTCACCAAATAGCCGAGATTGTGATAACCCTCACGATTTTGACAAAGAAACTGTGTCTGTCCAGCATTAATTCTGTCCCGCCCCGATTCACCTCCTGTCTCAGAAAAAGCACCCTCAATCACAGACGCACCCACACCGATAATCGGCTTCAATGCTGCTTCTTTCAAGGCATGATAGAACTCAATCGCACCAAACATGTTGCCGTGATCAGTAATGGCGCAGGACTCAAAGCCTTTACTTTTTAACGCAGGAACCAGATCTTTAATACGGATTGCTCCCTCAAGCAAAGAGTATTGACTGTGAAGATGGAGGTGGGTGAACATGTTTTTATGGATTCTTTCTGGAAGTGGGATAAGCATGCATACTACATGAAATATTTTTTACGGGCAAGATTCTTATCTGCTTTTTCTTTGAAAAATTGCCTTATAAATTGAACGCCGTCTTAAGGTTCACAGATAAATAAAATAAAATTTTACAAATATATTTTTTTACTCCTTTAAAGTTGTCATCAGGACTCTCTTGAGTTAGTCTGTTGTGCAGACAAAAACTTTTGAAAACTTGATTCATTTAATTTTCCTGCTTTTTCTTTTTATTTTAAAATTTACCTATGATTCCATATTTTAGACCAGACAATCTCGAAGACGCTCTCTCTGTGTTGAGTGAGCATTCCCTGACTTTGCTGTCTGGAGGGACAGATTTCTTTCCTGCCCGTGTCGGCAAGCCGATTACGGATAATGTGCTCGATTTAAGCGGGATCGAACAACTACGTAAAATTCAACAAACAGCAGATGGTTTTCTGCTTGGTGCTTTAACCACCTGGACTGATATTGTTGAGGCACAGCTTCCACCTGCTTTTGATGGTTTAAAACAGGCCGCGAAAACAATTGGAGGAGTGCAGACTCAGAACGCAGGAACTCTTTGTGGAAATATCTGCAATGCGTCTCCTGCCGCGGACAGTGTACCAAATTTGTTAGCACTTGAGGCTCAAGTTCAATTGCAGTCTGTGCGTGAAACAAGAATGCTGCCCTTAGAAGAATTCATTCTCGGCAACCGTAAAACCGTTAAAAAAGAGGATGAACTCATCAGCGGAATTTTCATCCCTCAGCCTGCCAAAAAGGCACGTGGTAATTTTGAAAAATTAGGCACACGAGCCTATCTCGTTATTTCAATCGTGATGGTTGGAGTAGTCGCAGAGTTGAATAAACGTGATGAAGTTTTGAATTTAAAAATCGCAGTTGGCGCATGTTCACCTGTTGCACAGCGACTGAGATTGCTGGAACAGGACGCTGTTGGTCAAAAACTAAAATCAATTGAAATAATACCTGCACATTTTGAATCTTTGGAACCAATTGATGATATTCGCGCAACTGCGGATTACCGAAAAAGAGTCGTTCCTGAATTACTGCTACGTGCAATCAAGGGAGTTATTTAAACTATGAGTACTACTGAAAAAACCACTGTTTCATTCATTTTGAATGATATTCCGCAAACCATTTCTGTAAATCCGCTGCGACGTTTTTCGGATGTGCTTCGTGAAGATTTAGGCTTGACCGGAACCAAAGTCGGCTGTGATGCTGGAGATTGTGGTGCCTGCACCATCCTTGTAGATGGTGAACAGCGTTATGCCTGTTTAACTGCAGTCGGACAGATGGAAGGCCATAGCGCCCTTACGGTGGAAGGACTTGCTAAGAACGATGATTTGACCGCACTTCAGCAAGCGTTTCTTGATGAAGGCGCGGCGCAGTGCGGCATCTGCACACCTGGAATGTTGATGGCAGCACAGTCTTTACTGGACCGAACGCCAAACCCTACTGAAGAGCAAGTTCATGACGCAATCGGCGGGGTTTTATGCCGCTGTACAGGTTACACAAAAATAGTTGAGGCTGTACTCAAAGCAGTCCAAGGTTCCTCTTCTGAAGCAACTCCACCATCAGGATCAGCAGTCGGTTCAAGCATGGTTAAAGTTGATGGAAAACAGAAACTCACCGGTGAAGAAATTTTCTCTGCTGATTCTGCACCGGAAGATTCTCTCTGGCTGCGAGCCATTCGATCACCTCACCCGCGAGCAAAATTCAGACTTACGGATCCTGAAAAAGTTTTGCAAAAATATCCGGGAATCGTCAAGATCTTGACTGCGGATGATGTTACAGGAAACAACGGTTTCGGAATTTACCCCCATATCAAAGATCAACCCGTTTTAGCAAAAGACCATGTTCGTTTCCGTGGAGAAGCTGTGGTTGCTCTAGTTGGTGAACGTGAAAGTGTGGAATCTGTGAGCGAAGAAGATTTGGGATTAACATGGGAACCGCTCGAAGCAATTCGTGGTTGGGACGCAGCAATGAGTGGAAAATTGGAACCGGTACAGTCTGAAATTGCGGACAATATTCTGGCCGAGGGTTTGCTGAAAAAAAATGATGTTGAAAAGGCTTTTGCGGAATCCTTCGCTGTGGCGGAAGGAGACTGGACAACTTCTGCAGTAGAGCACGGTTACATTGAACCGGAAGCGGGTTATGCCAGAAAAGTTGGACAGCGACTTGAAATTTTTGTCTGCACACAGTCACCTTACATGGATCAAGCAGAAGTTGCCCAGGTTTTAGGACTTGAGCCGGCTCAAATTAGAATTATAGCTTCCGCGGTTGGAGGTGGTTTCGGTGGAAAACTGGATATTTCTGTGCAACCTCTGGTGGCACTTGCAGCCTGGATTTTGGATCGTCCGGTACGCTGCATTTACACACGTCCGGAATCCCTCGCTTCCACAACCAAAAGACACCCTGTAAAAATGCGAGCCAAAGCCGGCTGTAGCAAAGATGGAATGTTAACGGCTTATGAATATCATGGAGATTTCAATACCGGAGCTTATGCTTCATGGGGACCGACGGTTGCGGATCGGGTTCCGATTCACTGCAGTGGACCTTATTTTGTGCCAAATGTGCTCGCCCAAACCCGGGCACTGCTCACAAATGAATCACCTTCCGGAGCTTTCCGTGGATTCGGTACCCCTCAGGCAGCAATTGCAAATGACGCACTGCTAGATGAGCTCGCTGAAAAAGTCGGCATTGACGCGCTTGATTTCCGGATTAAGAATGCATTGCGGAAAGGTGATCGAACTCCCACCAATCAGTTGCTGGAAAATAGTGTGGCACAGGTAGAGTGTTTGGAATCCCTCAAAAGCCGTTGGGATAACTGGCGCAAAGAGGCCGCGGATTTCAATCAACAAAGCACAACCGTCAAACGTGGTGTCGGTTGCGGAAGCGCCTGGTATGGATGCGGAAATACTTCACTTTCAAATCCATCGACAATACGTGTAGGCATTAACGGTGAAGGTAAATTAACTTTATATAGTGGCGCAATGGATATCGGCCAAGGTGCGAATACGATTATGGTTCAAATTTGCGCAGATGCTCTGGGACTGCCGGCTTCACAATTTGAGTATGTGATGGGTGATACAGACTTGACTGCAGATGCCGGAAAAACGTCTGCTTCACGTCAGGCTTTTGTTTCCGGAAAAGCAACTCAACTTGCCGGAGAACATTTACGTACACAAATTATCCACCTTGCAGAAACATCCGAAAATGTGACTCTCCGCCTTGAGCAAAGCGAAACTTCCGGATCAGGAAAACTAACCGTAGAAGATGAAACCGGTGAACACATCATTTTCCTTGCGGATATCCTTCCTCAGCTAAACGGTGATGTACTAACCGGAGAAGGAACCTTCGATCCGCCGACAACCACGCTTGATGAAAATGGGCAAGGAAGTCCCTATGCGACTTACGGATTTGGAGCACATATTGCGGAAGTTGAAGTGGATACTATGCTAGGTACAACCAAAGTGCTGAGACTTGCTGCCGCCCATGATGTAGGAAAAATCATCAATCCGACTCAAGTTGAAGGACAGATTCACGGTGGAATCGCACAAGGACTAGGATTGGCTTTGATGGAAGAGTATATCCAATGCGTCAGTGAAAATTTGCACGATTATCTGATGCCGACAGTGGGCGATATGCCGAAAATAGAAGTCATCCTGATAGAAGATCCGGAACCTTTAGGACCATACGGAGCCAAAGGAATCGGGGAACATGCCTTGATTCCAACCGCACCTGCTATTCTTGGTGGAATCAAACACGCCACCGGAGTTTCAATCCGTCATGTTCCGGCAACTCCGGATCGGGTTTTTACCGCGCTCCAGGAAGCAGGAAAAAATAATGGGTAATTCTGTAACGAATAATTTATCCACAGAAAAAGTCAATTGCGATGCCTGTCCCATTCTGTGCAGAATCAGTCCTGGAAAAACCGGTTCCTGCGACCGTTATGGCAACATCGACGGGAAACTGAAACGCATGGATCCTGTAATCCTCACCCAAAAAGCAATCGCTCAGAATCAAACGCTTGTTCCGTTTGGAGAACAAACTCAGCAATGGGATGGATCTTTACTCGCACAGGACGTTCAGCTTAATCCGGAATCAATTTTTCCGACTGCGATCGGAGTCGGAACCACATATCCGGATTATAAACCAGCCCCATTTATCATTGGCAGCAAACATGATGAAGTGGATATGGTAACGGTGGTAACGGAAGGCATTTTCAGTTACTGCAGCTATAAAATCAAAATTGACACCGATCGCTATATCGGCCCAGAACAGGCTTCTGTCTACTGTCAGGGAGAGCAGGTGGGGCACGTGATGACCGCAGAATACGGATCGCAAATGCTCTCTCTTGGCGGGGTGCATCATTTAACAGGTGGAAGCAAACAGGAAGGGCGCGCCACTTGTCAAATGATGATGGAATTAGGGAACAAAAAAGCAGTGGAGCTTGAGGTGAAGGAAGGTTCTAAATTGATAATTCAAGCCGGAGTCGCACCGATCATTGACGGAAATCAGGAAGAAAGAATGCGGGTGGGCTGCGGTTCTGCAACCATCGGAATCTTTGCCCAGCAGTGGTATGGACATGTGGACGAAGTTATTGTAGTGGACGAACACATAACAGGAATGCTTTCTGAACATCAGGCCGGCCGTTTTTTAGGCATGGAACCTTCCGGAATACGTGTCCGCGGACGACGCTCCACTCCTGGAAGATATTTTCAGGTCGCGAACCCGGGACACGGCTGGGGCGGAACCGATGTTTCTGATCCGCTTGAAATTATCGAGCGCATTAAAGAAGGGGTCGCCTATCCCGGTTTGAGGCTCTTGATGGTCAGCACAACCGGTGAAGACGCAGCTTACTTTGAACTGGACGAAAATTTAAAACCTGTCTCGCAACCACTTCCGCAAATACTTCAGAAAGTAGTGGATCGGATTGGCGAAAACTGTGAACCGGCGCTCTGCAGCGTTTTGTTCATGGCCGGAGCCGGAGGAAGTTTAAGGGCCGGAGTTACAGAAAATCCGGTACGTCTGACACGTTCAGTTCGAAGTATGTTGACACGAACGACCTGCGGCGGTGCTCCTGCGTATGTCTGGCCGGGCGGCGGAATCACCGTCATGGTAGACGTAACAAAAATGCCTGATAATTCTTTCGGTAGTGTGCCCACTCCCGCCATTGTCGCGCCAATTGAATTCACCATGAAACTCAAAGATTATGAAATCCTGGGAGGACACATGGCTCAGGTGCGGCAACTTGAAGACCTAACTCAGGAGCGGGAAGCCATAATCTCAAACTGGAATGAGGATAATCCCTGGCCCTTTTCTTAAAACCTACAAAGCTGCTTGCCGATGGCAGATGATCGATTACATTTACAGCATGGGCCGATAGACCTTATTATTCATGTTGACGCCTCGGAAGGGATTAGGAAGCGTTTATATTCCGCTGTGGAAAAAAGATCTCGCACAGTTTTGGAAGAACTGGTTACTGAAATGGAATTGCTGAAACTGCCTTGGAACTCCGCCCAATCGGAGCCAAAAGGAAGTATTGCGAAAAAAATGTTCGGCGCAGTTTCTGATTCCGCAGTTTTTGTCACGCCGATGGCCGCAGTAGCAGGAGCAGTAGCGGATGAGATGCTGGAAACTATGCTTTTGGAAGCACAAATTCCTGATTCCTGTTTAGAACATATCAGCAGAATGTATGTCAACAACGGCGGTGACATTGCATTCTGGCTAAATAGCGGAGAATCATTTTCGATTGGAGTAGTGGATAATCCGGAAATTCCGAAACTGAACACGAAAGTAAATTTAGCTTACGAAAGTCGAGTGCGGGGAATTGCGACTTCCGGATGGCGCGGACGTTCTCTTAGTTTAGGCATTGCGGATGCCGTCACAGTTTTGGCCAAGTCTGCGACAGACGCTGATGTTGCCGCGACTTTGATTGCAAATGAAGTGAATGTGGATTTTCCGGGGATTGAGAAACGTGCGGCTTCAGAGGTCAAGGATGAAAGTGATTTAGGAATGATTCCTGTTACGGTGCATGTTCCAGATTTACCAGAGGATAAAATTTCTTTTGCGCTGGAACAGGGGGCAAAAACAGCGAGGAAATTCATCAAAGCCGAGAAAATAACTGCCGCCTATCTTTCACTGCAAAAGCAGAGACTTATAATTGATAACAAGTCTCTGCTGCTGTAAATAGTTGGCATTCCTCAGAAAACGGGAATCCAAAAACTTGTTAGTATTTAATATAATAGCTGTCTGCCTTCGCTTGAGTGATACAAAAGTATGGTAATATGACTGCTTTCCAGTTCAACATCAAAAACAAAGGAAACATTCCATGAATGATTTAATTAAAGTTAGAAAAATTGTAACTCATGTCGAAAACATTTTTCATGAAGGAGGCCCGCCTCATACAGAACCAATCAAAAAAGGAGCGGTACTGATTGTGTTAGAAAATCCGTATGCCGGTAGTTATGTTGAAGACATAACACCAATGATGGAAGCTCTGAAACCGATTGGACTGGATGCGGCAAACCAACTCATCGAATTACTTGGTGGAGTTGAACAGATTCAAAGCTATGGAAAGGGTTCAATTGTCGGCGAAGCTGGAGAACTTGAACACGGGGCACTCTGGCATGTTCCGGGGGGATATGCAATGCGTGAAGCCCTGGGGGGCGCACTGGCCATCGTTCCTTCTGCCAAGAAGGTCGGCGGAATAGGCTGTCGTCTGGACATCCCCATCACGCACATCAACGCTTCATATGTACGCAGTCATTTTGACACACTAGAAGTTTACGTTCAGGACGCGCCAAGAGCTAATGAACTTATTTATGGACTGGTCATGACAACTGGAGGACGTACCCATCCACGTGTCGGTGGAATGACAGTCGAGCAGATTTCAGTTAACGACGGGCAGCGTTGAGTTAAAAAAGATTTTCTCAAATGAATAAAATTACTGCGCCGCCTATGATCGACTATACTGATATAATTAATATTTTACTTATGTTCGAAATGACAGTTTATCGCATTTCCCTGAGTTTTTCGGTAGCCTTTGCTTCTACTTCATTTTGTGAATTCAGTACAACTCCGAAGCGTTCTTGAGCCTGCTGTAATGAGTAGTATCCTCTTTGTACGTCATGCATGACGAATTCAGGATTACGTAGAAACGGATCGTCATAACCGCCTCCTCCAGGAGTTGAAACATGAATTGTATTTCCTACCTCAACGAGGATATTTTGATCTTTTGATAGATGCGGAGGAATGTAAGTTTCACCGTCCCTTTCAACATGCACTCGATTCACCCCACCGTCACTTCCGCCTAAAACACCTTGAGGTCCGAAACGACCATGGTCCATCACCATCGAAACTTTCGCCGTACCTCTGCGGAGTTTTATTTTATAATTTACTCCAAATCCACCGCGCTGCTTTCCCGAGCCTCCGGAACCTTCGTGTAATGAATATTCTTCAAACAAGACTGGATAAAACTGTTCCATGACTTCAACCGGAGTAGTCTTGGAAATGCCAATTGTTGAGCAACCGTTTGAGAGTCCGTCCCCGCTTGAGTTACCCCCATAACCACCGCCGCTGATAACATACATCACATAATTACGGTCAAGTTTTGGGTCATATCCGCCGATACAGAGATTGCCACTTGTACCTGCGGGTGCAGCAAAAAGTAGTTCCGGAATTGCTTTGACCAGTGCCGAGAAAACGGCTTCGGCAATACGCTGACTGACTTCCGCAGCACATCCGGAAACAGGTCGCGGATATTTCGCGTATAAAAATGTTCCATCCGGATCCTTGATGTGCAGAGGTTCAAAAGTACCGGCGTTAAGCGGTACTTCCGGAAAGATATGTTTAATTGCCAGATAGATGGAAGATTTGGTTGTCGCAATCACACTGTTCATCGGTCCCAGACACGGCGGACTGGAGCCATACATATCGAAATAAAGCTCCGTACCTTCTTTACGGATTTTCATTTCAATTCGCAGAGGTTCATTGACCACACCGTCAGAATCCACAAAACCTTCACCTTCGTAAAGTCCGTCCGGTATTTCTTTAATCCGTGCCCGCATTTGTTGCGCCGCACGTTTTTTAAGTTCTTTGATTGAACTTGTTACTGTCTCAGCACCATAACGGTCAATAAGTTCGGTGAAACGTTTTTCACCCACAGAAAGAGCCGCGGCTTGTGCTTTGATATCCCCGATACGTTGGTCTGCAATACGGATATTTGATAACACAATAGAGAGAATTTCCTCATCCAGTACTCCTGCTTTATAAAGTTTAACCGGCGGTAAGCGCAGACCTTCCTGTTCAACTTCGGTCGCGTTTGCTGAAAATCCACCCGGCACGGCTCCTCCGGTATCAGGCCAATGTCCCGTGTTGGCCAACCACGCGAACAGTTCTCCCTTGTAAAAAAACGGTTTTACAAAACGGACATCCATCAAATGAGTCCCGCCAAGATAAGGATCGTTGACGATGTAAACATCTCCGGGATGTAAATCCTTAGCACGTTCAATAACGCACTGAGTGCCGAACTGCATTGTTCCCACAAAAATCGGCAAGCCCAATTCGCCCTGAGAAATCAGTTCTCCGTTGTCTTTATCGTAAATCCCGTCTGAGCGGTCCAAGGCCTCAGAAATTACTGGACTAAACGCGGAACGCACGAAAGTCAGGTCCATTTCGTTGCAAACTTGCTGCAGACCGCTTTGAATAACAGTTAAGGTAATGGGGTCCAGATTTTTCATCATGTTGTTTGTTTAATATAAAGAAAATTTACAGGTCTAAAGCGAAATAATTAAATTGCCCTCCAAGTCGACTTCAACTTGATTTTCCGGTTCAACAATGATTGTTGTATCCAATTGCTCAATAACCGCGGGGCCGTTGAATTTTGCCTTTACTGGCAGGAATTCTCTTTTGTAAACAGGAGTCTCTTTCCAGCCTGCTTCAAACCAGACACGCCGGATTCCTGTAATGCATTCATCAATTGTATTTTTTTGTTCTTTTGCGTTCGTCAAGGCAGCCAAAGGTACAGGTTTACGACGACCGATAACCGCAGTGTGCAAATTAACTAAAACCGCACGGATTTCAGGAAGTTCAACTTCGAATCGATCCCAGTAGGCTGTTTCAAATGCACTTTGTAATGATTCCCGGCTGAGTCTGGTTTCCTGAACTGGAAAGTTGAGGATGTGCGTTTGTCCCTGAAACTGCATATCAACATCGTGAATTACGAGCAATTCCTCAATTTCGACACCTTCCGCTTCAATGATCTTTTTTCCTGCTGCTATTTGTATGCAAAAAATTTGCTCCACCTGATCCATATCGGCGTGTGCCAAGGGGATATTGATGGAGTTTACATAATCATGTCTCACATCGGCAACCACGCAGCCGACCGCATTAGTGATTCCGGGTCGCATCGGTACCAGAACTTTAGGAATACCCAGCTCACGCGCAAGGGCAACTGCATGTAATGGACCCGCACCTCCAAAAGCAAACAGTGCAAAATCACGTGGATCGTATCCTCTCGCCAGTGAAACTAACCGTAGGGCACCTGCCATATTCATGTTGGCAATTCTCACAATTGCCGCGGCGATTTCTTCCGCATCCTTAAGTCCCAACTTTACACCGACTTCTTCAACTAAAGAATTCCGCACAATTTCCAGCGAAACCGGATTATCAACAGCCAGCAAAGCATCAGGATTCAAACGTCCAAGCACGAGGTTAGCGTCAGTAATGGCTGGTTTTTGACCGCCGCGTCCGTAACAAATCGGCCCCGGTTGTGCTCCCGCGCTTTCCGGACCAACCTGCAGTAAACCGGCGGCATTGACCAATGCCAGGCTTCCCCCGCCCGCCCCGATGGTGTGGACATCAACCATTGGAACATGAATCGGCATCGCATATTCAATTTCAAGCTCTGAAGTAACCTGAGGAATTCCGTTTACAATCAGCCCCACGTCACAGCTTGTTCCGCCCATATCATAAGTGACCACCTTGCTAAAACCTGATTGTGAAGCAGTATAAGCAGCAGCCATTACACCTGAAGCCGGTCCTGACATTACAGTTTTAACCGCGTCTTCCGCAACTATGCCGGCGGAAACTGTACCACCGTTGCCCTGCATGACCAGTAAATCTTTGCTGTACCCTTCCTCTTTGAGTTTTTCCTGGAGACGCTCGATGTAGCGGTGCAAAACCGGTTGAATGGCCGCGTTGATGGCAGCAGTTGTTCCACGTTCATACTCACGAAATTCTGAAACCAAAGCACTGCCGCGGGTGACAAATGTGTTCGGCCAAATTTCTCTGGCGATTTCTTCCGTTCTACGTTCGTGAAAATCATTTTTGTATGAATGTAGAAAATGAATCACCAGCCCTTCTGCACCTGATTCCAGCAAATTTTTCACGGCGCTGCGGACATCTGCTTCATTCAATTCCTCCAAGACTTCACCATCACAATCAACCCGCTCTCTTACTTCAAGTCGTAATTCTCTGGGAATAATGCACTCAAAACTACCTGTCATTCCGTATGGTTTGGGGCGAGTGCGGCGGCCCAATTCCAGGACATCACGAAAACCTCTGGTCGTAATTAAACCAACACGACTGACCTTGCGTTCCAGCAAAGCATTGGTCGTTACAGTCGTACCGTGAATGAGCGAATCGAGTTTTTCAAGAGAAACACCGACTGATTCCAGCGCACTCATTACACCAAAGGACTGATTTTCTGGTGTACTTGGAACTTTAGAAATTTTAACGCTTTCTGTTTCTGTGTCAAAAATAACGAGGTCCGTAAAAGTACCTCCAACATCGACACCGACGATTTGAGTCATAAATAATTTGTTTTAATATAAGCTAAAATTTTGATTGTTTCATTATAAGTCTGAATTACACCACGCAACTAAATCAGCAATCCGGAGTAAAAATTAATCCATAATTTGACAGCTGCAGTGTCATTTTCATCCATCAAATAAACGGTGTCAGCTTATCACAGGAGTAGAAAGCAGCCAAAGCCCAAAAACTGTATATGCGATCATCAACAATGTTGCCGGAAACTGTCCCTGCAAAGTTTTTGCTAAAGTCCGATTTTCATGCAGTTGCAGTAAGTGAAACACAATTACCGCTCCAACATGTGCCAGTACAATCCCTGAAATTTGCAGATACCAGATCAAAACAGCAGAATCATAATTCGCCAGAATGGATGAAGAGACAACCCATTCGGCTGTACCAAACAGGTTCCAACCAATTCCAAAAGGATCCGTAAGCGCAATAAAAGCATACTGAATATCAACAATAAATGTCGGCAAATAATGCGCAAAGTGGTAGCCAAAAGCAATCGGAATCATCGAGTAGATAAAACTGCTTGTCTGCTGAGCTTCAGGATTCAGCCATGAAGCAAGTCTCTGTACGGAATAAAACGCGCTGAAAAAAATCATGAATGTAATGCAAAGTCCTAAAGTGTTGGGCAGCATCATTTCCGTACGTCCGGGATATTCCAGCGGATTCTTTTCCACTAAGGACAACCACCAAAATGTTTTCGATAATCCGTCAAAAGAAACCGTGGCAAGCACCAGTAAAACAAAGGCAACTCCTCCTGTCGGCAAACTCTCTGATCTGAGCAGTCCGCTACAGGGCCAACGTATTCCTATGCTCAGCAAACTTTTTCTATCTGGAGAACTTTTCAGATAAAACGGAGCCAGCCAACCGACCATCCTGAAAAAAACTGAAAATGGTTCTACGTTTTTTAGCCAGAATTCTGCACCAAAGATTTTTATTCCTAAAGTTGTCAATAACACATAGAGTGAAATAAATCCTGCCAGTGTTTCCGGATCCATCGGTGAAGGATGTACCAGTTCCAGCCACGCAAAGCCAAAAAACAGGATTACCGCCGGCCAATAAGCCCAGCGTTCAGTTTCTCCAAATAATCTTTTTTTATTTGTTTGAACACCAGTGAAAAGCTGTAACAGTTTCTGCAGAATCGGCCACGGACTTATAACTGCCCAAAAGTTGCCAAAAAGAGCGGTAAACATTGTAAACCCAATCCACCAGAACACCCAGACTGTCAACGGTAGCAAATTCTGTATCGGATCCCGATTCCCGGTGAAACCTATCCAGATCAATAACAGCAGTGTCAGCAATGAGAGCAAACTCAAGCAGTAATTCGGCTCAGCTTCTTTTTCATAATTTTGCGAAATTTGATGCTGTCCTGACAAAGGCTGCCGAACCACAAATATCATTAGCGCAAATGTAACAGCAACAACCGCGGCCCCGCCAACGATGTATAATTGTGTAGGCAGAAGCAGCACATGCCCTCTGGAACCGGCATGCGCAAAGGCGAGTTGTGGAAAAAAGGAAGCAAAACCTGCTGACAATAAAAAAGTGCTGCCTTTTTGAAGTCTCATTATTGTTTAGTTAGAAAGAAAACTGCAATCATTTAGCATGTGCTTTCACACCGACATACTTAGCCAGAGCTTCCGGATTTTTGGCAAGTGCCTGAGGGTCTGATTCTCCTCTCATAAATCCATTTTCCATAAATACTATCCGATCAGAAACCCGCAAAGTTCCTTCTATTTTTTGTTCAACCAAAAGAACTCCGACTTTTTCTTTTTTGAGTTTTTCGATTGTATCAAAGATAGTTTCAATCATACTTGGCATCAAGCCTTCACTGGGTTCATCCATCAGCAGAAATTTAGGTTGAAGACACAAAGCCCGGGCTGTGGCAACCATCTGTTGTTCACCCCCACTTAAAGTTCCTGATTTTTGTGACATCCGTGTTTTCAACACAGGAAAGAGTGAAAGAGCCCACTCCAAAACATCATTGGAACTGTCACGTACCAAAAGTCCCATTTTCAAATTTTCTTCCACTGTCAGTTCGGAAAATAAACGGCGACCCTGTGGGACATAACCGATTCCGTTTTTTGGAATTTGATGAGTCTCCAGTTCGTTTAAAATGACCTCATCCATTGAAATGCTGCCTGAGCTGACTTCAACCAACCCCATGATGCTTTTCAATAAAGTTGATTTTCCTGCTCCGTTACGTCCCAAAAGGCCTAATACTTCGCCTTCCCTGACCTCCAGAGAAACATCGTTCAGAACCTGTACCTGAGCATACTTGCTTGAAATTCTATCAATTTTCAGCATCAGTTTCCTAAATATGAAGCCTGGACAGCATCATTATTTTCAATTTCTGCCGGTGTCCCTTCAGCCAAAATTGAACCATTGTCCATGACAGTGACATGCTCCGCCAAATTGAAGACAACCTCCATATTATGCTCGATCAGAAGCACATTAACAGATTTTGAAATTTCCTGAATCAGTTGGGTCAGATTTTCAATTTCGGCTTCAGCCAAACCCTGGGTTGGTTCGTCCAATATCAACAACTTTGGGCCGGCAGCCAAGCTCATGGCTACCTCCAGCAGCTTTTGATGTCCGTAAGGTAAAGTTCCCGCAATTTGCGTTTGGACACCTTCCAGCCCAACTTCAAGGAGATATTTTGAAACCTCCAGTTCAATATCAGCTTCGCTGACCATGCGCCATTTTCCGAGCAGCGAAGTTCCTTTTTGGTGTGCTCTCAAATTTCTTTGTACAGACAGAGCAATATTCTCATAACAACTCAAATTACTAAAAATACTTGTAACCTGAAATGTATAAACAATTCCGGCCTGCACACGTTTCGCGGAAGAGAGACCTGTAATATCGTTTCCTTTGAAGTTGATTCTGCCTGAAGAAGGAGTTGTCCGTCCGCAGATAAGACTGACGAGTGTGGTCTTTCCGGCACCGTTTGGACCGATGATGGCGTGAATACTTTCCTGATAGAGCTTGAAGTTTACATCATCAACAGCGACAAGACCTCCATACTTACGAGTCAATCCATGTGTACTGAGTAATTCTACGGTAACCATTTCATCCATTTTTGTCTAAGCGTTCCCATGATACCCATTGGAAACCAGATGATCATTAAAATCAATACCACCCCCACCACTAGCTGGTAGTTGCTGGTTATTCCACTGATAAAATCAACGAGATAAAACATAATTCCGGTTCCAATAAACGGACCGATAACAGTGCCTGCTCCGCCGAGCAGAGTCCACAGAATTGGTGAGATTGAGTGGTGAATTTCCGCAAATGTCGTTCCGACGTAACTAAAGAGCAAAGCATGCGTCGCACCTGCTATTCCGGAAAAGGTGCCTGAAAGCACGAGCGCAAATAATTTATAGTAAAAGACGTTGTAACCTAAAAGCTCCGTCCGGGACTCATTTTCACGAATTGCGATTAATATACGTCCCACTGGTGAAAACATGATAAAGGTCGTAATCAATAAGTAGGCTGTCAACAAAATCAACGCAAAATTGTAGCGTATGTCAGGATTGCTATAAAGATATTCCTTGTTAAAGATAACCAATTTTCCTAAATGTTTAGCCATTGAAAAACCATCCTGCCCGAAAGTGAATTCGTTGAAATACAGAATTGATAAATAGAATGTTTGACCAAACATCAGAGTTACTATCAGAAAAGAGACACCACTTGTTCTGAGGGCAAACAGGCCAAATATCAGTGACATCACCAGTGTAAATCCCGCACCAAAAAGTAAACCGCCGAGGGCGGAAAGTTCCAGATAATAAATCCCTAATCCTGCCGCATACATTCCGGCGGCAAAAAACATCGCATGTCCGAGACTCATTAAACCGGTATAGCCCAATAAAAAATTATAGGCTACCGCATAAGAAGCCAACACCATTATTTTGGAAACACTGCTGTGGTGATAAGTCGGCAGAATGAATTGCAGAACAAAAAGCAGCAACAAAATTCCGACATGAAAAAACAGTGAGTAAACCAGTGATTTTTTTCTCATGCCACTTCCTCACCGTAAAGTCCGCTTGGCTTCAGGACGAGTACCATTGCCACAAACAAGGTTGCCAGCATTTTGGCTAAAGTCGGTTCATAAAAAACCGAGATAATACCATCGCTGATGCCTATGATAAAAGCCGCTACAATAGTACCACGGATACTACCGAGACCTCCGATGATTACTACAATGAACGAAAGCAGAAGCGGTTCCAAACCCATCAGATGATCTGCCTGACGAATTGGAACTACGAGTACCCCAGCCAATGCGGCTAATCCGCCACCAAGGGCAAACACAGCTGCATAAATTTTTTGGGTGGGTACACCGTAGGTTTTTGCAATTTCAATATCCTGTTGAGTTGCACGCATATAGAGTCCGAGTTTACTGCGTATCATCAACAGCCAGACACCAAGCAGACACAACGCTGACATTCCAGCTACTATCAGTTTGTATCCGGAATAGCCAAACCAGGGAAACTGGATGCGAAAGTACAAAGGTGCTTCAACAGCCCGTGCCTCCGGACCAAAAACCATCAGCGTAACTGACTGAATCACGTAAAGTAAACCAATCGTGGCCACAATCGTACTTTCCGGATGATACTTGACTTTACGCAGGATGAAACGGTCAGTAAAAACAGCAATGCCACCGACTAAAGCTGGGGCAATTACAAGAGCAAGTAAAAAACCCCAAAGCGGATCATTTGTTAAATCAAATGCAAACCAGGAAAAAACTGCGCCCAGCATAAAAAACTCACCATGCGCTATATTGACGATCCGCATGACGCCAAAAACAAGCGACAGCCCTAAAGCAATCAAAGCCAAAACAAAGGCCGTAACTGTTCCATCTAACAAAGCCAAAAACAACAAAGGCCCGTTTTCATTAATCCAAGAAGACACGATCCGGTAGGGAAAGAGACAGGTTATCCGGAGGAAAGGATCTCCTCCGGAAGATTTGAGTTATTATAGAGACTGTTTGGTATAATCGGTTTCCGGCTCGTACATACCGTCTGCAATCGATGTTTTGTGAATCACGTTTAATTTACCGTTACTCACTTTTGAAACGAATTGCTGACCGTAACATTGATGTGTTTTACCACTAAAAGCCTTCGCGCCCTGCGGATGAGCAATTCCTTCGTTGAAACCGGTGAAACCTTCCATTGTTTCAATCAAAGTTGAATAATCTTTTTTGCTCTTGTATCCACTTTGTTCGACAGCTTCTTTGATGGTAAACAGCGTTTCCCAGCAACCAAACATATGTGAATAGGCAGCAATATCTTTCGAATCGGATTTGCTTGCTCCTGAATTATCGACACCTACAGCATTACGGTAGAAACGTGAACCCGCTGAGTCAGACGCATCAGCATAACGCGGCATCGCTTCCCAGAAATAAGAGCTATCCAGAAAATCAAGGCCAGGACTGCTGATATTAACACCTTCCAGTGAATCAATAAATCCGAAAAGTTGAGGATGATTTGGACCAAAATGTTCACCTAGTTCCCTTACAAAAGTCAACACCCCGGGTCCAACCATGACATGATAAATCACATCAGTGTTTTTTGGTATTTTGACAAAATAACGTGTGAAGGAACTCTCTGAAGGCGGAATCGCGATTTTAGCGACAATTTTTCCTCCATGCTTTTCTGCTGCAGCACTGGCATAATCACGGTGATTATATCCGAAAGCATAATCTGGATATATGAGGGTTACATTTTTTCCAAGGTTGTTAAACATCCAGCCGGAAACCGCAGATATTTGAGCCCGGACATCCGTAATACAAGGCTGGAAAACGTAACGGTTAAGGGCACCACTTGCTACATGGTAGCCTTCACTGACCACAAAATATGGAATTTTCAGTTCACCGGCACGAGGCGCGGAACCCATCACGACATGCGAAAACAGCGTACCAAAAACAAAATCAACTTTGTGCTGTGTTGCGAGTTTTTCTACCACATCCGCACCGCGTTTAGGATCAGTACCATCATCTTCTGTTATAATTTCAAGCGGACGCCCGGCGATCCCGCCGATACTGTTAATGTACTTTGCAGCGGCGTTTGTAGTACGTTCATACCACCTGCCGTAAAGCGCGCCAATTCCAGTTCGGTGGGCTTGAAAACCGATTTTGATCGGATTGTCGCTTCCCGCTGCATGAGCAGTCCTGGCAATTGGATCAATCATTTGGCTACCGAGTATTCCGGCACCCGCAACAAGAGCACCAGCACCTAAAACATTACGGCGAGTCAAATTCAGCTCACTTGCTTGATCAATTTTTTCTACATCTTTTTTAACCATGTTTATCTCCCCCCATCAGGTTTAAGAATTAACTAACGAAACGTGGATATTATAGTTTCCTTTTAATGAGGTCAAGCTATAATTTTGCAAATTGAATATTTATTTTCTCCTGTAAAACTATAACTATTGTCCGGTGCAATCGTTAAAAGTTTTAAATCAGCAATTTGTAATTTCTACAACAGGGAGGAATCTTAATGCTCTTAGAGTAGCCGCTTCAACAAGATTTCTCGCTTCGTAAGCAAGGAGACAGTTTCATGGTTTATTATGAGACCATCTTGTTCAGGGCAAATTTATTTCATTTAAAGAACAACAATCGGTTTTGGTTTAATCGGGCTGGGCAAAACACTTTTAACTTGCTTCCCTCATACGGCATCAATTAGCATTCTATTTAAAATTAATCCAAGAATAAAGTTCCATCAATTTCAGCAAGCAGTGAGGTAAAGAATGTCTGCAGAAAAAATTCTCCAAGAAATAACTGAATCAATGCCGCTCTCAAAAGCAGGACTTGATTTGCGTGAAAAAAGCCAAGGTTTTGGTCTGATCATCGTGGATGAGGTCAACGGTTTTGCCACAGTCGGCGCAGGAAACCTTGCACCTCAAACTCCAAATGAACAAGTTTCTGTGATGGTTTCAGAAACAGATCGACTGGCCCGTGCTTTCACTAATCAAGGAATGCCTGTGCTGGCATTTCTAGACACACATGATCCCGGAAAACCGGAACCGCCTTATCCGCCGCATTGTGAACGCGGAACTGGTGAAGAGGATTTAGTTCCGGAATTGAAATGGCTGGAAAATGATCCGCAGGCAACCTTAGTTCGTAAAGACTGCATTAACGGTTTCATCGGTGCGTTTCAGCCGGATGGATCAAATTCTATTGTTGACTGGGTCAGGGAAAATAAGCTGAAAAATGTTTTAGTAGTTGGCATCTGTACTGACATCTGCGTGATGGATTTTGTGTTGACGCTGCTTTCCGCCAGAAATCACGGGATGCTTCCCGGTCTGAAAGAAGTCTTCGTTTATGACAAGGGTTGCTCAACCTATGATTTACCAAGGAGTGTGGTTGAAGAGATCGGACTTCCCGTCAGCGCCAGCCATCCGCAGGAAATCACCCACTATATGGGACTCTACTTCATGGCTTCACGCGGTGCTCAGTTGGTAGACAGTGTTCAAGTTTGAATATTTAGTTTTTTGCTAACACTATTTAAACGGTCAGGTATGCATTCCTCACATCCTCATCTGCAGCAAGATCGTCCATAGTTCCTTCGTACTGAATGACTCCCTTTTCAATAATATAAGCTCGGTCAGCAAGCTTAGTTGCGAAGCGCAAATTTTGTTCAGAAAGGATTATTGTCAAACCTTCTCTCTTCAGATCGTGGATTGTCTTAGCCATCTGCTGGACAATAACAGGCGCAAGTCCTTCAGAGGGTTCATCGAGTAAAACCAGTTTTGGATTACCCATGAGTGTACGGGCAATGGTGAGCATTTGCTGTTCACCGCCACTCATCTGTCCCCCAGGTCGATTCCTCATTTCAGCTAGGTTCGGAAAAATCTCGAAAACACGTTCTGGAGTCCATACCGGAAATTCTTTACGAGGTGGCCGAGTTCCTACTTCCAAATTTTCCATCACTGTTAAATCCGTAAATATTCGACGCTCCTCAGGAACATATCCGATACCACGCCGGCAAACAACATGCGCAGACTGACGATTTAGAGACTCATTCTCGAAGACAATACTTCCGGATTCCGGCTGAACCAAGCCGTTGATGCTTTTTAGCGTGGTTGATTTTCCGGCACCATTACGACCCAAAAGCGCTACAACCTCTCCACGCTGAACATTTAGCGAAAGATCGGTAAGGATGTGAGCACGACCATAATAAGTGTTCAAATTGGAAATTTCAAGCATGTGCTATCTCCTCTGTTTCAGTACCAAGATAAACCATCCGAACCTCTGGGTTATTGCGCACATTTTCAGGAGTATCATCAGCAATCAGCTTACCGCGGTTTAAGACCAGAATGCGGTCAGCATGAGCAAAAACAACGTCCATATCGTGTTCAGTAAAAAGGACCGACAAGTTGCGTTCCTTGACGATATCTGCGGTCAACGCCATTAGTTCTACCCGTTCTTTTGGGGCCATTCCTGCTGTCGGTTCATCCATCAGCAGTAGGCGCGGATTGTTTGCCAGAGCAACTGCCAATTCTACACGTTTGAGGTCGCCGTAGGCAAGTGTGCTACAAGGGCGGTCTTCCTGCTCCACAATCCCAACTTGTTTCAGCAGTTCTAAAGCCTCTGGTCGGTACATCCTTGAAGCTCTTCTTGTGAAAGACATTAATTGCTGACGATCACTCAACAAGGCCATTTGCACATTTTCGCAAACAGTCATGCTGGAATAACTTGCAGTAATTTGGAAAGTTCGCCCAACTCCCAAACGCCAAATATCTGCAGGTTTGAGACCAACAGTTTCTTTGCTAAAAAGCATAACTGAACCAGAATCTGGTTTGAGTTGTCCATTTAGCATATTAAAGCATGTAGTTTTTCCCGCACCGTTGGGACCAATGAGCGCCAATAGTTCACCCGGGTGGAGCGAAAAACTTACGTCCATGACAGCTTGAACTCCACCAAATGATTTTGAAAGTCCTGTGATTTGCAAACTAGTTTCTGACATACTATATTCCTTTGTTTCGCAAACGATGCCACCAATTTCCGAAAAACCCTGCTATTCCCTGTGGGAATGCCAGTACAATGGCGATGATCAGAGTGCCTAAAAGCAACCGCCAATATTCGAATCGTGAAATTTCATCGTGAAGCCAGGTAAATACTGATGCACCTGTAACAGGTCCCCAGAGCGTTTTAACTCCGCCAAGCAAGACCATAATAAGAGCATCAAAAGAGCGTGGTATCGCCATTTCATCCGGAAAGACACTGCCTTTGGAAAACACGAACAATCCACCTGCGATTCCTGCCATGAATCCGGAAAAAGCAAAAGCCAGCCATTTCTGTCGTGAAACCCTAATACCAATTGATTCACTGCGTACCGCAGAATCTCGCACCGCTCGCATTGCATAACCGAAGGGCGTGAAAAGGACATGTCGCAAAATAAGGATGCCACCGACACTGGCGATGAGCGTCAAATAATAATAGGCCATGCGATCACTCGCCCATGCGCTAGGCCAAATTCCAAGAATACCGTCGTCTCCTCCTGTAGCTGCATCCCACTGGAAAACGATAGACCACGCAACTTGCGCAAAGGCCATCGTGAGCATCGCCAGATAAACACCAGAAAGTCGTACACAAAACCAGCCTACAATCAGTGCCAATACTCCTGACATTAATGGAGCAAAGAGCATTGCGACCTCCATCGGAGCGTTTGCATGTGAAACCAAGAGTGCCGCAGCATAAGCTCCACCGCCAAAAAACGCAGCATGACCGAAAGAAACCATTCCACCTGGTCCCATTGCAAAGTGTAAGCTGGCTGCAAAAAGAGACATTATCAACATTTCTATCGCCAATACCAGAGTGAAATCATCTGCAAACGCTGGAAGAGAAAAAAGAAAACACACAAATAAAATCCCGATAATCCGGAGAGGTCGCGATGCCGACTGGTACGGCAATTCCGGGGGCCCGACCTGTCCAAGTTGACCAGGTGCTTCAGGTTTTCCCAGTAATCCCCACGGTCGGAGGATCAAAACGATAGCCATCAGCAGGAACATCAAAACCAAAGTGCTTTCCGGAAGAATCAGAATACCAAATGCGTTGAATTCGAAGATTAACACAGCAGCAAGGTATGCCCCCAATATACTACCCATTCCACCTACAACTACCACCACAAAAATTGCTGCCAATATTTCAAAATCCATCAATAAACTAGCTCCTCCTTTAGGTAACTGCGCTGCTCCTCCGAGTCCCGCGAGAAGTGAGCCTAAAAAGAATGTTCCGGTGAATAACCAAGTTTGATTTACTCCAAGCGCACCAACCATTTCTCTGTCTTCAGTCGCAGCTCTTACTAGGCAGCCCCAGCGTGTACGGTTGAACAAAAACCACAATGCAACCAAAACAATCAAACTTAAAGCAATCAGTGCAAGGTCGTACTCCGGAAGCAAAGTTCCAAATATATTAACAGTACTATCGAGCCCGGGTGCGAGCGGTCCAAGCAGATCTTCTGCACCCCAGACCAGTAAGGCCAAATCCTGAATTACTAAGATGACTCCGAATGTAGCAACCAGTTGAAAAAGTTCCGGAGCCTGGTAAACTCTGCGTAAAATTAATATTTCAACCACTACACCAATCAAACCAACTGCAATGGCAGATAATAACATTGCCACCCAAAAACCAACTACACTCGTCAGGTGGCTGGTGAAGGTGTATGCGAAAAACGCTCCCAGCATGTAGAACGAACCATGAGCAAAATTCACTACTCGCGTTACCCCAAAAATTATCGAAAGTCCAGATGCAACCAGAAATACAGCCGCTGCACTAGAAAGCCCGGTTAAAACTTGAACGATAAAAAAACCCATAAAATCTCTATAGATGGCGTTAGAACCTTACTCAACTCATAAAAAATGCTATTTGAAAAATCACCACAGAGTCCTCTGTGTACTCTGGGACTCTGTGGTGAGATAATTTCTGCGTTATTTTTGCGCTTTAAGGCTCGCCTTAATTTGCAGGACGCAACTTGCGAACTTCTGCATCAGAGGGCAAATAGCCAGCCCCGTCTCGGTAGGTCCAGTTGACCATTGTGCCTTTGCCGTCTTTCAATGCTGTCCAGCCGACGTAAGCTCCCATCGTGGATTGATGGTCGATTTTCCGGTAGGTGATAGAACCGGTTGGAGAATCGTATGTTAAGCCTTCCATGGCATCCACAAGGGCTTCGGTGTCTGTTGACCCAGCTTTTTTGATGGCTGCCGCAATACCAAGCATTGTGTTGTAGCCTACGATGGAACCAATACGAGGATAGTCGTTGTATTTGGCCTCATACGCATTGCGGAAAGCATTATGCGCCGAAGTTTTAATATCGTACCAAGGATATCCGGTAACCAGCCAACCCTCCGGTGCTTCACCTTTGAGAGGGTCAAGATATTCAGGTTCACCGGTTAGCAATCCTAGAATCAATTTACCGTCAAAAAACTTCCGCAGTTTACCTTCTCGCGCAAATTTGGCCAGGTCTCCACCGAAAGTCACATTATATACACCTTCAGGATTGGCAGCAGATAATGCTTGAATTTCTGCACCTGCATCAATTTTGAAAAGTGCAGGCCATTGTTCAGCCACAAATTCGACATCGGGTCGCAACGACTTCAATATTTTTTTGAAAGCCGCCACAGCATCTTTGCCGTAAGCGTAGTTTGGAGCAATGGTTGCCCAACGTTTTGCGGGATTTTTTGCAGCTTGTTCAGCAAGCATACCAGCTTGCATATAAGTTGAAGGTCTCAACCTGAAAGTGTAACGGTTACCTTTTGCCCAAACCAGCGCATCTGCTAACGGTTCGGCTGCGACATAAAGCACTTTACGTTGTCCTGCAAAAGAGGTTAACGCCAAGCCGATGTGTGAAAACAAGGATCCGGATATCAAGGCCACACGATCCTTGGATACCAGTTCTTCTGCGATTTTTACGGCATCGCCAGGTTTACCGTTGTCGTCCCGCGAAACTAGTTCAAGCTTTTTGCCAATAACTCCACCTGCGGAATTTATGTGCTCAAGAGCCAGTTCCACACCCATCTTGTATGGGATGGTGTGAGCCGGAAGACGCTTATAACTATTGATGTCTCCGATCTTGATTGTACCACCCGCAAAGGCAGGTACAGCCAGCCCAACAGTAAAAATACCTGCTAGCATTCCGCTCAGCCAGTTTTTATAGTTTAACATGATCATACTCCTTTATTATTTTGACGTACGCGCCAAACGTTACCACGATATGTGGTGAAAAGGACTGCAACTTCAAGCAAAAGTCGCCCGTCCACTTTTGAGCACAAACGTGCTCCCAACACTGGCCTCAAAAGTGAGACCCATCGAACCGGAACCTCCGGTACGTGTCCTGTTTGCCTTCACCTCAATTACATCTCCTGGTAAAACCGGGCTCGAGAGGCGGGCATCGAGTTTTGTAAGTTTGGATGGATGCATCCCAACCGCTTCCGCGATCATGCGCGCAACTATTCCCAACGTACAAAGTCCATGTAGAATCGGTCGTTCAAAACTGTTTGCTTTAGCGACAACCGGATCAATATGTATCGGATGCAAATCGCCTGTCAATCGATAAAGCGAAGCCTGTTCAGGAGAAGTTACGTAGTTTCCTGACCATGAATCCCCGCTTTCCTCATCCACAGGTTCAATTGCGCTCCCTCGCTCTCCTCCCCAACCGCCAAGTCCTGGCAGGAAAATTCTATACGAAGCTCTGAAATACTCACACTCAACTTCAATATCCAGTAACGCGGCTTTCCCCTTGTCCCAAACTCCAGTGATTTTTCCGCTAGTCTCAAAGTTTCCGGATATCGGTAATGGTCGAATTATTTCCAAAGTTTGTGAAGCATGTAGCGAATATTTACGGTCATACACGCCTAACTCACCCGCCGCTTCTACCACCCAAAGTCCTAGCGCGCATGCATATGCCGGTAAAACCCGCAAATCACGTTCATAAACCAAATCCGTTTCCAAGCTCTTCGCACCAACCGCCAATGCATAAAGAATCGCATCCCGAGACTCATAATGAACCATGCGGTTTCCAAGTTTGTAATCTTGCAGATCAGAAAGTTTCATCTTGTATAATTGTTGATTCTCAGCTGATATTCAGCTTTTTTTTAGCTTGAGTGACGGCATTTTTACGTTCAGCAGAGCCCAGGATTTCGTGCCGTATTTTGTTCCACTCTGAAAGGTCCTGCTCACCTTGATCCAAAGCATGGATCAAGGATTTAGTCGCAGCCACGGCTTTAGGAGCAGCTGACACAGTGCCGATAATTTGCAGAGTCTTCTCGTGGGTTGAACCTTCCGGAACAATCCAGCCCACCATTCCGGTTTGAAGAGCGGTTTTGGCATTCCAACGTTCACCAAGAAGCAATAATCTGGAGAGAGTTGCCGACCCCAAACGTTTGTGAAGTCGTGCCACAGAATCCGGATTATAAAGTAAACCGAGACGCGTTGCCGGGATTTCAAAAAAAGATTTTTCGGAGGCGACAAGCGCATCACAGGCCAGAGCTACCGTCACCGCACCTCCAACACAAGGCCCTTCAATTGCTGCAATACAAGGCACATGCAGTCTCCGCATGAGTTTGTTGACACGTTCAATGCATTCGTCAATTTCCTGATCAGCAGGAGTTCCAGTAACATCCTCGAGATCTGCCCCGACACTGAAACTACCCTCTGCACCCTGCAATATCACTGCTCGCAAATCCTCATCTTTTTGCAAGTGTTCAAGATTTTTTTCCAAATCCGCAAGCATCGCCAGAGAAAGAGCGTTTTTTTTGCGGGGATTATTGAGTGTGATCGTGCAAACACGATCCTGAATTTTCAGTAAAACCAATTCGGACATTTTTATTCCTTGTCTTTCAGTGTCCACTTCTTTCTGAGTGGAGTGTCATCAAAGGCAAATAGCTCTTCCAAATCTTCTAGGAAATTGAGCAACATTTCTTCTGAATTCCTGTGTCCTACTAACTGCAAACCGATGGGTAGCCCTTCAGAAAATCCACAGGGAATTGATGCAGCCGGATTCCCTGAAACGTTGAAAGGAGCTGTGAAAGGGACAGCACCCCAAAGCCAATTCACTTGTTGTCCGTCAATCATGAGCGGTCGTTTACCAAGAGGAAAGGCTGTTGTAGCTGTTGCAGGTGTGATAATCAGATCAAATTTCTTAAAGTATTCCTGCAGCCTCTGTTGATATTCACGATGAGCATTACAAGCATTTTTCACTGCTTGCGGATTTCCCTCCATTATTTTTTTTCCTGCTTGCAATGATTTACGCTCATAACTTGTCAATCGATGTTCCGTAGCAGGCTCCAGCAAATGACCGCGCTCCCGATATTCCTCTGCCAAAACAAGTGTATCAAATGACTCATTCCAGCCCTCAAGCGGAAGTTTTGTTTCCTCAATTTCATGTCCAAGCATGGAAATTTTCTCAACTGCTTCACCTAGTATCTTCGCAACTCCGGCATCTACTGGGTGGTTTTCAGGGCGCGGAGACCATGCGATCCGAAACTTTCTTCGATTTAAAGACCTGGGTCTATATCTGCATCCTGCCAGTACCTCAAGTATAATACGTGCGTCTTCAACACAACGAGTAAGCGGTCCAGGTGCGATGAAATCCGACATTGCACGAAAACCGTTTTCATTTACGCAGAGTCCGTATGTCGGTTTGATACCGAATAAACCGGTGAAAGCAGCGGGAATCCTGATTGAACCACCGCCGTCTGCACCGATAGCCGCTGTCGCCAAACCCGCCCCCACAGAAGCAGCCGCACCGCCACTGGACCCCCCCGGAGTGAGGGAAATGCCCCATGGATTTCGAGCATCTCCGCCCAGACGATTCTCTGTTGTGGCAGACTGCCCAAATTCAGGTGTGTTAGTTTTTCCAGTAAATACCGCACCAGTTTCCCTTAAACGTCTAACCAATCCTGAGTCGAACTGAGTCAGGTTTTCTTGAAAAAATTCAGATCCGTATGTCGTTACTGAACCGGCCAGCTCAAACGTATCTTTAATCGAAAGCGGAACTCCACACAGTAACGGAATATCTTTCTTGGAATTCATGAAAAGTTTTTCTGCCACTTTTGCCTGTTGACGTGCCTGTTCATCCAATCGCTCAAGATAGGCGTTGAGAGATGGGTTGAACGCCTCAGCCCGCACAACGGCTTCTTCCAAAACTTCAACAGGCGAAAGGTCTCCCCGGCGATAAGCCTCATTCAAACTGACTATCGGCCAAAATAAAGGACTATCTGTGTCAAGCACGCTGTCAAAGATTTCAGGCATGTGGACTGACTCCACCACTGACCGTGAAAACCTCACCGGTTATGTAGCCGGCTTTGTCACTAACGAGATAGGAGACCATGTCCGCCACATCCTGCGGTTGTCCGACTCGCCCCACTAGCGAACGGTTTTCCGCATAACCTTCAAAGAATTCGTCCGGATATATTCGACGTAGAAAGTCGTTGTAGATCAGTCCGGGAGCTACAGCATTCACTCGTATTCCGTGTTTTCCATTTTCCGCAGCAGCCACCCGTGTCAAGGCCAGAATTCCGGCTTTGGCTGCAGAATATGCTGCACCATGTTCAGTCGAAGTTTCCCATGCCGCAATCGAGGAAATGTTAACAATCACTGCCTCAAATGCTTTCGTGCTGGAACGTTGTTTAATCATCACAGGCAGTGCGTGTCTCATGCAGTTGAAGGTGCCATTGAGATCAACATCCAAACAGCGTGACCAGGTTTCCGGAGCCATCTCCGCCACAGCTTCCAGTTTGTTCCAACCTGCATTGTTAATCAACACATCCAGCCGCCCGTATTGCTTAAGCACTTGCTCAACTACATTTCCCACCGCATCAAAATCGGTCACATCCAAGGTGTTGGACATAAATTCTCGTCCGTGTTTTTCGGCTAGCTCTGCCGCAAGCTCCCCGCAGCGACGTTCGTGTGCATCCGTAATCACAACCTCAAATCCGTCTTCTGCAAGTTGCCGGGAAATTGCCGCTCCAATTCCCGCACCTGCCGCAGCTGTGACGATAGCCACTTTTCTGTCTGTCATGCTCTTTCCTTTTTTATTTTCTGTGTGTTCAGGTTGTTGAAAACTAATTATTCTGCCGTAAAGCCGGAATAACTTTTTGACCTAATTCCTCAAGCCGCCGGAAACGACCACCAGACAGCAACGCAAAAGTAATGCGGTCAATGTCGAGTTTGGCGACTTCTTTTAGTTTGGCGACACAGGTTTCAAAATTTCCTGCAATTGTTACAGATTTGACAAAATCATCGCTAACAATTTGCTTATGTTCCGCACGCAGAGAAAGATGTTCCTCATAGTGATAGGCTTGTTCGGCGATAGTAAATTCCTCCCTGAACCGTTCCCATGCAGGTGGAACTTTTTTCCAAACTGCGAAGGTAGCGGCTTGACTTGTAGCCCAGGCCCGCACGTCATTGAGTGCGTTTTCTTCGTCATCGTCAATGCTCATTGTTACAATCAAATCAATGAGAATGTCACTGCGCTGACGACCGGATTTTTCGAGACCCTGATAAATATAATCGAGTTGCCATTTGCAAAATTCCGGATCTGCCGCACCCATTAAAATCGCGCCATCGCAAATTTCTCCGGAAAGCCGCAACATTCCTGGTTGGGAAACTGCGAGATAAATTGGTACTTGCCGCCTTGCTGTTGCCAAGCGTACAGTTGTTCCGTAAAGTTCTGCTTCTTCTCCAGAAAATAGTTGACGAAATTCATTGATACCTTGACGTACAGCACCAAGTTTGTCCGGCATTTTTCCAATCGAATGCAATGCCACCCAGCCTGCACCGAGCCCAAGCATTGCACGGTCGTTGGAAAGATCGTCGAGCGCAGTTGTGGCATTGGCCGTTACGGTTGGATGTCGTGTCTGTAGATTGGTAACCGCAGAGCCGATATGGATCTTTTCAGTTGCCATAGCCGAAACATTCATTGCTGTATAGACATCCTTCATGCCCAGTTGATGATCAATGAACCAAAGTGCCTCAAAGCCATTAGCTTCGACCGCCTTTGCAATCTCAGCGACTTGATCAAAAGTTTCGCGAGGGCTGACTCCACGTGAAATGCCAAAACGATTTACCATCGGTTTTTCCTTTGTAATGCAAAGCGGATTGCGTTTGCATAAGTTTCAGGTTGATCGACACTCATCAAGTGGCCGGCTTTAGCCACTTCTTGAAAAGTACCGTTGTTTAATTGTGAGAGCATGATGTCGGCAGCTTTGCGGGGACAAAAAATATCATTTTCTCCTCCAATAACACTTACCGGACATTTTATTTTAGACAACAAAGGCGTAAGGGGATTTCCATGCAAACACATCATGGCCTGCGCCGCATTCACATAACCGTCTCCATTTCCGACAGCCTCCAATCGACTTGCTACAACAGCTTCCAGATCCACTCCTGAATTAACTATTTGCAGTGCGGTGTCTTTCAGTAGTGCAGGTGGGAAAGCTGAAAAATCCTCCCTAATCATCCGGATACGTTCATTAAAAAACTCCAACGCCTTCTTTCCAACAACCGTTGAAGTTCCCACAACAACTGCGGCAGAAATCAATTTAGGATATTTAACTGCCGCCCAAAGCAAAAGCGCTCCACCGAGGGAATAGCCGACACACCTAGCAGGTCCACTGATTTTTTCCAAAAAAGCAATCAAGTCTCCGCCTAATTGTTCCAATGTCCCTTCTCCGGAGCCGATTGGGGTTTCTCCATGTCCCCGTAAATCGTAAGCATAAGTACGGAAATTCTTCAGCTTATGTTGAATTCCACGCCAACTTTCTTTGCTTTCCGCAAGACCATGAATCAAGACAAGCGGTGGCCCATCACCATGAATTGTGTAAGCAGTTTCAATATCACCGAGTTGAATTTTCATAGGTCTCTGTTTTCCTGAACGGCAACTTTGATGATCTGCTCTCTCAGTACAGCTTTACGAATTTTACCTGCTGGTGTTGAAGGAAATTTTTCCACAATCCGGAGCAGTTCCGGACAATGATATTTTGGCAACCCTTGCTCACGCAAAAAAGCATTCAGGTTTTCCAGCGTGGGTATTTCAGCTTGGGGCACAGACATTCTTTCCGGTATGATTACAGCACAAAGGAGTTCACCCATTCGTTCGTCTGGAAAACCAATCACCGCCACTGCAGAAACCTCTGGATGAGCTGCCAGAGCGTCCTCAATCGGCACCGGAGAAATGTTTACTCCTCCCCTGATGATCAAGTCTTTTAACCGTCCGGTAATTCTCAGGTATCCCTCATGATCAAGCATAGCAAGGTCACCGGTGCGGAAATAACCGTCTTCGGTCAGCAGTGATTTGTAGAGATCTTCCTGTCCGTAGTAGCCGATAAAAACTCCAGGGCCGCGTATCGTCAATTCTCCAACTTCGCCGCAAGGAAGAGCCTCAGCTAGAGTGGCTTCAGGTTCAGGATTCAGAATCCGCATTTCCAATCCTGGCAAACCGATTCCGGCAGTATTTATAGTTTTTTCTGGGGGAGTTCCGCGAATTGCAGTAGTCAATCCACCTTCTGTCATACCCCATAGTAAAGTAACAAAAGTATTTGGAAATTGCTCTTTAGCCTTTAGCATCAAGTCCGGCGGAACTTGCGCGCCTCCGCAAAGAAACCAACGCATCGGTGATAATTTTGGTTCGCCTTCTTTCCATTCAGTTTCAACCAAATCTTTGAGAAACGGAGTCGCAGCTGCTGTAAAAACACAATTATAATCCGTAATCATCTTCAAGGCTTCATTCGCATTCCACACATCTTGGAGCACCAGCGGAGCACCGTTGAAAAGTGAAAGCCGTGCGCCGTGAATCGTGCCGACACTATGTCCCAACGGTGAGGCCATGAAAATTGAATCATGCGGCCCCAATGAAAAACGCTCAGTGAAAGTGATGTTCAATGCCGCCAATGTATCGGCGCTGTGCATCACGGCTTTGGGTCGTCCGGTTGTACTGGAAGTAAACATGATATGATCAAGTCCGGAAACATCCGGTGCTGACGGAAAAGGTTTGTCCAGAAATACGGCCCAATTTTGAGCATTTTCATCAATTAACAAAACATCAAGTTGATGCTCACAATGTTCTGCTGCGGAGCGGGCAATATCACCTGTAGGGGTTGAACCATGACGTTCTATAGTAATAATGGCTCGGCTTCCGGTAAGTTCTGTAACATAACGAAAATTGTCTACGTCTATGCGTGTCGGCAAGTTCGCTGGAATGCCACCCATCCGCAAAATACCTAACAGTGACACCTGCCACTCCACCTGGTTCGGCATAAAAATTATTACCACATCTCCTTTGCGGACACCCTGTTGGCTAAGTGCGTCTGCCATCTTTCCGGAAGCTGTCCAAAGTTCACTATGCGTCAGACTCTTCCCCCTATTATCAACAACGGCCAGATCTGCACCACGTTCTAAAACAGTTTTCGCATAACGCTCCTGCAACCGTTCGCCGCTCCACCAACCTTGTTGGCGGTAATCATCTTCTCTCTGCATAATCTCCGCTGGGTGATTATTCCGCTTCTGGTTGTTATTAACTGTCATTATTTCTGCACTCGTAAAACTCTAAAACACATTATTTTTCATTTTGACCAAAGAGAGAATACTTTATGATATTAGAATTATAGCATAGATAATATTTATCGCTTTGTAAGCAGTGACATGATTCTAGGTCTTTTT
>Ga0209252_1000239_pt1 | contig 45120 bp, 49 predicted proteins | sample SaaInlV_135m_DNA_3_FD_184673 | JGI IMG/M metagenome (GOLD analysis project Ga0209252, IMG submission 184673) | Marine microbial communities from expanding oxygen minimum zones in the Saanich Inlet - Saanich Inlet SI074_LV_100m_DNA (SPAdes) (version 2) | ecosystem: Environmental > Aquatic >... | reverse complement strand
GTTGCATATAGGTTTTTAATCAAAGACATAGCAATTGGGCACTCTGCAGGGCATCGGGTATATCCAAAATATATCAGAGTCCATTTTCCATCAAATAAACTTTTTTTAATAATGGTGCTATCAGAGGTCACAATCTTAAAATCAGAGAATTCTTTAGGATCTGGAAATTGATAATAGCCGTTTACTAAAAGCTCTGGTGCAGATAAATATCTTGGGGTTGTAAGCTTATTAATAAATAAAGATAAAACTGACACCATAAATAAAATAATTAAAGCCAGTGAAATTTTGATATTTTTATGCATTTCTAAATCAAGTAATGGTCTATGAGCAAGGCAGCAAAAATTAAAAAAATGTAGTAAATGGAATAAACAAAAGTTGGAAATGCATGCTCATTGTCTTTATCAAAATATAATTTAAGGGCGTAATAAAGAAAAATCCCTCCTAAGATCAATGCTGAAATAAAATAAAATATTCCAGACATCAAAACTATAAATGGCAACAAGCTTACTAATATTAATATTATTGTATAAAGAATTATTTGAAGCTTTGTAAACTTTACTCCGTGAGTTACAGGAAGCATGGGAATGTTTTCTTTTGCATAATCTTCTTTTCGGTGGATGGCTAGAGCCCAGAAGTGTGGCGGAGTCCACGCAAAAATAATCAAGACTAATAATAATGAATTTGGGTCAACTGAATTAGTAACCGCTGTCCAGCCAAGCAGAGGTGGAGCTGCACCTGCAAGGCCGCCAATAACTATATTCTGAGGTGTTGCTCGTTTTAAGTACACCGTATAAACAAAAGCATATCCAATCAATGAAGCCAGAGTTAGCAAAGCAGTTAAAGTATTTACATATAAGACTAAAATTGCAGCGCCTGCACATCCCAAAACAAAAGCAAAAATTGAGGCATTTAAGGGAGATACCTCCCCCTGTGGAATCGGCCTGTTTTCAGTCCTATTCATATTGGCATCCGCCTTTCTATCTATGATCTGGTTTATTGCAGCTGCTGAAGAAGCACACAAGCCAATACCAAGCATTGCAAAAGCAATTAAAGAAAGGGGAGCTAGGGTTTTGCTTGCTAGCAATGAGCCAACAAGAGCTGTAATAAGCATCATCAGAACTACATTGGGCTTACATAGCTCGTAATAATTTTTTATAGTGCTATTCATTCTTCCATATAACAAAGTTAACCATCAGAGTTGCTAATAACAATAATGCTGCGACTAAATTATGCGCGATGGCAATATACAAAGGAAGCACATATACAACATTCATAATTCCTAATGAAATTTGTGTGACCAAGATCACGCCTAGGGTTGAAGCCAGGGGAGCAGCATTGGAGAACCAGAGTTTGGTAATCAAAAGCATAAATATAACGGTTAACACTAGTGCGCTGATCCTATGTGAATAATGGATGGCTACTCTGGCTTCATTGTCCAACAAGCCAAATAGATAATTCGGTCCAACTTCTTGAGAAAGGTTAAACCCATCTGCGAAGTTCATTTCTGGAGCAAAGGTTCCATGGCATGTTGGAAAATCTAGACATGCTAGTGATGCATAATTAGTGCTGGTCCAAGCACCCAAAAATATCTGGATGACAAGGGCAATCAACGCAATGCTTCCTAAAAACTTTAAGTGCCCAATTTGATGGCTTTTTATTAGATTCGTAGTGCTCAGGAACAAGTAGAAAAATAAACTAAGGGTTATAAACCCTCCAAACAAATGGCCAGTGACTATTATTGGCAGCAGCTTAAGGCTAACAGTTAAGTATCCAAACAGGCCCTGGCAACAAATAAATATTAAAAGGAAAGAAGCTATAGCTTTAATCTTTGTGGGCAGCTTGTGCTTAAATGCGAATGCAACTAATAAAATTGCTATGAACCCTAGAGTTGCTGCAAAGTATCTATGAACAACTTCTGGAATTGCTTTGTTTATTTCATATGGAAACTGAGGGTATCTTTGCTCAGCTAGAAGGATTTCAGCCTCAGTGGTTGGAAAGACTACAAAGCCATAACACCCAGGCCAATCTGGACAACCCAATCCTGCATCAACCAAGCGAGTCCATGCTCCTAATGCAATTACAACAAATGCAAAGCACAAACCAAAAAATGAAAGCCCTTTAATTAAACTCATATTAAAACCTTTAAGTCTTTTAAAATTAATTTTGGATCCATGGAGACTGGAAAAAACATAACCGCTCTTCCATATGGATCAATTATAAAAATTTTTTGTTCCGAGAAAAAATTCTCTTCTCCCACTTCTAACAACTTTTTATATAGCTTTTGTTGTGCATCAACAATAATTTCAGTGCGCGGGTAATCTTTGAGCGCAAGTTCTAAAGAATCTTTATTTTGTGAAAAAATCACCCTCTTCAGCTTATAAATATCTCTATTAAGAGCAACATTAAGTTGGCGCATTAAATAGAGTGCTGTTTCCAGCTCAGCTCCATTCGAGGCATATGTTGCAAATATCCATTTGCCATCCTCAAATGATAGGCTGCTGGAAGCACCAACCAAATCAAGAGCGGTAGCATCAAAATATTCATCAAAAAATGTTCCATTGTTTCTAGTATCTTTCGGCGAAAAACCAGATTGAAAAGACAGGGTAGACATTAATAAAACCACTAATGGTGTTAATAATAAAATTGCTAAAAATATTTTACTTCTCATGTTTCTCTCTTGATCGCATACAAAAACATTCCAGCTAAAACGATGCTCATCGTAAACCATTGCAAGGCATAGCCGTAATGCTTAATCGGGGTTATTACAAAAGGTGTAACAGGAATGTACTCATTCATTAGTTTTGATCCTGGATCTAAAATTAAAACCATATCTAAAAATTTACCATCGAAAGCAGTCGAGATGATTTTAGGTGATTTTGTCTGTGAAACCATAGGCCAAGAATTGGTTAAAATCTCATCTCCAGCTAACACCTCTTTTTCAGGGCGCACCAAAGTGCCAACTACCCTGAGGTTCTCTGCAACAAAATCTATATTAGGAAGTTGATTTCTAGATACTCCTTGTGCAATCCATCCTCGATCAATAAATATGCCCTTTCCATTACCATAGTAGAAAGGTGTAAAAATCTTATATCCTACCTTTCCATTGAATATTTGATTGTCAATTAAAACCTGACTCTTGGAATCATAAACTCCATCTGCAAAAACTCTGCTCCATTCTGAAGATTCTACTGAAATAGGTTGAGGTATTTTAGCTTGTTGTTGCTCATATGCCTCAACTAGGCTTGTCTTGTATCCCGCTCTTTCAACTTGCCACGTTCCCAATAAAACAAAGACAAAGATGAACAAAAGCGAGAAAGTTGTTAAAGGTTTATTTTCCTTAATAGCTTGTTTTATCTTTAATTTCGTCATTTTTAAAAGTGTTATAATCTCTTTATGTGGCTTAAACCTTTAATTATATTAATTGTTATCTTAATACCTTTAAGTTTGTTTATTAGTCTGTTTTTTCTTTTCAAAGACCAGGGAAAAGGCAAGCGTGCAGTCTATACTCTTGGAGTAAGAGTTAGCTTGGCTGCTTTGCTGGTTATGCTAGTAGCTTATGGCTTATATACCGGGGAGTTAGGAAACTCTGTTCCTTGGGGCTCCTAATTTATAGTATATAAACAAAAAGAAATAGCATTACCCAGACCACATCCACAAAGTGCCAATACCATGAGGCAGCTTCAAAACCAAAGTGGCTTTCTGGATCAAAATGATTATAAAAAACTGATCTACTAAGCATTACAGCCAGCATAAAACCGCCCATCATGACATGAAATCCATGGAACCCTGTAAGCATAAAAAATGTTGAGCCGTAAATGCCTGAGTTAAGTGTTAATCCATAATGCGCATAAGCTTCATAATACTCAGCAGCCTGTAAGCCAACAAAAATTAGTGCCAATGAAACTGTTACACCAAGCCACGCATTAAAACCTTTCTTGTTTCCATTTTTAAGAGCTAAATGAGCAAAGTGCACGGTTACGCTTGAGCTTAAAAGAACGATTGTATTCCACATTGGAAGCCATTCAAGTGCATGACCCCAACCAGGCCAACTCATATTTTTATCCGCAAGGGCGTATGCAGATCCCGCATCAGGTGTTGACATAACTGGCCATGCTGATTCAAATCCTTCCCACAATATATTAGCCAAGCCTTTTTCACCTTCGCCACCTAACCATGGAACTGAAAAGTTTCTTACATAGAATAAAGCGCCAAAAAATGCAGCAAAAAACATAACTTCTGAAAATATAAACCAGCCCATCCCAAAAACAAAAGACTGTTGAAGCTGTGCGCTATCAAGGCCAGCTATATGCTCTCTAACAACAGTTCTAAACCAAAAAAATAAAGTTACAGCAAATACAGCTAGCCCTGAATAGAGAATATATACCGCATTACTTTCAGGGTCTCCCAATGCATTGATTGTTGCTGCCGCTCCCATAACCATGAGAAATAAAGAGATAGCAGCAAAAATAGGAAACCTACTTTGCTCAGGAACATAATATTGTTGATAACTACTCATAGTGAAGACTCCATATCGTGACCATTTGCGTGGTCCATTTCATTGTGATTATTTGTTAACTCTACATCTTTGTATTCTGTAACATCAAAAATTGTGTAAGAAAGTACGACGCTATTTATTGAACTTGGCAATTCATTGTCAAAAATTAATTTCACTGGAAGCAACGCCTCTTCTCCAGGAGCCAACTCTTGTTGCTCAAAACAGAAGCATTCAAGCTTTTTTAAATGTGCAGCTGCGTTCGAGGGAGCAACGCTTGGAATAGCCTGCGCAACCATTCGCTTGTTGGTTGTATTTTTTACATAGAATGTTGCAGTGTGATATTTTCCAGTTGTAACTTTTATGTTGTCTTCTGTAGGCTTAAATGCCCATGGCATCTCTTCGTTGTTATGAGAAACAAATTGAATGGAGATATCTCTTCCATTTTCACTCTCAATGTTTTTATTATTTGTTGCTCTAAGCTCAATTTTTCCGTTCAAGCCTGTAACTTCACAAAAAACGTTATAAAGTGGGACCAAAGCAAATGAGAATGTAAACATTCCAATAACTGCAAAACATAAAGTTTTAATTGTTTTCTTTGACCCTTCGTTCATTAACTTACCTTCGGAGGAGTTGTAAATGTGTGATAAGGAGCTGGTGATTCTACGGTCCACTCTAAACCTCTAGAACCCTCCCAAACTTCTGGCGTTGCTTTTTTGCCGCCCATAACAGTTTTAATAACTATAAATAAAAATAGTATTTGAGAAGCACCAAATAAAAATGCTCCGACAGATGAGATCATATTCCAATCGGCAAATTGAAGAGCATAATCTGGAATTCTTCTTGGCATTCCAGCAAGACCAATCCAATGTTGAGGGAAGAAGGTTACATTTACACCAATAAATGAAAGCCAAAAATGCAATTTTCCAAGACGCTCGTCATACATGTTTCCAGTCCACTTAGGAATCCAATAATAAACAGCAGCCATGATAGAAAAGATAGATCCTGGAACAAGCACATAGTGAAAATGTGCTACTACAAAATATGTATCATGATATTGAAAATCAGCAGGTGTAATAGCAAGCATTAATCCTGAAAACCCACCAATGGTGAATAGAACAACAAACGCAATGGCAAAAAGCATCGGGGTTTCATAAGTGATTGAGCCTTTAAACATGGTTGTTACCCAATTAAATACTTTTACGCCTGTTGGAACGGCTATAAGCATTGTTGCCCACATAAAAAATAGCTCAGCAGCAAGTGGAAGCCCGACTGTGAACATGTGATGAGCCCAAACAACAAAAGATAGTATTGCAATTGATGCCATTGCCCAGACCATAGAAGCATATCCAAAAAGCTGTTTTCTAGAGAATGTTTCGATAATATGGGAAGTAATACCGAAAGCTGGCAAAATCATAATATAAACTTCGGGATGACCAAAGAACCAAAATATATGCTGAAATAAGACAGGGTCGCCGCCGCCAGCTGCATTAAAAAAGCTTGTACCAAAATGAATATCCATAAGCATCATAGTTACTGCTCCAGCAAGCACTGGCATAACTGCTATTAAAAGATAGGCTGTAATGAGCCAGGACCAAACAAATAATGGCATTTTCATTAACGTCATGCCGGGAGCTCTCATATTCATAATCGTAACAATTACATTAATTGATCCCATGATTGATGATGCGCCCATGATATGAACAGAAAATATAAAAAATGTGACGCTAGGTGGAGCGTATGTTGTTGAAAGTGGGGCATAGAAAGTCCAGCCAAAATTAGGTGCACCACCTTCCATTAATAATGATGAAAGCAATATAAAAAATGCAAATGGTAATATCCAAAAGCTGAGATTGTTCATTCTTGGAAGCGCCATATCAGGTGCGCCAACCATCATGGGAACCAGCCAGTTCGCTAAGCCAACAAACGCAGGCATTACTGCGCCAAAGACCATTATTAAGCCATGAAGAGTAAGCATTTGATTGTAAAACTCTGGCTCAACAATTTGCATGCCTGGCTGAAAAAGCTCAGCTCTAATAACCATAGCCATTGCTCCACCAATTAAGAACATAGCAAAACTAAACCAAAGATAAAGGGTTCCTATATCTTTATGATTAGTTGTATAAAGCCAACGTGTTAGGCCCTTGGCAGGCCCATGATGATGGTCATCGTGACCATGTGATTCTATTACTGCACTCATATCTCTTCCTTTTTAATTAAACTTTTGGTTTTTTGTATTCAACAATATCTTTTGGAACGACAATTTCGCCGTCTCCATTTTCTGCGTTACCCCAGGCTTGCCTGGTGTATGTAATGACAGATGCCATATCGACCTCAGAGAGTTGGTTTGCAAAAGACTGCATAGCTGCTCCTTGGACGCCCTCCATTAAAATCTCTATATTTCTAGCTTTGTTATTTAATACTATGTCGCTGCCTGCAAGATTTGGGAATATCCCTGGTATGCCTTGGCCATTAACCTGATGGCATGCAACACAATTTTTTAAATACACTCCTTCACCTCTCTCAGTAAGTTCAGCTGATGTCCAGTTTTTTTCTGTAAGTTCTGCCATTTTAAAAGCAGCATCCTTTTTATCTTGCACCCAGATATCATATTCTTCCTGGGGAACCACTTTAACTACCACCGGCATAAAGCCATGATTTTTTCCACAAAGTTCAGTACATTTTCCACGATATACTCCTGGCTTATCAACAACTGTCCAAGCTGTATTAATAAAGCCTGGGATTGCGTCCTGTTTAATTGCGAAATCTGGCATCCACCATGAATGTATTACGTCATTAGCGGTAATTAAAAATCTTATTTTTTTGCCGACAGGAATAACAACAGCCTCATCAACTTCCTCAAGGTAAAACTCTCCTTTTGGTGTTTTGTTGTAAATCTCATCCCAATCTGTTGTCAAATTTGAGAAAAAATCTATGTCATCTTCAAGATATTTGTATTGCCACTTCCACTGATATCCAACCACCTGAATATTTATATCGCCTTCTGTATCATCATAAATCTTAGTTAGTGTGTTTGAAGCTGGAATTGCCATAAAGACTAGAATCAAAAATGGTACAACAGTCCACGCAAGTTCTACTTTTGTATTTTCATGAAATGTTGCTGGGTTTGGGTTTTTTTTCTTTGTGAAGGCAAACATTGAATAAAACATGATGCCAAAAACAATTAACCCTATAACAACACAAATCCAGAAGATTAACATGTGTAAATCAAAGACTTCTTTGCTGATGGCTGTAACACCTTCTGTCATATTAAGGTCATCCCAAGCAGCAAATGTATTGCTTGAAAACAAGGTTATGAGTGCTGCAAAAAGTTTATTGGTAATACTTGTGGTAGCTTTTATAAACATAAGTAATCCTTTGTTTCTACTTCGTGTTATGTAGATTTTTTAAAATAAATAATTAATATAAGTAATTATAGATGTTGTTGATATTAAACGCTAGTAATTATATAGCCAATTACATTTATTGGCTATCGTTAATACTTTATGAAATTTAAAGTTTAAAAAAAATTAAGGTCCCTCTTATACGCCATTTTTTTTATTAAGTTCTGCCAGTGCAAATTTTTTATCGAGCATAGAATCAAGCGCAAATCTATCTATAATAGTGATGGTTCCCTTGTTAATGTTAATAAAACCTTCTTTGTTAAGTCCTTTTATTTGCCTGCTTAATGTTTCGTTTCTCATGTCTAACAGATAAGAAATTTCTTGAAGGCTTATAGGAAGCTTAAATTTATCAACAGGCCCACTCTCTAACTCAAACCTGTCAGATATATCCAAAAGAAAGCCTATCAATCTCTCTTTCATCTTGCTTTTAGTTATAAACTTTCTCCAGATTATTTCTCTAGACAGCTGCTTGCTAACGGCTCCAATAAAGTGAGTTGTAAGGGTCGGCTCAACCGAAGAAACATTTTCAAGGTTTCGGTAAGGTATTTTACAAAGAACACTGCTTGAGGCTGTAACAGCATAATAGCTATAAAAACTAGCAGCTATACTATTTAGGCCAATGAACTCACCAGGAAAGTAAATTCCATCCAATGACTCATCACCATTTTTACTAACGCTCAAAGTCTTTACACAGCCTGTCTTAATCATAAAAATTGAATGAAAGGGATCGCCTTGGTGAAAAATCATGCTGTTGGGCTCTAGAAAAATATGATTTGATGTTGGTGAAATATTGTCGCCTTGGCCTGGTTTCTTTTGTTGCAGCTTATGAATTAGCTCCTCTGGCATGCAAGTGTGTTTGCTGCTGCAGGCTAGGCATGGTGAATTAAATGCTTGGGCATTAACATTCATATAATTAAGCCAGTTATTCCATCGCCTTGAAAGTATGGATACATAGAACCAATATAAATCGAAATTAGTGCAAGTAGCAACTCAAATAATAAGATTATTACAACCACGTATGCCATCTTTCTAACTACCAATTTATCTTCTTGTAAATCCTTTATTTCCATTTTACATAAATGCTTCCACACACTTCTTTTGTTGGCCACCAATATGAAATTGTATTTACTTGGCTAGTCATTGAGTTTGCATTGCCGCAACTCGTCCAAGTTATCCTATGTTTTGGACATATAATTCCATTATTAGATATGGTTCCATTGGCTAAATCTTCTTTTCCGATTGGACAAAATCGCTCAATCGCTCCTATTGAGTTGTCTGGTTCTCGCCACAAACACATAGAAGGAAGAGTCTTATACCTTTTTGTAACATAAGGTATGAGGGAAGTGACTTCGTTTGACCGAGCAACCTTTGTCCAATAGTTATTCATTGGATAATATTAAAAATTTAAAGAATGCTTATTTTTGACTTATATCAATTAAAAAGGCTTATTTTTCAGGATTTTCTGGTTTTGTTTCCTTGTAGCCACAGCTAATGCAATAAATCTCCTGATCATCTACGCTAAGTGCTATTTTGTCTCGTTCTTTGCACTCTGGGCATATGGCCCCAGCTATAAAACGAATAAAATTTTTGGTCATATTCTATATAATATTAATTTTATTAATGTTTGGCATAATTTTAAACCAGTGATTGAATGAATGTGCTGCTTGTGAAATTAGCATGCCAGTTCCATCGAAAGACTTGCGAGAGAATTGGGAGCTCCATTTTAAAAATGCTCTTGCAGATTCGCCATAACTCAGATCGTAAAAAACAGTATTACTGGTTAATAAATCATTCCCTTCATCCCAAGCAAATGAGTTTAAGTGGCCAGCCGATGTTGCATTTATAAAAAGATCAATTTCTTTATCAAAGTCTTCAAATGAATTTAAGGAGTGAGCGGCAAATTTATCTAAGATGGGAATAATTTTTTCTTTTGTCCTGTTAGTAATTATTAAATTGTTTGGTTTTTTTTGAGCTATGGCTGGAATAATGCTTTGAGCTGCACCGCCAGCCCCAACAATTAATATATTTTTATTTTCTATTTGAATATTTTTTTGATCACAGTCATATATAAATCCCTGGCCATCGGTTGTTTCTGCAACAATTTTTTTTTGGTCATTGATTCTCAAGGTATTGGCTGCTCCTATTTCATCAACCTCTTTAGAAACAATATCTGCCAAATCCAAGCAATCTAACTTATGTGGCAAAGTAACATTCAGACCATGGCCACCATTTTTAAAAAAAGCTTGAATAAAATTTTCAAGTTCTTGTTTTTTTACATGATATGCCTTGTATGCCAGTTCTATGTTGGTTTGTTGCCCAAATTGGTGGTGGATTGCAGGGGATAGTGAATGTTCTACTGGATCACCAATTACTCCAAGCTTAAATACATCTATCAATTAAGTTCTCTCATTCCATTTTTTATTGATAAATTGTAATAGTTTCTTCTCTCTTTTAATAATGTGTTTTGATTTTGGGTGGGGCCACTCAACCTTGGGTGGAAGTGAAGCAAGAATTGATTCTGTCCTACCATTCGATTCAATTCCAAATTTTGTACCTCTATCAAAAAGAAGATTGAATTCTACATATCTACCTCTTCTATACAATTGAAAATCTTTGTCTAGCTTGCTAAATCTCTTGTTTTTTGATCGTTCAACAATTTTTTTATATGCTTCTATGTAACTTTCAGCCACATCATTGAGTAAGTTTATGCTTGATTCTATGTCTTTATGTTGAAATTGATCAAAGAAAATGCCCCCTATGCCTCTTTGTTCTTTTCTGTGCGGTAAGAAAAAGTACTCATCACATGTTTGAGCAAATTTTTTATAATATTTCTTGTTGTAGCTGTCCAAAGTATTCTTTGCTGCTTGATGCCAAAAAAATGCATCTTTTTTAGATTCAAAGAAGGGAGTTAAATCATAACCTCCCCCAACCCACCAATTTTTTATAAAATTATTTTTACCAAGCTCCATGAATATCCTGACATTCATATGGCTTGTTGGAGAAAATGGGTTGCTTGGATGAGATATAACTGAAACTCCTATGGCATGGAATTTAGATTTCTTGATGGTAGATTTGTTGTTTGAACCACTTGAAGATGTTGGAAGATTGTTTCCTGATATAGTAGAAAAATTAGCAGCTGCTTTTTCAATAACATCGCCTGAAATAGAAATTGATTTGCCACCACCTCCTTCTTTTCTTTTCCAGTTTTCCTTGATGGATATTCGATCTTTGCTATTTAAATTAAATAAGTTTTCTTCAATATTTTTTTGAATATTAAGGAATTTTTTTTCAAGTAATTTGAGAGTGGGTTTATCTAATTTATTCACGCAGGTACTCCATGTTATGTAGCCTTAGAATTGTAGAAGGTTTTTTTGCTGTGCCATTATTGTGATTATAAATTGCCACATCTTCATCTTGAAAAATTTGATATAAGTCAACACGTGAATTAGGTGTTTGCTGATTGCTTAAGTTTGCAGATGTTGAGACCATCGGACCTGAAAACTCATTGAGTAATTTTGTAATAGGTAAGTGTGCACTTACTCTTATTCCAATGGTTTTATCTAAAGCTTTTAAATGATCAGAAATAATATTTTTAGCTGTATGAATTACTGTTGTGTGACCAGGCCAAAGATTATCCAGTTGTGTAATTTGTTCTGTTGATAAGGCTTCAAAATAATCAAGCGCATTTTCCAATGATGGGGCTAGAATAATAAACTTTTTATTTTCATCCCTTTGTTTCAAAGTATTAATTTTTTTGCATGCCTGAACATTTTTTGCATCACAACCAAGACCCCAAACACCCTCTGTTGGATGAATTAAAATTTTGCCATTTTTAAGCCAATTAGATGCTTCTAAGGGACACGAAAATTCTTTCAAATGTATTTACTGAATGGACTCATTTGCGTCTAACACATCATCATGCATCTTAGATTTATAGTCTGTGAGTTTTCCAGCTATTTGAGCATCAGTTGTGCCCAATATTTGTACTGCGCATAATGCAGCATTTATAGCCCCTGATTTTCCAATTGCAAAAGTTGCCACAGGAACTCCTTTTGGCATTTGAACAGTTGCAAGCAATGCATCCATGCCATCAAGGTCACCGCCCCCCATTGGTATTCCTAAAACAGGTTTTGTGGTTTGAGCGGCTATTGCGCCAGCAAGATGAGCTGCCATACCAGCTGCTGCAATAAAAATCTTTGCTCCATCAGCCTCAGACTCTTTAACCCTTTTAACAACTTCCTCAGGGGTTCTGTGAGCAGATAGAATAAACATTCTATGTGGAACATTAAATTCATTTAAAGTGTCTGCGGCAGCCTGGACAACAGGTAAATCAGACTTTGAGCCCATAAATATAGAAACAGATATAGTGTCAGGCATAAAATAGCTCCTTTGGTAGAAATTAATGCTTTTGATTATAAAGAATGAACATATAATATGTATATGGCTAAATTAAAAATTTTAACATTCCCAGACCCCAGATTAAGGAAGGTTGCTAGCCCTGTAACAAAATTCGACAAAAGTCTACAAAAAATTACTTCAAATATGCTTGAAACTATGTATGAGGAAGATGGAATAGGCTTGGCAGCAACTCAGGTAGACATTCATGAGCGAATTATTGTTATGGATATCTCCGATGAAAGGAATGACCCAAGAATTTTTATAAATCCTGAGTTTAAGATATTAGACAACAAAAGTTTAGTTTCTTTTACTGAGGGATGCTTGTCTGTGCCTGGTATTAACGAAGAAATTACTCGCCCTGAAAATATTTACCTTTCTTGGCAAGATGTAAAAGGAAATTTACATGAAGCAGAGCCTTCTGGTCTTCTTACGGTTTGCATACAGCATGAAATAGATCATTTAGAGGGAAAACTAATGGTTGACTATCTCTCACCTCTAAAGAGAGATAGAATAAGAAAGAAGGCATCTAAATAGAAGATTTTTACAGAAATTTGCAGAATTTAAGAGAATATACCTCATGAAAATTTTATTTGCTGGCTCACCACACTCTTCAGCGCAAATTTTAGGCGCTATGTCTGCAATGGATCTACAAATCATTGGGGTAATAAGTCAGCCAGACAAACGATCAAAAAGAGCCAAGGGTAAAGAGCCATCACATGTTTCCTCTGAGGCAGCAAGGCTTGGGATTCCTTTATACAAACCCAAAACTATTGATGAAAAATTTAAAGCTGAAATATTAAAGCTTAATTATGATTTTTTAGTTGTTTCTGCATATGGAAAGATTCTGCCAGACTGGTTATTAGATAGCCCTAGAATATCGCCTATAAATATTCACTTTTCTTTATTGCCTAAATATAGAGGTGCTTCACCTATTCAAGCTGCTATTTTGAATGGTGATGCGGAGACTGGAATTTCAATTATGAAAATGACAGCCGGGATGGATGAAGGTCCGGTATATTCTTTTCACAAGCAAGAAATCTTGGCATCAGATAACAAAGATACTCTGGAGAAAAAACTAACCTCATTGTGTATATCAAACATAAAAGATGATTTGAAAAGGATTTACACAAAAGAACTAATTGCCAAAGATCAAAGTTCAAATAATATATATTATTGCAAAAAAATAGGTAAACTTTCTGGCGAAATAAAATTTTCAGAAGAAAAAAATTCTGAAATCATGCAAAAGCATAAAGCGTATCTTGGATGGCCTGGAGTATTTTTTAGTAAGAATAATTTAATGATAAAGATTCATGGGTTGGCTGATCACAAAGCAGTAGATGGGGAGCCCACTACTAAAAAATTTAATTTTACAGATAAAGGTTTGGTAGTTAAAACAATGGATTCATTTGTAGTGATTACTCACTTACAGTTTCCCGGGAAGCGGATTATCTCCTCCCTAGATGCTGCAAATTCGCATGCTTCATTTTTTGAAGAATAATTTACTTTCAGCAGTTCTTCCAATTATCTAAAAAGAGGTTTAATTTATAACTATGAAAATTCTAATACTTGGCGCAGGGAGAGTTGGAAGCAGCCTTGCATCTAAATTGTCACGAGACGAGTATGAGGTGAGCATTGTTGATTTAAACAAAGATAAGCTCCTAAGGCTTCAAGAAGATTTTGATTTGGCAACAGAAATTGGCCATGCATCTCACCCAAGGACTCTGGAAAAAGCAGGCGCTGATGAAGATACAATTGTGCTAGCCGTTACAAATAGTGATGAGTGCAACATAACGTCTTGTCAAATTGCGAAATCAAAATTTAATGTTAAAAAAACAATTTGTAGGCTTTCTGATTCTTCCTACATTAACTCCCTCGAAGCTTTTGGCAAGGACAGCATAGATATTGCAATTGGCCCAGAGAATGAGGTAACTGAACATCTAATAGATTTAATTAAGCATCCAGGCGCAGAACAAATAGAGTCATTTGCTAATGGATCTTTAAAGGTTGTTTCGGTAAAGGCAAAAAAAGATGGGATGCTGGTTAATAGAGAGTTAAAGAGCATTAAGAGTGATATGCCAGATACAGATACATTTGTTCCTGCAATATATAGAAAAGGAAAGCCTCTAATACCCAACGGCAAAACCATTATTAAAGAAAATGATGAAATATACTTTTTAGCAGCAGAGGGAGACATTGATGGGGTTGTGCAGGAAATGAGGCTTCAAGACACCTCTTCATCACGCATGATGATCATAGGAGGGGGCAAAATTGGTTATGCATTAGCTAGCGCTCTCGAAGATGACTATAAAATAAAGATAATTGATCCAGATAAAGACAGATGCGAGATGCTTTCAAGAGAGCTAAACCGAACAATTGTTCTAAAAGGTGCTGGATCTGATGAAGAGCTTTTAAAAAGTGAGAATATAGAGAATATTGATGTTTTTTGCGCTCTCACTAATGACGATGAGACGAATATCATGTCAGCTTTCCTTGCGAAGAAATTGGGGGCTAAAAAAACAATTATTATTGTTAATAATTACACTTACATAAATATACTCCCGAAAAATTTTGTTGATATAGCTTTGTCTCCACAAAGATTAACTGTGTCCATGGTTCTTCAGCATTTAGCTAAAGGCGATATTCCGCAGGACGTAATTTTTAAAATGCAAAGTGGCGCGGAAGCCATTGAAGGAATTATCCATCAAAATAGATTTACAGAGAAATTCTTTGGCAAGGCTATTGCTGAAATTCCTCTTCCAGAGAACTGTGTAATTGCAGCTGTCATAAGAGGCGATGAAACATTTATGAATTCCAGGGACTTACTCCTAAATCCCGGCGATAGAATTATTGTTTTTATTTTAGGAAAAACTGATAAAGAAAAAATAGAAAACCTTTTCATCGAGGATTAATGAACTACAAATCTATATTTAACTTATTAGGAATTTTGCTGGCGCTCTTTAGCATTTCATTTTTGCCGCCTCTGTTAATGACTCTTTTATATGATGAGAAGGGCGGTGAGATTTTTCTATACTCATTTTTATTATTATTATTTCTTGGGGGAGCTATGTGGGCTCTTACTTGTCAACAAGATCTTGCTTTGAATATTTCTGATGGTTTTATTATCACTACAATGTTTTGGGTTGTGCTAGCTTGTGCTGGATCAATCCCTTTCTATTTTTTTACTGGGCTAAATATCAGTGATGCTATTTTTGAATCAGTTTCGGGCATCACGACAACCGGAGCAACCACAATTGTTGGTCTAGATGAAATGCCAAAATCTATTTTGATGTACAGGCAGCTTCTTCAATGGATAGGCGGCATGGGCTTAATTGTATTGGCAGTTGCAGTAATGCCAGCTCTTGGAATCGGTGGGGGTCAATTATATAAAATGGAGCTTCCGGGCAGCCATGGCAATCAAAAACTTACTCCAAGAATTGCAGATAGTGCGCAGGCATTATGGAAAATATATGTTGGGCTTACTCTTGTCTGCGCATTGTTATACGCGCTCTCTGGCATGAGTGCATTTGATGCAATTGCTCATAGTTTAAGCACTGTAGCTGGTGGTGGTTTTTCCACGCATGATCAAAGTATTGGTTTTTTTAACAGCGGTTTTGTTGAGTCAGTTTGTATTATTTTTATGTTACTTTCAGCTGCTTCGTTTGCGGTTCATTATGCTGCTATATTTGGCGGGAAGCCTCTTAGATATTTCTATGATTCTGAGTTTAGATTTTTCTTATCAGTTGTTGTATTAATAATAGCGATATCGTTTGTTTTTCTTAGCCTAAGTAACTCATATGCGGACTTTTATTCGACTGCTAGTTCGGCTATTTTTCAAACAGTTTCTATAGTTACCACGTCTGGATTTACCACAGAAAATTTTTCATTATGGCCTGGTTTTTTGCCCTATCTTCTTCTTGTTGGTGCTTTTATGGGTGCTTGCTCTCAATCAGTTGGAGGCGGAATTAAAGCGTGGAGAGTTTTAATAATGATTAACCAGGCCTATAAAGAAATATTAAAAACCATTCATCCAAATGCAGTGCTTACTTCTAAGATAGGGACAAAGGTTATAGATGCAAAAATTGCTGAAAAAGTTTGGGGCTTCTTCTCGATTTATGTTTTTATTTTTATGTTTTTATTGATGGCGATGCTTGGAACTGGGTTAGATTTTGAAACGGCTTTTTCAGCTGTTGGAGCATGCTTAAATAATCTTGGTCCCGGACTTGGAGAGGTTTCCAGTAATTATACAAATGTTAGTGATGTTGGAAAATTAATTTTATGCTTTGCGATGATTTTAGGCAGGCTGGAAATTTTTACTCTTCTTGTGTTATTCACCCCTGCTTTTTGGCGAAGCTAAGATTTATAAATATCTCTTGGTTCTTTGGATAGCTTTCTAAATTTTTTATATTCCCATGAATATTCTGCTGGAGATTTTCGTATCTCTATTTCCATCTCTTTATTCATAATATCAATTCCATTTTCTAAATAGATTTCTTTATCTGGTTTTTTAAAGCTCATGACATGTCCTAGATCTTTTTTATATGAAAGATAAGAAAGTAAAATAGTTTTTTTAGATTTACTGGCGAGCCTTGGTGCCAACGAAAATGAATAGCACTCATGACCAAAAAAAATAGAGTAGCTGCCTAAGCCGTCTGCAGGAACTTGATCAGACGCCATGCATGTCATTTGATTGTTTTCGAGCGCACTCATAATAGATTTAACTCCACCAATTCCTGTTTCAACCATTTTGCAGTTGCCCTCTTCCCTAAACTTTTTTACAAAATTATTAATGGGTTTAATTTTTATTTTTTTATAAAGGGAAGTGTGTTCTCTTTGGGAGCTAATCCATCTAAGCATGAAATCAATGCTTCTGTTGTGAAGCGCAAAAACTATTAAGCCATCTAATCCTTTGTCTGAATTAAACAAAAATCTATTATTTATTTTTTTTGTATGTGAAATAATCTTTTTGTCAGATCTGGACCATGTATATAAAGTTTCATAGAAACTTTTGAATGTTTCTTTATAGCTTTCTTTTGCCAAATCATTAAGCTCTTGCTCGTTAAGTTCTGGAAAAGCTATTGAGAGATTCTTTTTAGTCACTTGAAAGCCTGAAAGAAAACTTAAGCCGCTAATTGGGATAATTTTAAAAGCTTGATCCCATATCAAAAAAGCCAGTTTTATGGGATAAAGCGACAAAATATAGAAAATTATTTTCATTTTTAAGTTTTTTCTTAATTATCATCCTTTAATTATGTATTTTATAGCTTTATCTTTAGAGAGTTGCGCAAAAGCTCTATAGATATAATTAAAAAAACTGCATAATGTAAGCTTCTAACTATATGAATCATAGAGAATTATTTTGACAGCGAAAACCATGGAAGAGCTAGTAGCTCTTTGTAAAAGAAGGGGGTTTATATTCCAATCCAATGAGATCTATGGTGGTTTGCAAGGTCTTTATGACTATGGTCCTCTTGGCGTAGAGCTTAAAAATAACTTGAAGCAGGCTTGGTGGGGGGCAATGGTGTTTGATAGGGATGATGTGGAAGGTTTAGATGCATCGATCCTAACCAAACCAAGTGTTTTAAAATTTTCTGGTCATGAAGAGACCTTTACCGATCCGTTGGTTGATTGCAGGGAATGTAAGTCACGTTGGCGTGCAGACCAGCTTAAATCGGATAATTGTCCTTCATGTGGATCTAAAGATCTAACTGAGCCCAGACCATTTAATCTGATGTTTAAGACCTCTGTTGGTCCTGTTGAAGATAAAGATTCTTTTGCGTATTTAAGACCAGAAACTGCTCAACATATATTTACTAACTTCAAGAATGTTGTAGATTCAACCTCTAAGCAGCTCCCTTTTGGAATCGCTCAAATTGGCAAAGCTTTTAGAAATGAGATAACACCAAGGAACTTTGTGTTTAGAGTTAGAGAGTTTGAACAAATGGAGCTTGAATTTTTTGTGAAACCGGGCACTGATGAGCAGTGGCATAAGACATGGGTTGACTCGCGATTAAAGTGGTGGGATGAACAGGGTATTAACACTGATAGTTTAGAACTTTACCATGTGCCAAGTGATGAATTAGCTCACTATTCAAAGGCAACGGTGGATATCATGTATAAGTTTCCTCATGGGTTAGAAGAGCTTGAGGGCATTGCCAACAGAACTGATTTTGATCTTGGATCACACAGCAAAAATCAAAGTGACTTGGATATTCGCTCGAAGGTCATGGAAAATAATGAGTCCAACGCAAGGCTTGCTGTTCAAGACCAAGAATCTAAAAAATGGACAGTTCCATATGTTATAGAGCCTTCTGCTGGAGTTGATAGAGGTGTTTTGGCTGTGTTAAATGAAGCCTACAAAGTAGAGGAGCTTGAGGATGGTAAAACTAGAACCGTTCTAGCCCTGAAACCACATTTATCTCCAATCAAAGCAGCTGTAATACCCTTAAAGAAGAATCATCCTGGCCTTGTTGAGATTGCCTCTCAAATTAAAAAAGATCTTCAAAAGCTCAGGCTTGGTAGAGTTCTACTCGAAAATACAGGGAATATCGGAAAAAGCTACAGAAGACATGATGAAATAGGCACTCCATTATGTATAACAGTAGATTTTGATTCGCTAGATGATGGCTCAGTTACCTTAAGAGATAGAGACTCTATGGAGCAAAATAGAGTAGAGATTACAAAACTTGGAAAGTTTTTAGAGGATTTAATAATTAAGTAGACATATGTCGATAAAGGGATTTTAATAATTACTACTTTAATATTTTACATATTATTTTTTTTCAGCCTTATTCTGGTCTCCATAACAATAATTATCTCTTCTTTTTTTTTATCTACCAAAACTTGTCAGTATATTGGCAAAATCTGGATACTATTTATTCTTGATGCATTAAATTTTTTATGTGGTATCAGCTGGAGCATAGAAGGCGAAGAAAACATACCAAAAAAACCATTTGTTATGGTGTCAAACCACCAAGGCCCTTGGGAATCATTGTTTCTTCAAACATTATTTTTGCCTACGAGCAGCATAATTAAAAAAGAAATTCTTTTAATTCCTTTTTTTGGTTGGGCAATTTCTAGATTAAGGCCAATATCTATTGATAGAAAGTTAAAAATTGAAAGCTTTAAAAAAGTTATAAATGAAGGCAATGAAAGAATTATGAGCGGTTTTTCAGTTTTGGTATTTCCTGAAGGAACAAGAAGGAAGCCTGAGGATGGAATTGGCAACTTTGGAACTAGTTGCGGGGTCTTAGCTGCTGGTCAATCTGTTCCAATAATTCCAATATGTCACAATTCAGGAAAATATTGGATGAACCGATCTTTTAAAAAAAAGCCTGGCAATATAATGGTTAAGATTGGTGAGCCAATCCTTGGCTTAGACCCAAAGGCATTAACCAGTGAATCATACCTTTGGATTAAGAAAGTTTATTCTGAATTAGATTAAATATCTAAGTTCGCAACTGAAAGGGCGTTTGTTTCTATGAACTCTCTTCTTGGCTCAACATCATCGCCCATCAACGTTTCAAACATATCTGTAGCTTCTTGGGCATCAGCAATTTCTACCCTCATCATCCTTCTGTTTTCTGGGTCCATTGTTGTATCCCAAAGCTGGTCTGGATTCATCTCTCCTAGACCTTTGTACCTTTGAACATCTATTCCTTTTGAACCCGCTTTTGAAAACTCTTTAATGGCTTGGTCTTTTTCACCTTCATCAGAAGCATACACAAAAGACTTTCCTTTTGAGATTTTGTATAAAGGAGGCATTGCAATATAGACATGCCCTCTTTCTAATATTTCAAAATATTGTTGGTAAAAGAAAGTTAGTAGTAGAGTTCGAATATGAGACCCATCTACATCTGCGTCAGTCATAATTATAATTCTATGATACCGCAGCTTATCGATATCAAAATCTTCTGTTCCTATGCCACACCCAAGAGCTTTAACGAGGGTACCAATTTCTGCTGAGGATAGCACCTTATCTATTCTTGCTTTTTGTACATTCAAGATCTTACCCTTGAGCGGCAAAATTGCTTGATATTTTCTGTTTCTTCCTTGTTTTGCAGACCCGCCAGCAGAGTCTCCCTCAACTAAATATATTTCAGAAAGAGCTGGATCTTTTTCCTGACAGTCAGCAAGTTTGCCTGGTAAGCCAGCTAATTCTAAAACGCCCTTACGTCTCGTCATTTCCCTTGCTTTTCTGGCTGCCTCACGTGCTAACGCTGCCTCAGAAACTTTAGCTAAGATTGCCATGGCTTCTTTTGGGTTTTCCAATAAAAATTCTTTTAGCCCTTTACTTAAAACAGTACTAACGATTCCCTCAACTTCTGAAGAAACAAGCTTTTCTTTTGTCTGAGATGAGAATTTAGGGTCAGGTACCTTAACGGAAATTACTGCAATCAAGCCCTCTCTGACATCCTCTCCCAATAACTCAACTGGTGAGTTTTTGCTAAGCTCTTCTTTTTTAACAAAAGCTTTTAGAACCCTTGTAAGACTTGATCTAAAGCCAGATAAATGTGTGCCTCCGTCCTTTTGAGGTATGTTATTTGTGTAGCACAAAACGCTTTCGTTGTATGAATCATTCCACTGCATAGCAACTTCTACCGTTATTCCATCCTGGCCACCATCACAATGTACTGTTTGAGATAAGGCTGTTCTTTTGCCCCGAAGGAAATCAACATAACTTGCGACCCCACCTTGGTTTTTAAATTTTTTAGATTTTCCAGTTCTAGCATCTGTAACCTCAATGCTTACCCCTGCATTTAAAAAAGAAAGCTCTTGAACCCTTTTGTTAACCCTGTCTGTCTCGAAGTTAATTGATGTAAAAATTTTATCTGATGCTGTAAATGTAATCTCTGTGCCTGTTTCTTTTGAAGCTTTGATTTTTTTAAGTTTTGTTGTTGATTTCCCTTCGCTATATTTTTGCTGATACATGCCACCATCTCTGCAAATAGTTAGTGTGAGCTCCTTTGATAGGGCATTTACAACCGAAACACCAACGCCGTGGAGCCCGCCAGAAACCTTATATGAGTTATCATCAAACTTTCCACCTGAGTGAAGTGTTGTCATTATAAGCTCGGCGGCAGGAACACCCTCGCCTTTATGAACATCAACAGGAATGCCTCTTCCATTATCCTTAACAGTGATTGAGCTGTCTTTATTGATAACTATGTCTATTTGGGAACAGTGGCCGGCCATTGCCTCATCTATACAGTTATCTACAACCTCAAAAATCATATGATGAAGTCCAGAGCCATCATCTGTGTCTCCAATATACATTCCTGGTCTTTTTTTAACTGCTTCTAAGCCTTTCAGCACTTGAATATTAGAGGAGTCGTATTTTTTATCTTCGGATTTCTTTTTTGGCATTTTTGTTATCTTAGTTGTTCCACGTGGAACTTTTTAAATGTTTTATCACTAACATCTATTTTACTATCAAATAGATCAACAATGTTTGAAAAAATAAAACGATTTTCAATATATTTAAATGTTGGCAAAAAACACTCAAGCATCTCGGAATCTAGTTCAGATGACAGATCATCTAAAAGTAAAATTGGGTTTAAGTTGAACGCCCTTCCTAAATAAATATTTTGTGAGAGAGACCACAAAATAGAAAGAAGTTTTTGTTCGCCGCGTGAAAATATATCTTTTATAAGTGAGCCCTTACTTTCAAATATAACGTCTGATTTGTGGGGTCCTTTGGTGGTTACCTTTCTTTTTAAATCTATTGAATTTGTATTATTGAGATCCCAAAGCAAGCCTTTATGATCATCAAAACCTGGTTTTAGATAAATATCTAGGTTCAAAAAAATTTCAGCTCTTTTGTTTTCTGCCTCAAGATTTTTTACCAAACTATCGTAAATTTCTTTTACTGAGTCAATTAGGTTTTTTCTCAAAAAATTAAGTTTTTCGCCGTGCTCAACCAATAAGGGGTCGTAAGCTTTAGTTTGGGCCAAGTCATGGAGTTTTAATGCTGAATTTCGTTGTTTTAGGGACCTGAAATAACCAAACCAATCTTTTGCATATTCTGAGGATGCAACAAATAAGCCTCTGTCTAGCTGCTTTCTTCTGTATTCTGGGGCATTATCATTGTAAAAGAAGGTCTTACTATCAATTGAAAATGATGGAAAGGCTCTAACAAGCTCACTGGTTGTAACTTTAGAATTATTGATTTTAAATGAAATGGGTTTTTTTTTAGTCTTTTGTACCTCTAAAATAGAGCCATTCATATCATCGTAAGCCTTTATTTTAAAGGTCTCACAGCCCTCCTTGATCAAAGATTCAAGATTGGATGTCCTAAAGGAGCGCCCAGATGTTGCGACATAAATAGATTCAAGGATTGATGTCTTGCCACAACCATTTTTTCCAAAAAAAAGGTTAGATTGTGAAGAAAGGTCTAATGAAAGGGATTCGAAACACCTAAAGTTTCTTAGTTCTATCTTTGAAAAAGCCACTAACCTAGATAAGGAGTGGCATTACAACGTATTTGGGGCTATCGCTACCAGGAGGGGTGAGCAAACAGCTTTTGTCAGATCCAAAGAAGTTTATATGACAGGACTCTGTTTGCATGTGAGACATAATCTCCTGAAGGTATGTAACATTGAAGGCTATGTCTAACTCCTCTCCATTATAAGGGGTTGGAAAGAACTCTTCTGCTTCTTCTTGTTCGGGGTTATTTGCTGAGATTCGAACTCCTTCAGGGGAAGTAATTAATCTAATGCCTTTGTATTTTTCACTGGACAATACTGACACTCTGCTCAAGGTTTCTGAAAAATCCTTGACATTAATTTCTAACACAGAGCTTTCTCCAGATGGGATAACTTGTTGGTAATCTGGAAACTTTCCATCAATTAATTTGCTTTTAAAGATTAAGTTTCCAACTGACAATTCTAAAGATGCATCGTTAATTTTTAACTCAGCATCTCCATCCTCATCAGACAAAAATTTAGCCATTTCGTTTATAGATTTTCTAGGAATGATTCCTGAAAATGAATGGTCTGATTGAATAGAAAGATTGGCAACTGCAAGTCTATGAGCATCTGTGGTTACTGCTGTTATTTCGCCGCCATGAATAGATAAATATAAACCGTTCAGATAATGTCTCCAATCCTGGTTGCCCATAGCAAAAGAAGTATTTGTAATTAGTTCTCTTAGCTCTTTAGCGGGGATAACAAGGGGTGAGTCACCTGAGTCGATATCAAAAATTGGGAAGTCAGAACTGGGCAGCGTTGATAGTGAGTACTTACCATTTTTTGTTTTAATATTTAATTTTTCACCATTTAATGATAGCCCTATGTCTTCCCCATCAGGAATTAATCGGCATAATTCATTTAGTTTTTTTGCGGAAGTTGTAGTTTTTCCAGTTGATTCAGCGCTAGATAATGGACCGCTAGTTGTGACCTCAGACTCCAGATCTGTTGCTGTTAATTTAAATGAGTTTTCATCAACCTCAAATAAAACATTTGCAAGAATGGGAAGGGTTTGTCTTTTTTCAACAACGCCCAGAGTTGTATTAAGAGCTGAAACAATATCCTCTTTTTTAACCGTGATTTCCATTTAGTTTGTAAGTGTCCTGTTAAGGTTTCTGTAGTCCTCTTCAAGCGAGGGAATTTCTTTTCTAAGCTCTTTAATTTTACCGCAGGCATGAAGTACAGTTGTGTGATCTCTTCCGTTAAACGCCTCGCCAATTTCTGGCAAACTGTGATTTGTTAGTTGTTTGGTTAGCGCCATTGCTAACTGCCTTGGTCTTGTTATTGATCTGCTTCTTCTTTTGGATAAAAGATCAGATAATTTAATATTGTAATACTCTGCTACAGTTTTTTGTATGTTGTCTATGCTGACCATTTTTGCAGATATAACAAATAAATCCTTAAGTGCTTCTTTGACAAAAGGTATGTCAATTTCTTGTTCAGTAAACCTTGAGTTGGCAACCACTCTTTTGAGGGCTCCCTCTAGCTCTCTAATGTTTGACCTGATTCTTTGGGCTATATATATAGCACAATCATTTGGAAGTGTTACACCCATTGAGTTTGCTTTGCTTAATAACACAGCTGCGCGTGTTTCAAGCTCTGGTGGCTCAATAATTACAGGCAGCCCCCACCCAAGCCTTGATTTAAGCCGTTCTTCAAGGCCATCAATCTCTTTTGGGTACTTGTCACAAGTCAGAATCATTTGATGATTTCGGTCTAAAAGAGCGTTGAATGTATGGAAAAACTCCTCTTGGGACTGTTCTTTGCCTGCAAAAAACTGAATATCATCAATTAATAGCGCATCAGCATTCCTGTAAAACTCCTTAAACTCGCTCATAGCGCCTAATTGAAGGGCCTTAACCATATCTGCAACAAATTTTTCTGAGTGAACATAAACAATTCTTTTTGAGGTGTCTGAGTTTAAGATCTCATTCCCTACAGCATGCATGAGGTGGGTTTTTCCTAGCCCCACTCCACCATAGATAAATAAAGGGTTGTAATCTCCTTTTGGGTTAGCAGCAACCTGTTTAGCTGCAGCTAGAGCCATATGATTAGATTTGCCCTCAACAAAGGTATCAAAAGTAAATTTTTGGACTAAGCCGGGGGTATTTTCTTCTGTGACATTAAGTTTTTCGACAAATGTTGATTTATCTAGTGTTTTAAACTTTACATTAAGCGATTCATCTGTTTTGTTTACCAGGCTTTCTATTATTTGGCCAAGGTTTTCCCTTACATAAGTTAAAACAAAGTCATTCGGGGCGCTTATTTCTAGGTTGTTTTCGTTGATATCAGCTCGCAGGGGCTTAATCCAGGTGTTAAACTCCTCTTGTGACAATTTAGCTTCAAGTTTTTCAGTGCATTCAGACCAAAATTTCAATTTAAAGACCTCCGGTAGAAAAGTTAGTCTAACAAAAACTAACAAGATATCTACAGGATAAGCATATGTATTTTCTGTGGATAACTTGTTGGTATATATCACATTTATTTTTAGTTTTTTTTCTTTCATTTCGAGCGCAATGCTTTATAATTCACGCCTAATTTTTGAGTAATTATGAAAAGAACATTTCAACCAAGCACGCTAAAAAGAAAAAGAACACATGGTTTTAGAGCAAGAATGTCTACAAAAGCAGGCAGGGCTGTAATTGCTAATAGAAGAAAGAAGGGTCGCAAAGTTCTAACAGCTTAGTTTCTTAGGCACAGTTATTTCTCAAAAAATTCACCACTCCAGCCAAGTATCAGTTTATTTTGATGCTGACACCAAGGAAGCTAATCTAAAAATAATAGTTAAAAAGAAAGACTATTCTTTGGCTGTTCATCGAAACAAAATAAAGCGGTGGGTTAGAAATATATTTAAACTTCACTCGTTGAATAATGGTTTTGTTGTGATTGTAAGACCTGGTTTTTTTGAAAGGGGTTACAAAGACCTGTGTATTGAGTTAGAGGCTCCTTTGATTGGTTTTGTTCAAAAGACTAAAGATAAATAACATGAAAAAGTTTTTGATATATATAATTATGTTTTATCAAAAGTACTTAAGTTTGTTGTTTGGTAAAAATTGTAGGTTTGACCCAACATGCTCACAGTATGCAAAAGAAAGTATAGAGCTGCATGGAGCTTTTGTTGGTGGTTATTACTCGGTTATAAGAATTATTAAATGTGGCCCCTGGTCTAAAGGTGGCATAGATGAGGTAAAAAAATGAATTTGAGATATCTTTGGATTGGTTCTGTAATTGTGCTTTTATATGCATTGTTAATGTCCTGGAACCAAGACTCTGCTCGAAAAAAAGAGTTGGGAGAGGCGGCTTTTATAGAGCAAATAGATGTGAGCCAAGAAACTCCTCTTCAAGAAAATTCTAGCTTGCTTGTTATTGAGAATGAAAAACTGGTGGTAAAGATAAGTCCGGTCTCTGGAAAAGTTTGGGAAGCAAGGCTAAAAGAGCACACCTATTTAAATAATGATGATTCGTTGGGGGTGAGGGTTTTTGGTTTTGATAATTTAACGGGTTTTAGGTTTTATCTATCAAGTGGTTTTGTCGGTGAGGGTGGTAGTTTTAAGGTTGTAAACATTTCACCATCTTCCGTTGAATTGTTGTCTGAGGATGGCCAAGTATCAAAAAAAATATCCCTCAAAGAAAATGATTATGAGTTGTTTGTTACAGACACATGGGTTGGAGGGTCTTTGGTTGATAACCCAGACCCGTATGTTGCAATGTACAGGGTTGATTCAAAGCCTTTAGACTCTAGGGGTGGCTTTTTTGAAAACAGCTCCTACACAGGTGTTGCTTTTAACACTCCCGCTGATCCTTATGTAAATTCTAGACTTAGAAGTATTGATGAAACCCAAGAGTTTTTTCAACGTGGTGGCTGGATAGCATTTATACAAAAATATTTTATGGCTGCAATTTTAACCCCACCCGATAGGGAGCAAACACTTTCTGTCATTCCGCCCGCAAACGAAACGGGTGTGTATGTTATGGCCGCAACATCTACAGGAACAAAAGAGAGTGAGTTAAGAGAAGGTATAGAGCATCGTATATTTCTTGGTCCAAAAATTAGGTCTGATTTAATGGCCAGGGCTTCTGACTTAGAGTTAACAATTGATATGGGGTGGTTTTGGTTTTTGGCTCAACCCTTGGTGATGTTGTTGAGTTTAATTAATGGTGTGGTAAATAATTGGGGTGTTTCCATAATTGTCTTAACGGCTTTAATTAAATTGTTGTTATGGCCTCTTTCTGCTAAGGGTTTTTCAAGCATGGCTAAAATGAGGGTGGCGCAGCCCAAGCTCAAAGAAATACAAGAAAGATATAAAGATGATCGACAAAAATTAGGCACAGAGATGATGGCTTTGTATAAAAAAGAGGGCATTAACCCTGCTGGTGGTTGTTTTCCAATGTTATTACAAATGCCTGTGTTTATATCATTCTTTTTTTGTTTGCGTGAAAGTGTAGAGCTAAGGCATGAGTCTTTCTTTTTTTGGATACAAGATCTTTCTGCGCCAGACCCTTTGTTTATTCTTCCTGTTGTGTTTGCCGGGCTTATGTACTTAACCCAACAACTTAATCCACAGCCTGCAGGCATGGACCCAACCCAGGCACAGGTTATGAAGTTTATGCCTATAATGATTGCTGGTATTTTTGTGATAATGCCTTCTGGTTTGGTTTTATATTCGGTTGCTAATAGTGGCATATCCCTGGTTCAGCAAAGGGCTATGTATAAAAAATACGGTTCCTCAGACTTTTCTGGTGGTGGGTAGGGGGTTTAGTTTTTGATTTTTGCTCTCGCTACCCCTGTTGCCCAGTCAGCTCTTGGTGTTTTTAGGATATCTGGGAAAGGGTGTTGTGAGGTTTTTAGCAAAGCTTTAAAAGTGCCTATAAGTGAAAATCGTAAGGTTTTTTTGAGGGATGTTTTTTGGTTTGGGGTTTTGGTTGATAGGTGTTCTGTTGTTTTTTATGGTGCGCCTGCTAGTTACACAGGTGAAGATTCGGTTGAGGTATTTTGTCATGGGGGGCTTTCGGTAATTAAGTCTTTTACAAATATGTTTTTAGAGATGGGTTTCAGGGAGGCTGGTCCGGGTGAGTTTTCAAAAATAGCTTTTGAAAACGGAAAGATGTCTTTAAATGAGGCTGAGGCGGTCGCTGACTTAATTCATGCAGATGATTTACAAAAAACCGTTTTGTCATCAGAGGCGGTTGCTGGGAAATTGAGTGAAATAATTTTAGGGTTGGGCAAAGAGGTGGACGAGGTTAGGGTTTTTATTGAGGGTAGTATTGATTTTTCTGATGAAGACTATAATTTCCTTGTTGAGGGCGGGGTTGAAAAAAGGTTGGTTGATGTTAGGGATTTGTTGGTTGGGTTGATAGATGCTTCTTTAATCTCTTCAAGGAGAGTTTTAAAAAAAAGAGTTTTGTTTTTTGGGCCCCCAAACACTGGCAAGTCTTCGTTATTTAATCGTTTGCTGGGATTTGAAAGGGCGCTAGTTTCCAGCGTTCCTGGTACAACAAGGGATTTAATAGATTCTGAGATGTTTTACAACAGCGTGAGTTTGGAGTTGGTTGATTCGGCGGGAGTGAGGGATACAGATGATTTGATTGAAGCTGAGGGTGTTGCGCTTTCTGCTTGTGAGGTTGGTGAGTCAGATGTTGTTGCTGTGATTTTAGACGCTTCAACAGAGGTGTTGGCTTCGGGTTTTAGGGAGCTTGTGAAAGACTCTAATTATTTAATGGTTTTTAACAAATCAGATGAGGGTCTTCCAGGGGGTTCTTATGATTGTGTTGTTTCCGCAAGGTCAGGGGATGGGGTTGGCGAGTTTAAGGATTTGATACTTGAGTCAGTGAAAGATGGTGCTGTTAACTCAGAAAAAACATATTTAATAAGAGAAAGGCACCTAGGCTTGTTTAAAGAGGCGTTGGTTTTGTTAGATGGCTGCCTTAAAAATATTTCGAGAGAATCGGATATTGATATTGCGGCAGAGGACTTGAGGTTGGTAAGGTCGTTGTTTGATGAGTTTTTGGGTGTGAAGTATCCTGACTCGTTGCTGGGCGATATTTTTAAAGATTTTTGCATAGGCAAGTAGATAAAATGTGGGTAATTTGTGTTTAATTTTTCTCTTGTTTTTATCCACAATTTATACTGTCAGGTGTTACAGCTTGTTGTGATGGTGTTACATAACTTGCTATCCCTTTTTTTGCTTTTGGGGCCTTGGTTTGGGGGTGTTATCTACAGAAAAACCTCCCTTAACAATAACAACAATAATATATTGTTGTTATAACATTCTTATATATATGTTTGATGTAATAGTAATTGGTGGTGGTCATGCTGGCGTTGAGGCAGCACATGCTGTTTATAGGCAGGGCATGAGCTGTTGCCTTGTTACATTCAAGGTTGGGGCTATAGGGCAAATGTCGTGTAATCCAGCCATAGGGGGGCTGGGAAAGTCACACCTTGTTAGGGAGGTTGATGCTTTGGGTGGGATTATGTCCCAAGCCACAGACCTTTCTGGAATCCAATCACGAACACTAAACACTAGAAAAGGTTTTGCGGTTCAAGCCCTAAGAGTTCAATGCGATAGAGATAAGTACAAAAACTCAATTCAAAGTATATTAGCGAAGACAAACATATCAATAGAAGAAGGCGAAGTGATCGATTTGTTGGTTGAGGAAAAAGCCGTTAAAGGTGTTGAGCTTGCTTCCGGAAAAAAACTATTCTCAAACAAAACAATTTTAACCACCGGAACATTCCTAAACGGCGTTATGTATAAGGGAGATGAAAAAAAATCTGGTGGCAGGGTCGGAGATGAGACTTCTATACCCTTAGCAAAGCGACTGTATGATTTAAACCTTCCTATGGGTAGATTAAAAACAGGAACCCCAGCACGAATAAAACTCTCCAGCATTAACCTAAGCGATATGGAGGAGCAGCCAGGCGACAAAAAGGCTCCACCAATGTCTGTTTTAAACCCACCAAAAAAACTGTTGCCACAGATCTCCTGCTTTATTACAAGAACAAACAAAACGACACACACAATTATTGAAGAAAACACCCACCTCTCAGCCATGTACTCAGGGCAAATATCAGGCATTGGCCCAAGGTACTGCCCATCTATAGAAGACAAAATCAACAAATTTAATGAAAAAGATAGCCACCAAATTTTTATTGAACCAGAGGGTCTGGAAAAAGACTTAGTATACCCAAACGGAATCTCAACAAGCCTACCCACCGATGTGCAAAAGGCCTTTGTTCAATCCATAAAGGGCCTTGAAGAATGTGTGATTGAAGAATATGGATATGCGGTAGAGTATGACTTTATTGATCCACGATCCCTTCATCAAACCCTTGAAACAAAATTCATAAAAAACCTTTATCTTGCTGGTCAGATTAATGGAACCACTGGTTACGAAGAAGCCTCAGCGCAAGGGTTGGTGGCTGGCATTAATGCGGTTCAGTCTCTACATAACAAAGAAGACGTTATTTTTGAAAGAAGTGAGGCATACATAGGAGTTCTTGTGGACGACCTAACCCTTCATGGGGTTACCGAACCCTATAGAATGTTTACCAGCAGAGCAGAGTTTAGATTAATGTTATCGCAGGACAACGCTTGCCAGCGCTTGACTAGGCGAGGAAATGAGCTTGGGTTGATTGCTGATAAAACATACAAAAACTTTCTATTAAACGAAGAAAAATACCAAACATTTTTCAACAATGTAAAAAAAATAAAAACCGAACAAAACAACAAACCCACCACAGGGGCAGAGCTCTTAAAAAGGACAGACATCAACCAAGACGAAATCAAAGAATTGCTTAAAGTTAAACCTGAGGATGAGACATTTTTTCTTAGAGCAGCAAACGAAATTAAATACAGTGGCTATATAGATAAACAAAAAAGAGAGGTTGAAAGCGCAAGAAAGAATGAAAAAACAACCATCCCAAACAACACAGACTACTCAAAAATAAAAGGCCTATCCAACGAGGTTATTGAAAGACTCAACAAAAGCCAACCCTCTTCATTGGGCCAGGCCGGCAGGCTTGAGGGCGTAACACCTGCAGCTATTAACCTAATATCTATAACCATCAAAAAAAACCAAACCTTAAAAAAGGCCGAGACCCATTAACACCCCCCCAGAAAACAACGAGCTAATATCTTTGTACATCAAAGAAGTTGTAAGTTTTAACAAGGCACACAACATAGTTGGGCGCTCCTCTGAGGACGAAATAATCAAAGAGGACATAAGAGACTGTGAAACAATACTTGAGCACATCCCAAAAAGCCAAACAATTTTAGATATTGGAAGTGGAGCAGGTTTGCCCGGCCTTGTAATAGCAATACACCAACCATGGAACACAGTAACAATGTCTGAAAAAAACCAAAAGAAAGCCTACTTTATAAAAAAAACCATTCGATCGCTCGGGTTAACGAACGCCCATTTGATTGATAGCGCAATAAACCCACACCAAAACACAGATAAAAAGTTTGATATTATTACCGCAAGGGCTCTAGCCAAAACCCATAAGATTGTAGAAATTTCAGAACACCACCTCAAAACAGGCGGAAAATACTTGCTTATGAAAGGGGTGGCCGAAAAAATTAACCAAGAGGTTGTCCACTTGGACAATAAGAAATATTCTTATACTATCCATAAAAAAGAACTAACAAACCACAACAGACACATTTTAGAAATTAACCAAAAGTGAAACACATCATTGCAATTGCGAACCAAAAAGGAGGTGTCGGCAAAACCACAACAGCAGTTAACTTAGCGGCTGCCTTGGCGGCAACAAAGAGAAAAGTATTGTTGATAGATCTAGATCCTCAAGGCAACGCCAGCACAGCAGCAGGCATTTCAAAAAATCAACAAACTTTATTTGAAATATATTCACAAAACCTAAACCTTAAAGAAAGTATCTTAAACTCTCCAAGTGGATACGACGTAGTTCCAGGTGGGGAAAATTTAATAGCCCTTGAAATACACATTCGCAATGAAAACAAACAAGGTGAGCTAAAAAAGCAACTAGCACCACTTGATTACGAGTTTGTGATTATGGACACACCTCCATCACTAAACCAACTAACCCTAGAGTCTCTTTTTGCTGCCACAGCAACACTTATACCCCTGCAATGTGAATATTACTCACTTGAGGGCATCTCATCACTTATCAACACCATCAACACCCTAAACAATAAAAACCTAACCAATAACAGGGTTTTTGGAATCATTAGAACAATGGTTGATATGAGAAATAATTTAGCCAAAGAGGTATCAGAAGAGCTAGAAAAACACTTTCCATCCCTGGTATTCAACACACTCATTCCTAGAAATGTTAAATTAGCTGAAGCGCCAAGTCATGGCACATCAGCCATACAATACATGCCCTCATCGTTTGGGGCAAAAGCATATTTAGCTTTGGCAGGAGAACTTATAAGGAGAATTGAAAGTGGCGGATAAAATACTTAACACTGGACTAGATGCTCTTTTGGGGGATGTTGCCTCACCCAACAAACAGATAATTAAAGACATAGACTTATCTCAAATAAAACCAAATAGATTTCAACCCAGGCAATCTTTTGATGAGAAAAAAATAACAGAACTCTCACTGTCTATAGCAAAACATGGGATTTTATCCCCAATCCTGGTTCGAGAAACTGGAGCGGGCGGCTATGAATTAATTGCAGGCGAGCGTAGGTTGAGGGCGGCCAAAGAGGCTGGTTTGCTAACAGCCCCCTGTTTAATTGATGCGGCTGAGGACCAACTATCTTTAGAGCTAGCGCTTATTGAGAATCTTCAAAGGGAAGATCTAAACCCAATTGAAGAAGCTAGAGGATACGACCGACTTAAAAGAGAGTTTAATCTCACCCAAGACAACATTGCAGAGGTTACAGGCAAAGCCCGAAGCTCTATCGCAAACTCTATGCGGTTATTAAACTTGCCCAGCTCTATTATTGACCTTTTATACTCTGGCGACCTAGAAAAAGGACATGCAAAAATCTTAGCATCCATGGACCCCAAAGACGCCGAAGAGCTCGCGCAAAAAATCGTATCACTGGGAATGACAGTTAAAGATGCCGCAGCATCAAAACAACCCAACAAAACAAAAAGACAAACAAAACCCAAAAATAGAGACCTAATTAATATTGAAGAAGAGCTCTCAGAAACTCTTGGACATCAAACACAAATCGACCAACAAACCACATCAAAAGGTAAAATTTCTATCTCCTACACATCCAAGGATGAAAGAGAGGCAATTATTAGCAAATTATTAAAATTAAAGAATAATTAAGCTTGTTCTCAGGGGCATAAATTTTTATAATCAGCCCCGTAAAAAAATATACTAGAACTGACAATTAATACTTTAAAAAATAGCTGGTTATCTTTGATGGGATTGCTGATCTCTTTTGTAATATTTCCTGCTGCAACCCAACTCATTTTTGTTTCATACTTGTCCGCAATATGGGGTGTTATATACCTCTCCAGCAAGCCAAACAATGAAATGTTAAATTTATATTTAGCCTTTATTATGCGATGGGCAATTTTTGTATTTTTTACAATACTTTCTTTGATATATATTCCAGAAAACACTCTTATTGCAGTCTTTCTCCTTGTATACTTGAACACAACTTTTAACCCAAAACTAATCGCAACCTAAAATGGCAACAGAAGCACACGGAGAAGTTACCAGCGCTGAGTATATTCAACACCACTTAACTAATTTGGTGTGTGGAAAAACTGAATCTCATGGTTGGACCTGCGACCCACATTATGCAAATGAGATGGGTTTCTGGGCATTTCATGTCGACTCATTGGGTTGGTCTGTTTTCCTTGGTTTTGTATTTATTGGCTTGTTTCGTTTTGGCATCCCAAAACTTTCTACAGAAGCGCCTACGGGGATACAAAATTTTGTTGAAATGTGTATTGAGTTTGTTAATGACAACGTCCAAAGCATCTTTACCTCAGCCAAAAATAATTTAATTGGTCCAATGGCATTAACAGTTTTGGTTTGGGTGTTTTTGATGAATTTAATGGACTTAATTCCAGTTGACTATTTACCTGAATTAGCAAAAGGGGTTGGGGTTGAATACTTTAAAGTGGTTCCAACCACAGATCCAAACATAACACTTGGAATGGCGCTTGCTGTATTTATTTTGATAATTTTTTACAGCATCAAGATTAAAGGCCTCAAAGGATTTTTGGCTGAGCTGACACTTCACCCTTTTGGGAAGTACCTTCTTCCAGTTAACTTAGTTCTTGAAGGAGTTAATTTAATAGCCAAGCCTATCTCGCTTGGATTGCGACTGTTTGGCAATCTTTACGCGGGAGAGATGATATTTATTTTAATAGCTCTCATGTTAACTTTCAGCTCAATATCTGTCGGTTTACTTGGAGTGGGACTCCATTTAATATGGGCCCTTTTTCATATTTTGATTTTAGCCTTACAGGCTTTTATTTTTATGGTGCTTACCATTGTTTATTTAGCAATGGCGCATGAAACAGAAGACCATTAGGTCTTTATTTTTTAGGAGAAAAGAATGGAACAATCACTTATATATATAGCATCAGGTCTGATGATAGGCTTGGGCGCTGTTGGAGCGGCGATCGGTGTGGGTGTCTTGGGTGGAAAGTTTTTAGAAGGCGCAGCTCGCCAACCAGAACTTATCCCAATGCTAAGAACTCAGCTTTTTATTGTGATGGGTCTTGTTGACGCTGTCCCAATGATCGGCGTTGGATTGGGCTTATATCTAATGTTTGCTGCTTAAGTAAAACATGAATATTAACGCAACACTCTTGGGCCAAACTGTAGCATTTGTTATCTTTGTAGCAATTTGCTGGAAGTATGTGTGGCCGCCAATCATTGCGATTATGGAAGAGAGAGAAAAGCGTATAGCTGATGGTTTAGAGGCCGCTAAAAAAGCAGACGACTCTCTTGAAGAGGCGCAACTTGCATTTGACCAAGAGATGAATAAAGCAAAAGCAGGGGCTGCTGAAATATTAGAAAAAGCAAACTCAAGGGCTTCGCAGATTGTTGTTGACGCAACAACCAAGGCTGAGACCGAGGCTGAAAAAATTCTTACAGCAGCATCTAAGACCATTGAAAATGATGTGAATAAAGCCAAAGAAGAGCTCAGACAAAAAATGTCAGAACTAATTATTGATACCTCAGAGAAGATATTGGGAAATGAAATCAGCCCTGATAAACATCAAGAACTTCTTAAAAAAGCAGCTTCAGAGCTATAAAACATGATTGAGCTATCTCCACTTGCACGCCCTTACGCTAAAGCTGTATTTTCTGCAGCCTTGGATGCTGGCACACAAACGGAGGTTGCAGAGCAACTAAAATTATTGTCTTTTGTATCACAAACCAATGAAGTCTCTAGTTTGATTGAGGACCCAGAGCTATCAAAAGAAAAAATTGCTAAAACAATCATTGATATCACTGAAGGCGAAATAGGAGAATTAGCAAAAAAACTACTTGAGCTTCTCGCAGAAAACAAAAGACTTAATTTGATTAAAGCAATCAATTCAAGCTATCAAGAACTATTGGAGCAGCACAACAAAACCAGTTCAATTATTGTTAATGTTGCCAATCAACCCTCAGACGATAACAAGAAAGCTATCGTTGAAAAGCTGCTTGCAGCCCATGGAGAGGGTTCAAATATTGAATTTTCAGAAGATCCGTTAATTATGGGCGGACTATCTATCAAAATCGGAGATGAAACTCTGGACCTGTCTATAAGAGGCAAGGTCAAAAAACTAGTAAACCAATTAAATTTTTAAGGTGAAAAAATGAGCCAATTAAACCCATCAGAAATTTCCAGCGTATTAAAGGAAAAAATATCAGGTCTTGACCTTTCTGCTGAAAGAAAAAACGAAGGCATTATTGTTAGTGTTTCAGACGGCATTGTTCGAATTCATGGCATGGGAGATGTTATGTATGGGGAACTTATTGAATTTGAGAGCGGTGTTTTAGGTTTGGCGCTTAACCTTGAGCAGGATTCTGTGGGAGCTGTGGTTTTAGGTGATTATCTTGGTTTAATTGAGGGCCAAAAAGCTGTTTGCACAGGAAGGATTTTAGAAGTCCCAGTTGGAGAGGCTTTGTTAGGAAGAGTTGTTGACGCGCTTGGCGCTCCAATCGATGGCAAAGGTGAAATCAAAGCTACTGAAACAGCACCTGTAGAGGTTGTTGCTCCAGGAGTTATTGCCAGACAATCAGTAGATCAACCAGTTCAAATTGGTTTAAAAGCAGTGGATGCAATGGTTCCAATTGGAAGAGGACAAAGAGAGCTAATTATTGGTGACAGACAAACAGGAAAAACTGCTGTTGCTGTAGATGCAATCATCAACCAAAAAGGAACAGGCATTAAATGTATTTATGTTGCGATTGGCCAAAAACAATCAACAGTTGTTAATGTTGTTAAAAAGTTAGAAGAGCATGGTGCTTTAGAACACACCATTGTAGTTTCAGCCTCTGCGTCTGACCCTGCACCAATGCAATATCTTTCTGCATATTCAGGCTGTTCAATGGGAGAATATTTTAGAGACAAGGGCGAAGATGCTCTAATTGTTTATGACGATCTTTCCAAACAAGCTGTTGCATACAGACAAGTATCTCTTCTATTAAAAAGACCTCCGGGAAGGGAAGCATACCCAGGAGATGTTTTCTATCTTCACTCAAGGTTGCTAGAAAGAGCAGCAAGAGTTAATGCGGATTATGTAGAAAAAGCTACCAATGGAAAAGTCAAAGGCAAAACAGGATCACTAACAGCATTACCAATTATTGAAACACAAGCTGGGGATGTTTCTGCTTTTGTGCCAACAAATGTTATCTCGATTACTGACGGACAGATATTCTTGGAAACGGATTTATTTAACTCTGGTGTTAGGCCGGCCATTAACCCAGGAATTTCTGTTTCCAGGGTGGGTGGAGCAGCACAAACAAAAATTATGAAAAAATTAAGTGGCGGAGTGAGAACCGCGCTTGCGCAATATCGAGAACTTGCAGCCTTTTCTCAGTTTGCATCAGATCTAGACGAGGCAACCAAAGCTCAGCTTGCAAGAGGAATAAGAATCACTGAGCTGATCAAGCAAAAACAATATGCCCCGATGAGCGTTGCACAACAATCTTTAAGTATTTTTGCTGCTGATAGAGGCTACATGGATGATGTTGAGGTTGAAAAAATCGGAAGCTTTGAAGAGGCTCTTCATAGTTTCTTTACTTCAGAAAAAGCAGACCTAGAAAAAAGCATCAATGATACAGGTGACTGGAACGACGACATTGAAAAACAATTTACCGAAGTTGTTGAGCAATTTAAGAAAACACAGACATTTTAACTTTAGATAAATAATGGCTAATACCAAAGAAGTAAGAAAACAGATTGCGAGCATTAAAAGCACGCAAAAGATTACTTCGGCTATGGAAATGGTTGCTGCCAGTAAAATTAAAAAAACTCAAACAGAGATGCAATTAGGCAGACCTTATTCTCAAAAGATTAAAGAAGTGATCTCACACATAGCAACATCTAGCTCTGAGTATTCACACCCATTCTATGAACAAAGAGAAGCAAAAAAAGCCTGCTTTATTGTTGTTAGTTCTGATAAAGGTTTGTGCGGCGGTTTAAATATTAATCTTTTTAAAAATGTTGTTAGCAAGGCGGCTGAGCTGAAGGCTAATGGCATAGAATCAAACTTTGCGCTTATTGGTGTTAAAGCTTCTAGCTTCTTTAAATCTGTTGGCGGCAGTGTGGTTGCCAACGTTCAAAAACTTGGCGACAAACCTGATCCAGATGCCTTGATTGGATTAACAAAAATAGTGTTAGATCTTCACAGGAATGGTGAGATAGATCAGGTGTATTTATGTGGCAACAATTTTGTTAACACCATGACCCAACAACCCAATGTTCAACAGTTAATTCCACTGCCTGCAGAAGTTGGTGATGGGCTAACCTCAACTCACTGGGATTATATCTATGAGCCTGAAGCACAAGAACTGCTTGAGGGTTTAATGACACGATATATAGAGTCATTAATTTATCATGCTGTTATTGAAAACAGCGCGTGTGAACAAGCAGCAAAAATGTTGGCAATGAAAAATGCTACTGAAAATGCTGGAGATTTAATTAAAGAATTGGAACTGTTATACAACAACGTAAGACAAGCAGCCATTACTCAGGAATTATCTGAGATAGTTGGTGGAGCGGCTGCGGTTTAAGGAGAAAGAAATGAGCAATGGTTTAGTAACACAAATTATCGGAGCGGTTATCGATGTTGAGTTTGAGAAAAACAACATCCCTCAAGTGTATGAGGCGATAAAAATATCAGAGACAGGCACTGTCTTGGAAGTACAGCAGCAGCTTGGAGACGGCATTGTTAGAGCAATTGCAATGGGAACAACTGAAGGTTTAAAAAGAGGTTTAACCGTTGGGCGAACCAACGCACCTATTTCAGTCCCAGTAGGAGAAAAAACATTGGGCAGAATTATGGATGTTCTTGGAAATCCAATTGACGAGTGTGGACCTATCGGCGCAGAAGAAAACATGCCAATTCACAGAAAGCCACCAAGTTACATGGACCAATCTTTATCTGATGATTTGCTCGAAACAGGAATCAAGGTTATTGATTTAATTTGCCCATTTGCCAAAGGTGGAAAAGTGGGGCTCTTTGGTGGTGCTGGTGTTGGGAAGACAGTGAACATGATGGAGCTTATTAATAACATTGCTACTGAGCACTCTGGCTTATCAGTTTTTGCTGGTGTGGGAGAAAGAACGCGAGAGGGCAATGACTTCTATTATGAAATGCAGGAGTCAGGTGTTGTGAATGTAGAGAAACCAAGCGAATCAAAAGTTGCTATGGTTTACGGACAAATGAATGAGCCTCCTGGAAACAGACTAAGAGTTGCCTTAACAGGTCTAACCATGGCCGAGAAATTTAGGGATGAAGGAAGGGATGTTCTTTTGTTTATCGATAACATTTACCGATACACTCTAGCAGGCGTTGAGGTTTCAGCTTTGCTTGGAAGAATGCCTTCAGCGGTTGGGTATCAGCCTACGCTTGCTGAAGAAATGGGAGCGCTGCAAGAAAGGATTACTTCAACCAAAGACGGATCCATTACATCCATTCAGGCTGTTTATGTTCCTGCTGATGACTTGACTGACCCTTCACCAGCAACAACATTTGCCCATTTGGATGCAACGGTTGTTTTGTCTAGACAAATTGCTGAACTTGGAATTTATCCTGCTGTGGATCCTTTGGATTCAACCAGCAGACAGCTAGATCCATTGGTGGTTGGTGAAGAACATTACAATGTTGCACAAGGAGTGCAAGGTGTTTTACAGAAGTACAAAGAGTTAAAAGACATCATTGCTATTTTGGGCATGGACGAATTATCCGAAGAAGATAAATTAGCCGTATCCAGAGCAAGGAAAGTAGAAAGATTTTTATCCCAACCATTCACTGTTGCTGAAGTATTTACAGGCTCTCCTGGAAAATATGTAAAACTTGAAGACACCATTAAATCATTCAAAGGCATTCTTGCCGGAGACTATGATGATCTTCCAGAACAAGCTTTTTACATGGTCGGAACCATCGAAGAAGCGGTTGAGAAAGCAAAAACCTTATAAACCATGTCTACGATTAAAGTCAGCATAGTTTCATCGAGTGAAGAAATTTATTCTGGCGAAGGAACCATGGTTTTTGCCACCGGCTCCCTAGGAGAAATAGGCATAGCGCCAGGCCACACGCCTTTATTAACGGGCTTAGCACCAGGCCCGGTTCGAGTGCAGAATGGCAGTGAGGAAAAAACCTTTTTTTGCTCAGGTGGTTTCATTGAAATACAGCCAGACATAGTCACCTTTCTTTCAGACAGAGCAGAGCGAGCAGAGTCCATGGATGAAGCCGAGGCCATCAAAGCCCAAGAGCTTGCTGAAAAGAATATGCATGATAAAGAATCAGAATTAGACTACACCAAAGCAGCGGCTCAACTTGCTGAAGCAGCGGCTAGAATCAAAACCATTCAAAAATTAAGAAAAAACAAGTAAGGTACTTGTATCAAGCTTAATTCGTCATTGCGTTGAATATTCATACAATTATCCTTGCAGCAGGCAAGGGCACCCGGATGAACACCAACCTACCAAAGGTTATGCAGCCGCTTGGCGGAAAAACACTTATCTCTCATGTCATTAATACTGCCCAGATAAGCAGTGAAAATATAACAGTTGTTGTTGGTCATAAAAAAGATCTTTTAAAGGAGCACATCGCTGCAATTGACCCTAAAATTGAAACAGCTGATCAAGATCAGCAGCTTGGAACAGCACATGCAGTCAAAACAGCCGCGCATTTAATTAAAGACGATGAAAAAATACTTATCCTTTATGGCGATGTCCCCCTAATTAGCGCTGCAACCATTGATGCTCTTATTTCTGCTCAACAAGAATGCACCCTTCTATCAATGCATCTATCAGACCCGACCGGTTATGGAAGAATCATGGCAGATGGTCAAAACAACGCCTTAAAAATTGTTGAACAAAAGGATGCATCAGCACAAGAGGCTTTAATACAAGATGTCTTTACAGGCATTCTAATGATCAATGGCGACCTATTAAAAAAATCTTTAGAGGAAATTAACAACCAAAATGCTGCCAATGAGTTCTATTTAACTGATCTCGTTGAGATACTTTCTAAAAAAGGGGTTAAAATAAATTGTATTCAAGCCAATCCCTCCGAGGTGGTTGGGGCAAACAACAAAAAAGAATTGCATGAGCTTGAAGCAATATTAAGAAATATGAGCGCTGACAAACTATTAGACCAAGGCATTACACTCTTAGACTCATCACGTGTTGATGTGCGCGGCAAAGTTGAAGCTGGCAAAGATTGTTCGGTTGATGTGAATGTTATTTTTGAAGGCAACGTAACCCTTGGTCAGAATGTCATCATTAAATCAAATGTTGTACTGCAAGATGTTTCCATTGGTGATAATTCCGTTATTGAGTCTTTCAGCCACCTTTCATCAGCAACAGTTGGCTCAAATTGCAACATTGGACCATATGCTCGCCTCAGAGAGGGTTCAGAGATAGGAAACAATGCGAAGATAGGAAATTTTGTTGAAACAAAGAAAACGAAACTTGGTGACGGAGCCAAGGCCAGTCATCTCGCTTACTTGGGTGATGCCGATATTGGCAGCAAGGCAAACATTGGAGCTGGAACCATTACTTGCAACTACGATGGAACCAACAAACACAAAACAACCATAGGCGAAGAAAGCTTTATCGGCACTAACTCTTCATTGGTGGCACCTGTGAACATTGGCAAAGGCGCCTATGTTGGCGCTGGCTCTGTTATCACCAAAGATGTCCCTGACGAGGCACTTGCTGTGGCCAGGGGCAAACAAGTTACCAAAGAAGACTGGGCAAAAAACAAAAAATAATATGTGTGGAATTATTGGAGCGGCATCATCTCGCAACGTAGGCAAGCTATTGGTTCAAGGTCTGCACAAAATGGAATACCGTGGCTACGATTCAGCCGGCATTGCGCTGCACCAAAAAGACAGCATTTTTAACCTAAGAACGCTAGGCAAAGTCAGTTTACTTGAAGATGGCATGATTCAGGAGCGTCCAAAGAGCAAGCTGGGCATTGCTCATACTCGCTGGGCAACTCATGGAAAGCCATCAGAAGAAAATGCGCATCCACATGCCTCCAGTGGCGAAGTTCATATGGTCCACAATGGAATTATTGAAAACTATCTTGAGCTTAGAGAACAACTTATTGCTGATGGTTATACTTTTAACTCTGAAACTGACTCAGAGGTTATTGCTCACTTGCTTCACAAGCACCTAAAAAATTCTGGCGATCTTTTAACAGCCATGCATGATGCTGTAAAAAAGCTTGATGGCGCATATGCAATTGCAGCAATTCACATTGAAGATAAAAACCGTTTAATTGTTGCGAGAAATAAAAGCCCACTTTTAATTGGCGTAGGTTTAGAAGAAAATTTTGCAGCCTCAGACCCATTGGCCCTTTCTCAACTTACCAATGAGTTTGTTTTTTTAGAAGACGGCGATGTTGCTGAAATTACCAAACAAGACTATCAAGTCTATGCTGGAAAAAATTCTCCTGTTACCAGGGAAGTTATAGAAATAGACATAGCTGTAAACGCAGTGACGAAAGGCGAATACTCGCATTTCATGGAAAAAGAAATTTACGAACAGCCTGATGCAGTTGCCAACACCATCAATGGCAAGCTTGGTGAAGACGATGTGCTGGATAATATTTTTGGTCTTGGCTCTTCAGAAGTTTTTAGTAAAATTAAACGAATTCAGTTTGTTGCATGCGGAACAAGCTTGCATGCCGGCAAGGTTGGTAGATTCTGGTTTGAGCAAATAGCAAAAATTCCATGTTATGTAGATTTTGCTAGTGAATATCGCTACCGAGATCCGTTGGTTGAAGAGGGCACTTTGTTTGTGACCATCTCACAATCCGGCGAAACTGCAGATACCCTTGCCGCCCTAAGATACGCTCAAGAAAAAGATTATTTAAGCACTCTCTCGATTTGCAACGTACCAACCAGTTCATTAGCCAGAGAATCAGAACATGTCTTATTCACCAATGCCGGTCCAGAAATTGGTGTTGCCTCAACCAAAGCTTTCACCACCCAACTTGCAGGCCTTATGCTGTTGGCCATGTCGATCGCAAAAAGTCTGAACAGAGACAAGGAGCCAAGAAAAAATCTTGCATCAGAACTAAGAGCATTACCTGAGGTTATCAAAGAGACGTTAAAGCTCTCCGATGAGATTCTTCGCATCGTCCCAAATATTGCCGATAAACACAACGCACTATTTTTAGGTCGCGGCATGTTCTTTCCTATCGTCCAAGAAGGCGCATTAAAGCTCAAAGAAATTTCATACATTCATGCCGAGGCTTATCCAGCAGGCGAATTAAAACATGGTCCCCTTGCCCTGGTTGATGATCAAATCCCTGTGGTGGCGCTCTCACCTGAAAACACTCTTACTGAAAAGCTTGTTTCCAATTTAGAGGAAGTTAAAGCTAGAGGTGGAACACTGTATGTATTTGGCGGCGGCAATGCAAAAATTAATCTCGAAAGAGGAGCCTTTATCCAAATGCCAGAGTGCAGTGAATTACTTGCCCCAATTATTTATACCATTCCGCTCCAAATTCTTGCCTATCATGTCGCATGCCAAAGAGGCACCGACCTTGACCAACCAAGGAACTTAGCTAAGTCAGTCACTGTTGAATGAGTTGAACAGGGGGGTTTTTTTTGGTCTACCCCCTCTTTTCGGTTTTATAGCCCTTTATCCATTAATGCTTCAATTTCTTTTGGGTCAGTGCCAGCAATATTGCGACCAATCTCTTCATCACCACGCAATACTAATAAGGTAGAGCGGCGGGGGATATTCCGAGAGCTAGTAACTTCATGGCCTTTATAAGTATCCCAGTCAATTTTAACGAAGGTCATTTTCTCATCATAGGCTGGGTTGCTTTCCCGTAATTCAGTTACTATTTTTTCCTGACGTTTACAGGTGCTGCACCACGTTGCTGAGTAATCAACAAAAAGGGTCTCGCCTGCGGATAAACGCTCTTTAATTAGTCCAGGTGTGTACACGATGTTTTCATTGGCAAACGACATGCCTGACATTAATACCAAGCCTGTTAATACACTGATACAAGTACGACGGTTCATACTGTTTCCTTTACTAAAAGTTAGTTGAAAGATCTAGAAACCAGTTGGGTAAAACATCAACCAACCAAGCTTCAATGACGTAGTGAAATTTAAAAAGGATCATAGTGCCCACGATCAAAAAAGTAATACCCAAAATCGGTTTTGCGTGTTCAGCGATACCACGTAATTGCTGCTGCCTGTTGCGAATAGCTTCGTGAGTACCATAGCCTAAAGCTAAAATAACACTAGAAACACCCAAAGCAAAGCTGCTCATAATGGCGAACACCCATAATAAATCTTGTCCTTGGCTGGCGAGTGAAATAGCGCCGCCTAATGTTGGGCCAATGCACGGCGACCATACAGCGCCTAAAATCATCCCTCCCATAAACTGGCTTTTCAGAGTGGATGTAGAAAGGTTATTCATCTGCGTATCAGCTCCGCTACTAAACTTAGCGGCCGTAGTAGCGAATCGCTCGTTTAATTGCGGCACTAAAAGAACAATACCGAAGACGACCATTAATACGGCACCGGTTTGCGATAAAACATCTTCAGTAAGGCCAATGCTATGACCTATGGTGGCGACGAGCATACCGAAAGTGACAAAGGACACGCTCATGCCTGCAGCTATCGCTAAAGGGCCGTGTCGTCCAGATTGTAGGGCTGAGGCGAGTACGATAGGAAGTACTGGTAGAACACAGGGGTTGATGAGGGTTAACGCGCCGGCTAAAAAGCCAAAAACTAATTCCATCGTTAACTCATTGCAATTAGGGCTAAATGAATTTTATTCACCTTTGGTGTATACACTACCCAATACCGCACCAAAACAGACATGTCCAATGAAGCCACCCATAATCGACATAACGGCTGCTGCTACAACGCCGGTTGTAATTACTTTTGTTGGATTCATTCCTGTACCTTTTTTTGAAGAAAGAGATCTATAAGCAAGTTTCCAAGCAATAATACTTGTATGATATAATATTACAAGTAGGCACCAAAAAGTACCTAACAATATTATGAGAGAGTTATGAAAAAAATTAGTACAACATGCCCTATTGAAAGAGCTCAGGAAGTTATTGGTGGTAAATGGAAGGTTTGTATACTTGGTAAATTATTGGTTCGAACATATCGCTATGGCGAGCTAAAAAAAGAGATGCCAGATATTTCAAATAAAATGCTAACACAAACTCTGCGTGCTCTAGAAAAGGCAGGGTTAGTGGATCGTTATGTGTATGCTGTAGTTCCCCCAAAGACAGAATACAGCTCTACAGCACTGGGAAAAACACTGGAACCGATGCTGACTGAAATTGAACAATGGTCATTATTGAACAAAGATAAAGTCGACAATTTTATTGAACAAATTTTATCTGAGTAACAAACCATAGGGGAGGTTTCCCTAATAGATTAGTTTGCCGAATGATGGGATTTTACTGATAACACTCTCTGAAAGTGTGGGACGTAAACATCGTTATCAGTACAAAAACTGCATCTAGTCTCTGATTTCAGAACTTATTCAATTTACGATCTAATAGTGTTGTAAAGGTTTTAATATTTCCATCACAAGAACTTAGTTCTTCACGAGTGAATAATAAATTAAAACTTTCTTCATGTTGCTGTATCACACAAGGTAGTTCTTCAATTAAATTACGAGGGATGTTCTTCGGTAGTTCATTGATATGTAATAAAGAGTATCGATGATCCGATTGCGACTCC
>Ga0209252_1000235_pt1 | contig 45488 bp, 35 predicted proteins | sample SaaInlV_135m_DNA_3_FD_184673 | JGI IMG/M metagenome (GOLD analysis project Ga0209252, IMG submission 184673) | Marine microbial communities from expanding oxygen minimum zones in the Saanich Inlet - Saanich Inlet SI074_LV_100m_DNA (SPAdes) (version 2) | ecosystem: Environmental > Aquatic >... | reverse complement strand
CTAAAATTCGCCACCTACAGGTCAGTAAGTTAAAGATTCAACAATTAACCACTAGACACTGAATATACTCATTAGTATTGAGACTCAGGTAACCGAACCACCATGCCTTCCATCGCTTCTGTAATTTGGACTTGACAGCTCAATCGACTCGTTTGCTGGCGACCTTCCACCATTTCCAGCATCTCGGCTTCTTCTTGACCTGGTTCGCCAGCGATTTCAGCCCACTCTGGATCAATCATACAATGGCAAGTACAGCACACGCAGCAGCCACCGCACTCGGCGACAATACCATCGATCATATTATTCAAAGCACCTTCCATCACACTATTTCCCACTGCCACATCAACATGATATCCAGTGCCATCGAATTCAATATAAGTTATTGCTGGCATTGCTACTAAGCTCCATTAATTAATAAGTGTTTTGATATCAATACTCTCGTCTACCAAGACAGCGATATCAATTGTAGATTGTTGCAAAATTAACTTTTTGGCAACCATAAAATCTTTAGGCCGGTTAATACAATCAGCAGCAATAATGTGCTGATCTTTTATGTAAAAGACAGTAAAACTGCGACTTTCATCAGCATCACCACGAACCACCGCCCCAGTGTAGCCTTGGCTAATACCTGCAATTTGAAGTTTGACATCAAACTGATCAGACCAAAACCAAGGGAGTTCTGAGTAAGCTTTTTTTATTCCACACAGACTAGCTGCCGCTGCCTTAGCCTGCTCTGAAGCGTTGGGGACAGACTCTAATCGAAGAGACTTTTTCAGTAGAGAATTTGGATGAAAGGTGCAGTCTCCTGCAGCAACAATATTAGGGTGACTCGTCTGAGCGAATTCATCTACCACAATACCATTTTCGACAACCAACCCTGCCTCACTAGCAAGTTCTGTATTGGGAATTACGCCAACACCTATAATCACCATGTCTGCGTCGCTATGGGTCTCATCGTCACAGATAACGCTCTTCACGTGGCCATCACCCTGCAATGCCACGACCTTGGAGCCCAGTCTAATCTCAACGCCCTCGTCCTCATGAAGGCGCTTATAAAATTCAGATACCTGCTCTGAAGCTACGCGCTTTAGTAATCGAGACTCGGTTTCCAGCACCGTAACCTTAATCCCTAGCTTAGTTAGTGAAGCCGCTGTTTCTAATCCTATATAGCCACCGCCTATAATCACCGCTCGACTGGCTTTTTTTGCTGAATGACGAATGGCTTTAACATCATCCATTGTTCGCAAATAATGGACTCCCCCTAACTCGGCACCAGGTAAGTCTAATTGCCTAACCCGCGCGCCTGTGCAAAGAGCTAGCTTAGTGAATCCTATTTGCTCGCCAGTATCTAAAGTGACTTGGTTGGTACCTGCATCAATGGCTACCACTGTATGGCCAAGTTTAAAAACAACATCGAGTTTTTCGTACATTTCTGGAGCACGAAGAGCTAATCGGCCCTCCTCAACACTACCGTCTAAATACGCTTTTGAAAGCGGGGGTCGTTGATAAGGCATATGTAGCTCGTCACTAATGACCGTGATCGCTCCTAACCAGCCCTGCTGGCGAATGCTAATCATTAACTGAACCGCCGCATGGCTAGCTCCGACAATAACAACGTGATCATCGACTTCCATTCTTAATCCTTTTTATCAGTTAACTAAATCTATCCCGGTGATTCTGCTCAGGGTAATAGTAGGGGCAGCATTATCTATCAAGATCCATAGAACTGGAAGATTCTTCGCTTATTTTTAGACGCTAGAGTGATTGATCTTTAGCTGCGGCTGCACAAAAGAGTTTATTGCAAATGATCTGGGGGTACGTAATCAAAGATAAAATTAATACGACCTTTGGCCCCTTTATTCATAACGCTGTGCTGCTTCTGGTTATTGATCTCATAGACCTTACCCACCTCAAATTGATAAGGCCTTCCTCCTATCATAAATCGGACACGAGGATTGCTGTAAATAGGTATATGTATACGATGCCCATGATGAAAAGAAGGATGCTCATCCGTATGAGGCTTAATGACACCTCCCGCCTGAAGACGTGCGGCCATGGCTCTAATAATGGTGCCCCCTAGAGGATAATGATCTTTAAGGATTTGAGTCATGAGTGGAAATGCCTGATCGACCAGTAAATCCCAACCTGCTTCTTTGGTTACCTCTATATTGGGCCACCCTGAACCATCAGTGAAAAGCATTACCATCGACTGGGTTTGCTGATGGACCTCATACTCAAGCTGACGAAAGGTATTCCCCGTCCAGCATTCCTCAGGAAGGTCCATAATCGCGTCTCTCAGAGGGACGATGTTATATTCGCCCAACTCCTTTAGAGGAACCCCTATATCCATAGACCTTATCTCTCAACTCAACTCTTAATTTACCTAACAGTAAAATGAGAAGATCGACAAGTCAACCGATAAGGTTTCAAGGAAAAGTTAATGAGTCCCATAAGCATACACAGTCACTAAATTATCCTGCCCACTATAGCTTTCGATCTACATCCCCACCAGGACTAAACCTACTAGCGGTATATCTCGTTTTGGGCCCTCTAAAAAAGTATTTACCTAAACATAAAAATGCACTACCCTAAGAGGTAGGTATGGAAAATTAGACCGCACAAAAAGTTGACGTGTCGAGTTACGTGTGTATATTAATTTTCAGTTTATCAATAGTCCTAAGACCGACATAAATTGGTGTAATGGGCATTTTGGGGGGGTGGAATAATGGCTAGTTTGAACCAATCACAAAGAAAATTTTCAATCCGAAGGAAGTTAATCGTCACCTCTATGGCGACGGCTTTAGGTTTAGTAGGAACACCTCTGGCACTAGGGCAAGAAGCGTCCCTTGAAGAGATTATCGTTACAGCACGGCAACGTGCAGAATCATCTCAAGATATACCGATGACAATTGATACGGTATCCGGTGAAGATATTCAAAAGCAGGGAATAACCACCCTCCAAGACTTTTCTCGATTTGTTTCAGGCCTCAGCGTCTCAACAACCGCCGCTGGCCAAAATACAATTGTGTTCCGTGGTATAAGTGATGGTGGTGGATTCCTTGTTGATCCAACCGCCGCCATTTATCTTGATGAACAGGCCATGTCTATGACTTCAATGGCGCCTGATATCTACCCAGTAGATATCGCTCGAATAGAAGCCCTGTCTGGACCACAATCAACACTTTTTGGAGCATCATCGCAGTCAGGGACCGTTCGTGTAATCACTAACAAGCCAGACACTGAAGGAACAGAAGTCTCTGGCAACATCGGATTGGGAGTATCAAGCGTTAAGAGTGGTAGCAACGGACTTGACTTCGATGCTACGCTTAATATACCTATAATAGAAGATAAACTCGCAATTCGATTATCTGGATTTAGTGCTAAAGATGGCGGATTTATCGATAGCGTACATGGGCTAACGGTCATTGATTCACGAGCCCCAGAAAAAGGCGGCAACAAATCTAATGCCAATGCCGTCGAGAACGATATTAATGCAGTTAAATGGTCTGGTGCTCGAGCTCAAGCAAAATGGTTGATTTCAGATGATTGGTCTTCCACATTAAGCCACAACTATCAGAATATTGAAGCGGATGGTTTTAATGATTATGATCCTAATGTTGGTGACCTGGAAACTATCAAGTTTTATGATGAGTATCGAGACGATGAGTGGTCCCAAACCAGCTTAGTCATCGAGGGAGACTTGGGCTTTGCTGAGTTGACCGTTGCTGGGTCTTACTATGATCGCGAGACGCTATATCAACATGATACTCAAGCCTACGCCGCTTACTTTACCTATACCCTCGGCGCCTATTATGCGACTTATGATTTTGGTGCGGATCCGATTGGCTATCTCACAAACGACCAAGAAAATACATCTAAAACTTTAGAAGTGCGGTTATCGCATACGGGCGATAAGGTCGCCTGGACTGCAGGTGCTTTCTATATGGATTCGGATGAGAGCTGGGACTTTAAGACCTACGTCGATGGCTACGCTGATTCGAATGCATTCGCAGCATGGGCTTACTATGCATCTCTCTACGATATAACAATCGCTCCAGTTGATACTTGGTGGTTCTCTAGCCAATCCACAACTCGAGAAGACAAGGCAGTTTTTGGGGAGATTGATATCAAACTCTCAGACCGTCTATCCCTCTTAGCAGGAGGACGGTGGTATGAGGTTGACCGCTTTATATCATACTTCGTTGAAAAGCCAGAAGGTTATCCAAACGCAGCCTCACCTGACCGTAATATGACAGATGATGGATTTATACCTAAGATCGGTCTGCAATATGACCTCACTGACGACATAATGGTTTGGGGTGTTTATTCTGAAGGATATCGGGTTGGTGGAGCTAACCGCTCTCGAGGAATTCCAACTGTCCCCACGTTTTATGATTCAGACATCGTAGAAAATATGGAGCTCGGCATTAAGTCTTCCTTCAACGATGACACCATACAGGTCAACGCAACCGTCTATGAAATGTCATGGAAAGGTATGCAAATGGAATTTACAGACCCAAGCTTCTCCATTGACCACGATCCCAATGTTTGCCCCACAGATGCAGATGGTGGATATACAGACTATTGCAGAAACCAACCTTGGCAAGCGGTTGTCGCTAACCTGGGTGATGCTACGGTGAAGGGGATGGATATAAGTATTACCGCTATTCTCAATGAAAATATTCAAGTGGGCTTCAACCTCACTAGCATTTTTGATCAGTATGTTGTCCCCTTAGAAACTTTCCCTGATGATCGATTTATAGGTGGCCAAGCTCCGTTAGGATTAGATCCAAAATCTGATCTGCCACTGTTTTCTGACCTTTCGTACTCTCTCTATGCTGAGTACTCTGGGCAGCTATCTATCCTGGGTGGCGGAGCATTCTATGCGAGACTTCAACATAATTTCGAAGGCGTATCCATCAATCAGCTAGGCGATGGAGATCCGGCCCCACAGCAAGAGCAGGGTGACTATCGACTCACTGATCTAATTCTGGGATATGACATGGGCAACGTTAAAGCCCAGTTAAGTCTGAATAATATTAGTGACGAAAGAGGCATTACCTACAGAGATTCTTATGACTTCGATCCATTCTATGGACGCAATAGTGATAACGTCGTAAGGCCTAGAAATTATAGTCTTTCAATTAGAATGTATTTCTAGGGCATCTCCAAACATCAGAGTTGTAACGTTGATATAGAGAAGGCACGCAAAGCGTGCCTTTTTTGTTACTAAACCGTTAATCGAAGGGCCATACTTCTAGTCCATGTATGGCGTTACGAATATCCATGGTTAAGTTCACTACTGCAATTCGCTCTCCTGCTTTCATATCATACAGACTAATAGTGGATGGAGAGGATCCCGCGGCTACAATTCCGTTACTCACTGCACAGAGGCCTCGCCCAAAGGACTGCCTGGCGACCTTCGTACTGTCTACTCCGTGGAATTTCAAATCTTCCTCTTTATAGGAAGGGACTTTCACCGTTACTGACTTTCCCTCTCGGCGCACATGCCGTAAAACATCACTCTTTGTATCATTAAATATGACCCCGTCTGCGAAAGGCCTAGCATTATGTGTTCCTTCGGGAAGACTGCAAACCTGATCAATAGTCATGTCAGATGACAGCCTTAGCAGCGCACGTGTATGCAACCCGCTAAAGTAAACTCCTGTCTCTGCAACATGTATCATATTAATATGGTAATTATTTGAGAATGGAGGACCACTTTGAGCCATGGGATCAAATCGTTGCCCAACCCAGTCGTCACCGTTTCTAGAAATATATAAGCCCCAAATAAAACTCAAGGTTTTTAGATTGAACACCAGAACACTATCGTAGCCGGTTGATGTCAAAAACAATAAATGATCACGTCGGCTTATTTCATGACAATGCTTTAGGTATTCGTTGCGATAGGATCCTAGTAACTCGAACTCGGGGCTGTAGCAAAAAAGCTCATCACTGGCGGCAATCCATACTTGCTGATCGATGAATTCAATACCTCGAAGACCCCTGTCCCAACCACGTCCTGAAAAATCAATGTCACCATCATTCCAGTCAATATGTTGCTTTACCTCCTGACTATTAAAATCAACGGTATAAACACCACCATGACTCTGTCCTTTCTCACTGCCTCTCACCACAGAAGTTGCTATCAACTTAGGTAATTTCATAGGGATCACCGCACTATAATTGTTGGATCAGACTTATCTAACAGAGGCTCTAGAATCTCTATCAAGGGACCGATATGCGCTTCAAAACGCTTCCACGTATTAATGGACTTATTATAAATAGGTTGCCTTACCTGTTCAGAACTAGCTGTTCTGACCGCCCGTTCAGTTTCATGAAAGTTGACACAAGCCTCTTCAAAAGGGAGCTCACAATAGTCGAGGATACGTCTGACTTGTGTTTCCAAATCCTGTACCACATCTTCGTACTGCACACGCAGAACCTTGCCAGGTAACACCTGATTCCAGTGAGTCATCAACTGATCATATTGAAGGTAAAACTCACCCAACTCAAACATGTCATAGGTAAATGTTTGCCCTTTTGCAAAATGCTGTTTAAAAGAACCTACGCAGCTGTCTAATGGGTGGCGGCGGGCATCTATAATCTTTGCATTGGGTAGTATTGCCTGGATAAGGCCTACATGAGCAAAATTATTAGGCATCTTGTCAGTAAAGAATGGCGCGCCACGTCGTTGTTGCTGAGTCCTATCCAAGTATTGCTGTCCCAGATATGTTATCTCTTCATCACTCATTTGAAGGATACCACTAGGGAAGGCTCGTCCTTTATCCTTATCAGAAATCATCTGAGAAACAATGCCAAGATCAGCCAACTCACTGGTTCCATCAACTAGACTATGACTTGCCAAAATCTGCTCTAACAGTGTTGACCCTGATCGAGGTAATCCAACAATAAAGATTGGATCGGGGTCTTGAACGCCAGCCTGAGTTTTTTTAATCCTATTAAAAAATTCTTCACTAAATACTTCTTTCATCTTGCTGTGGGCCACCTCAGTTCGCACTGGATCATAAGCAATACTGTTTCGATGCTCTTGATTACCCTGACTGTAATATTGAAAAGCCCGATCATAATCCTTGTTATCTTCAAAGGCTTTACCCAAACTGAAAGCGAAATGTACCACTGACTCGGGACTCAGAGACTCTTGATTAATACGCTTAACCATATCCTCGATCTCATCATCACTGAAGCGGAATGTTTTAAGATTAGACAGACTAAAGTAAATTTCTCCCAGATTTGGTCGCAAAGCGATGCCAGCTCTATAAGCTTTGATACCACCATCTTGATCGCCTAACGTCTTAAGCACATGGCCGAGACCTAAATAAGCACCAACTAAATTAGGGTCTATCTCAACCGAATTCTTATAAGATTCAGCTGACTCCTCAGTCCTTCCAACCATCGCTAAGAGTCCAGCATAGTAGTAATGAGACCCTGCGTTGGTTGGTTCCATTTTAATAACTTTTTCAAGAGCCTTAATGGCCTCTTCTTCCTTGCCCTGTTCCTTAAGAACCGCTGCTAGATCGTGCCAAGCGGCGACAAATCGTGGTGCCATCTCTACGACTTTTCGCAACAGCGTCTCTGCATCATCATAGGCACGTGCATCAATTGCAATTCGCCCCAGAAGTAGCCCAGCATTTACATCTCTAGGATTAATATCTATTAATTTCTTGGCTATCACCTCAGCTTCGCGGAACTTGCCCTCAGCAAAAAGCATAGTCGCTTTTTCTAAGTCAGCCTGAGCGGGAGACAAATCTGCGGCATACTTAAGCGCTGCATCTCCCGCCTCATCTCTGCCCAAACTCTTGAGCGCACCTCCCAGTTTGGAAAATCCACTTGCACTTTTAGGGTTCTGCTCTATGGCCTTTTGAAGGGGAATTAAAGCATCTTCAGGCCTTCCAAGATTTAGCAGTACCGTGCCTAAGTCCTCGTGAACATTAGGGTACCCCGGTGCTATCTCAGCCACGGTTCTTAACAGTTGCTCAGCACCCTCAAAATCATTTTTTCGCAGAAGTATGCTTCCTAATAAGGACAAAAAATTGACGTCTCTAGCATTTTCCGACAGCCAAGAACGACAAAGTGTTTCCGCCTCATCGTGATCGCCATTTTTTAATAAGGATATTGCTCGCTCGAAGGTGTTCCTAGGGGTTTTTTCTACCACAGATCTCTGTCCTTTAATGAGTCTTATACAAGCTACAAGTGACCGTTAATCATTAATATTGTAGGCATTTATTATTAATAAAATATCGTACAACCAGTATATAATTAAAACATTAATTCAAGGGGAAAATATAGTATGCCTATATTAAATACTCTACGTCTGGCTCTCATCATCCTAACAATTACCCTCATATCCAATGTATCTGCTGAGCAATATGCGCTGGTATCCGACAGTGTAATCGATGGTAAATCAAATGAGCTGCTGAAAAATAAGGCTGTGATCGTCACGGACTCTAAAATCACGGGCATAGTAGCTATAGGCCTTATTCCAGAACAAGCCGTTAGGGTAAATCTTCCAGGCACAACACTCATGCCGGGAATGATTAACGCGCATGAGCATCCACTACTGTACAAAGATGATTATCAGAACGGCCATCTACAAGCCTCCTCAGCCTATAAAGCGCTGCTAGGGCTATCCAACCTGCAAGGTTTGCTCAAAGCTGGCTGGACGACCATTAGAGTCATGGGTGATGGTGACGTTTACTACGCCAATCAAGATCTTAAAAAAGCCATTAATGTTGGTGTATTTATTGGCCCCCGCCTAACAGGCGCCGCTCACTACATATCGATAACAGGTGGTGGTGGTGACGTTAATTATCTTTCGCCCGAGCAGAATGTGATCGCCGATGGACTAATAGCTGATGGGCCAGATGAAATCCGTAAAGCGATTCGAACGGAAATAAAATATGGTTCTGACTGGATAAAAATTATGGTGACAGGGGCGTTCATGTCCGTTGGTGACAACCCAAAGAACGTTTCATTTAGCCCTGAAGAGCTGCGTGCCGCTATTGAAGAAGCTTCTCGACATAATATTCCAGTAGCCGCGCATGCGCATGCTACCGACGGTGTTAATCAAGCCATTATTGCTGGCGCTCGTTCAATAGAGCACGGCAGTTATCTCGACGAAGAGTCTATCGCCCTCATGGTTAAACACCAGACCTATTACGTACCTACCATTTATGTTGGTGACTACTATGCTAATAGTGGCAAGCTACTAGCGCAAAGTAAGAATGATGATTTTTATCTCTCTTTTAGAGATGACTGGCTTCAAATGATCGGGAAAGCATATAGAGCCGGGGTAAAAATAGCGGTCGGCTCCGACCTATGCGGGTACGCGGTAGAGCCGCACGTGTGTGCGCGGGAATTCGCCACTTTGGTAGAAGCAGGTTTAAGCCCCATGGATGCCATTAAAGCAGGCACCAGCGTAGGGGCTGAACTTCTTCAATGGGATGATCAAATAGGCAGTATTGAGGTCGACAAACTGGCTGATATTATTGCCGTGCCTGGAAACCCTCTTTTAGATATTAGCGCTCTAGAAAGGCCCGTATTCGTGATGAAAAATGGGCAGATTATTATAAATGCATTAGAAAAATATTCGGCCATTAACCAGTAAGTCTCTAGTTTTAAAACAACGAAGATAAGGGCGTTAACAAACCATAAGGAGCTCAAATGATTAGAAATTTTATAGGCATAGTTGTTGCAATGACGATCATCGGCTGCTCACAGACTACCGTAACTCAAGTTGACCCCAAACCCAGCCTACCAAATTCTCAACTAGGTAATGAGGTTAGGCGAATCTGCTTTGCAAGCTCTATTAACGGCTGGAAGGAATTCAACGGCGAACGACACTCAGTTATTCTAACTAAAGGTGTCAAGGATGAGTACAAATTGGAATTATCGGGTTTCTGCGATGTCACCAAGGCTATGAGCAATATAGCCACAAGAACACGAGGTTCCTCATGCTTAACCCGTGGCGATGAAATTATCGTCAGCGATGGCTTTTCGGGAGTAGATCGTTGTTTTATTAAAAAGATGTACAAGTGGCGAACAGAAACGTCAGAAGAGACAAAACCTGAAGACAGTGATTCAACGACAGCATCTGACTAAAATAATCGCCAATATTTAGGCCCACAGGGTAAGCCGATTAATATTGAGACTAATGACAAATGGAGATCTGCCAGACAACGTCATCCCTAAGAAATTTTTGATTATCTTCAGAGCTTTATAAAAAAAAGGCCCTCAACATAAATGCGAGAGCCTTAGATATGCTTGTTTTATTGCCCTAGGGAAGATCGTCGACGAGCTCGCCTTCAACTTGCTCCAAAAGGTCTTCGCGGTCCACATTTAAACCCAACATAACTGTTGCGGCCACATAAATTGACGAGTACGTTCCAATACCCACGCCTATCATTAAAGCTATAGCAAAATTGTGGATCAACTCACCGCCGATAAAGAACAATGCTGACAATACCAACATTGTGGTCACCGAGGTGTTAATGGTTCGCCAAAGTGTTTGTGATAGCGACTCATTAATGACTTCTATCGCTGTCGCTTTGCGAATCTTGCGGAAATTCTCTCGAATTCGATCGGACACTACAATGGTGTCATTAAGTGAGTACCCCACTACGGCCAATATCGCCGCCAATACCGTCAGGTCAAACTCAAAACGCGCCAGAGAGAAAATACCTAGCGTGATTACCACATCGTGAACCAAGGCAAGTACGGCCGCGATTGAAAATTTCAATTGGAAACGAATCGCCACATACAACATAACTACTACCAAGGCGGTTAACATTCCAAGGCCTCCATCTTCACGTAATTCTTCGCCAATTTGCGGGCCCACATAATCAACTCTGCGCAATTCAATCTGCTGATTATCACCCTTTAGAACCTCAACGATCTGTTCTGCAAGCTTTTGGTCAGGCTCACCCTGTAGACGGATCAACACGTCTGTTTCAGAACCGAAATGCACTACCACCGGATTATCAAAGCCCGCAGTTGCTAGTTTTTCTCTTAACTGACCAACATCAGCAGGTTGCTCATACCCCACCTCTATTTGAGTGCCTCCAGAAAAATCTAACCCAAGGGCTAGCCCTTGGGTGTACAGAGACCAAGCAGAAACCGTCAGTAAAATTGCTGAGAAGATAACCGCATACTTGCGTATGCCCATAAAGTTGTACACTTTTAAGTCAGCCATGGTCTTCTCCCTAAATCCACAATTTTTCGATTTTGCGGCCACCGACCACTAGATTAACCAATCCGCGAGTCATCACGATCGAGGTAAACATCGACGTTAAGATACCAATCGATAAGGTCACCGCAAAACCTTGCACAGGACCTGATCCAATTAAGAATAAAATCAACGCAACAATTAATGTTGTGATATTGGCATCTAAAATGGATACAAAAGCGCGGTCATAACCGGCACTAATCGAACCCTGTACGGTGGCTCCATTATTACGCTCTTCTCGAATACGCGAAAAAATCAATACGTTGGCATCTACAGCCATACCTACCGTAAGCACGATGCCGGCAATCCCCGGCAGCGTCAGTGTGGCGCCCAGGAGAGACATGAATGCCACCAACAGCAGCAAGTTCATTGTCAGAGCCACATTCGCCGCTAACCCGAAAGCTCTATAGACAACCACCATAAACAGCAGCACCATAGCCATACCAAAGGTGACTGACTTCACACCTAGATCAATATTGTCCGCTCCTAGAGAGGGGCCGATAGTGCGTTCTTCGACAATATACATAGGCGCTGCCAATGCCCCTGCCCGCAGTAATAACGCTAATTCTGAAGATTCTCGCTGCTCAAGACCGGTGATCACAAACTCCTTGCCCAGCTGAGACTGCACGGTTGCCAAACTAATAACGTGTTGCTCGACAAAGGGTACAGGGGTAATCACTAGTTCACCGTTCTCATCGATCGTTTTTTCCAGCTTGGTTTTGTACTCTATAAACAGCACACCCAAGCGACGGCCAACATTGTCACGAGTCGCACGGCCCATCTGCACGGCACCGCCGCCGTCCAGTCTTATACGCACCTGAGGACGACCATTTTGATCAAAGCTAGGTTGCGCGTCGATAACATTTTCACCAGTGATAATAGATTTCTTTTCTAATTCCGCGTCTGGGCCTTGTCCTCTAGGCGTTTTAAATTCAAACCGTTCACCACTCTTACCCTGAGACTCAAACCGAAATTCTAGATTAGCTGTTTTCCCAATAATTCTCTTGGCTTCAGCCGTATCCTGGACACCAGGAAGCTCAACCACAATCCGGTTTTTGCCTTGGCGTGACACTAAAGGTTCAGACACACCCAATTCGTTAACCCGATTGCGCAGTGACGTAAGATTTTGTTTGATAGCACTATCTTCGATAATACTAGACGCTGCAATGCTAAGGTTTAGTACCAGCGATAAAGGATTCTGGCCTGGACTTGTCTCAGGTAAAAGATCACGGTAGCTATTACGAATTAAGGCAGTCGCTTTTTGTACCTGTTCAACATCACGAAACTGACCAATAATCTGGTTTCCCTTGAGCTCAAAGCTCCGATAGCGTATTTTCTCTTTACGCAGTACAGTTTTGATCTCTTGCAAGTCACTTTCAAGGCGAACCGCTATAGCGGAAGCAAGATCAACCTCCAATAAAAAATGTACTCCTCCTCTTAGGTCAAGACCAAGTTTCATTGGCTGGCCACCCAAACTGCTTAGCCAGTCAGGCGTGGTTGGCGCCAAGTTAAGGGCAACAATATACTCACCAGCCATCTCAGCCTGGATAACTTCTTTGGCTCGCAACTGCAAATTAATATCGTTTAGTCGAACTAATAAACTCTCACCATCAGCTTGGCCATCAAAATAGTCAATGCCAGCTTCGCCCAAGGCACCCTCTACTTTTTGCAGCACACTGCCATCAATCACCATAGCTCCACTCTGACCCGACAACTGAATGGCGGGATCTGGCGGATAAAAGTTAGGCGTGGCGTAGATAAAGCCAAAAGCAATCACCAGAAGAATTAATATATTCTTCCACAGAGGAAACTTGTTTAACATGGGTCAACCGGTCCTTTTATTCTCGGGGCGCATTATAACGACATTCCTTACTAAATAGGGGCAGAATCAGGGATTTAAACCCCCCTTATCCCCAATAGCCTGTTTACGGTAAAACTTATCGATAAAGGCATCCAATTCTCCCTCGGCAATCGCATCTCGTAAACCCGCCATGAGCGTTTGATAATAACGTAAATTATGGATGGTATTGAGCTGAGCACTAAGCATCTCACCACACTTTTCCAAATGATGTAAATAACCACGACTGAAGTTAGCGCAGGTATAGCAATCACACTCTGTATCCAGAGGTCCTGTGTCATGGCGATGCCGCGCATTACGAATTTTTACCACCCCAGCACTGGTAAATAAATGGCCATTGCGCGCATTGCGGGTGGGCATCACACAGTCGAACATATCAATGCCGCGACGCACGCCCTCAACCAGATCAGCGGGCTTACCCACCCCCATTAGATATCGAGGTCGGTCAGCTGGCATGATGTCAGCTAAGTGGTCTAGTATGCGAACCATGTCATCTTTTGGCTCTCCCACAGAAAGACCACCAATGGCATAACCATCAAAGCCAATATCGACCAACCCTGCCAACGATTCGTCGCGCAGCGACTCATACATTCCACCCTGAACAATGCCAAACAAAGCGGATGGGTTATCACTGTGGGCATCCTTGCTACGCTGCGCCCAGCGAAGTGATAACTGCATAGAGTCTTCAGCCTCTTTCTCCGTCGCTGGGTATGGCGTGCATTCATCAAATATCATCACAACATCGCTACCCAAATCGGCCTGCACCTGCATAGAGGTTTCAGGATCGATAAACACTGGGCTTCCATCAATCGGCGATTGGAACTTCACACCCTCCTCACTGATTTTGCGCATATCACCCAAGCTAAAGACCTGAAAACCGCCAGAATCGGTGAGAATAGGCCCCTGCCACTGCGTAAAATCATGCAGATCACCGTGTTCCTTAATCACCTCAGTACCAGGCCTCAGCATTAGATGAAAGGTATTGCCAAGAATCATCTCAGCCCCAACCTCTACGATGTCACGAGGCAACATACCTTTCACCGTCCCATAGGTACCCACCGGCATAAACGTAGGTGTCTGAACTGTGCCTCGAGGAAACGTCATCTCACCACGACGGGCTTTTCCATCAGTAGCGGAGACATTAAATTGCATAAAACATTCGCGGCTCATTCGGGTATATCCTGATCAGCATTCGGGTTGTGTAACAAAAACATGGCATCGCCATAACTAAAGAAACGATATCGCTCTGACACTGCCTCTTGATAAGCCGCCATTATAGAGTGATATCCCGAAAATGCGCTGACTAACATCAATAAGGTTGATTCAGACAGATGGAAATTAGTCAGTAAGCCATCAACCACATTAAATCGGTAGCCAGGGTATATAAAAATATTCGTATCACCCTCAAAGGGAGTAATCTGACCACTTCTCGACGCAGTTTCCAAGCAGCGTACACTGGTAGTACCCACCGCAATTACTCGACCACCATTGACCTTGGTTTTGATGACCTGATCACAGATTTCTTGGCTAACTTGCAGCCACTCTGAATGCATCTTATGGTCAGTGATGTTATCAACACGCACAGGCTGAAAAGTCCCCGCTCCGACGTGCAAGGTGACAAAAGCTACCGAAGCACCCTTGGTCTGAATATCCTCGAGCATTTTCTCGTCAAAATGCAGGCCCGCTGTCGGCGCGGCCACCGCACCTAATTGATCAGCATAGACCGTTTGATAGCGAGCCTTATCCTCGTCAGTATCACTGCGATCAATATAAGGCGGCAACGGCATATGTCCAATGGCATCTAAAACCTCCAGTACTGGCCTATTAAAAGCTAAGGTAAATAAACCATCATCTCTGCCTGTCATCTCAGCCGAAAAAGCTTCAGAAAAGATGATCTGGTTTCCTGTCTTCGGCGATTTACTAGCACGAACATGGGCCTGCACCGAATAGGCATTAATTAACCGCTCTACCAGCACCTCTACCTTGCCTCCACTGGCCTTTTCCCCATATAACCGTGCGGCCATAACCTTGGTATTATTGAATACAATTAAGTCGCCCCGTTCAACATGCGATAGAAAATCACTAAACTGCTGATGTTTTACGTCATCACTAGCGGCATCCAGAAATAGCATGCGACTACCCTGCCGCTCTTCAGCAGGCTGACGGGCAATTAACTCATTGGGTAATTCAAAACGAAAATGGTCACGTCGCATAACAAAAACTTAAAAGCTTAAAAGGTTAGGTCGCAAGGGTATAGAAATTACGCTTAAAGCGCCAAATAATTAATAGAAAAACCTTCAACCCGGTTTCCTTAGAGAGTCATGGTTAAATCTGTTGACCCACTATTGATCACTGCTATAATCGCCGCCCTACTGCAGTACCTGCAGATAGAGAATGCCAGTGTGGTGGAATTGGTAGACACACGGGATTCAAAATCCCGCGCCCTTAAAAGCGTGCCGGTTCGAGTCCGGCCACTGGTACCATTTTCCTTCCCTTTGTAGATCGAAGGGATTATTTTCAGCGATGGTCAAAAGATAATGGAACTCAAAAGAACTTTGGCTTTGGCACCATTGACGTCCATGATGACGGCAGCGCCACAGAGACGGGGATGACTAGCTCGATTGCAGATTATTCAGGCACTCAGCACCGGCTAAAACTGACGCTCATAGATAATAACCATTTCAGTCAAACCTTTATGATGAATGACGTTGAGGTAACACAAACCTATAAGCGTATGTAATTACGCTACTAGACGAACCTAGGGTCTGTAAATTCGGGTTGCCGTCCCTTGAAACATAGCGTCTTTTTCGTATTCGCTGAAGCCTGTCGTCATTTTTTTAAAAGCATTCCAAATCACTGCGTAAGAAACAGATAATTTATCGACGGGGAAGTTACTTTCGAACATGCATCGGTCAGGGCCAAAGCAGTCAATAGCATGCAGATAATAACCCTTATGGGCAGCGACAATTTCATCTGAATTAGCGGGCAAATCACGTCCATTCCACCCCCAACCATTAATCTCCATGGCCAGGCCACCTAATTTAGCCACAACATTTGGGCATTGTGCGAGCTCCTTAACGTCAGCTTTCCACTGCGGAAAAAGTTCCGCCTGTTTTCCAGAATAAGGACCAATGCCAAGGGGACCTCCAAAGTGATCAAAAACAATAGTGGTCTCTGGAAAAGCACGGGCTAGATCAGTGAGTTCTGTTATTTGACTATGCAGCAACCAGGCCTCAAACGTGAGGCCCAAAGGCGCCAGCTTGGCGAAACCTTCTCGAAAGTCAGTTTGCATCATTAACTTTTCAATTCGGCCTGCATACCTATCCACCACGGGCGGATCAGGATAAAAAGCTGTGGAGTGTCTAATACCGCGCAACAAACCACCAGCGGCTTCAGCATGAGCCTGTAAAACCTCATCAACCTGAGCTCCAAGAGTTAGATTGGCATGGCACACCATTCCTAAAATGGGCGGTTTCCCATATTTTTTGTCTTGCTGCGACTGATCTGCCTGTGCTCTTACAAACTCAGTCTCACCTACAGGCCTCAAATGTTGGGGGCCTTGAGTTCTATACTCAGCCCCACATTCGATAAATACCGTACCGATAATGTTGTGCCCAGTTTGAGTGTCGGCCCACAGATCATCTAACTCATAAGGCATATCCGTCCGCCAAAGATGGTGATGGGGGTCTAAAATTGCCCGCTCAGGGTCAATAATCTCTTCTCTTACTTGGGCATGCCAGCGATCTAGTTCATTCATTGATTGGTTTCCTGTTGCTCAATACGAGATGAGTTTTAGCCCTCACCTACTATTTTTTTGAGCTTTTTTAGCAGCACGTCGGCGCTCGGTGGCGTCAAAGGCGGCGCTGCCTATATGCTCTTCGCCCCGCCCCTTAGCTAACTCTACCTGTTTTTGCCGCTCAGCAAAACGCTGCTTACGATCTTCTGCTACGACATCATGGCAATGATGACAGGACAAGCCTTGCTGATAAAACTCAGAACTCTTTTCTTGCTCCGTAATTGGCATTCGACAAGCATGGCACTGATCATAAGAACCGCGTTTGAGCTCATGATCTACTGCAACCCGATTATCGAACACGAAACACTCGCCTTGCCATAGTGTTTGGTCTTTGGGTACTTCTTCTAAATATTTAAGAATCCCACCCTCAAGGTGGTATACCTCTTTAAAGCCCTGCTCTTTCATGTACGCCGTGGACTTCTCACAACGGATGCCACCCGTACAAAACATAGCTACTTTTTTATGTTTTTCTTTATCAAGATTTTTCTGAGCCCAGGCCGGAAAATCACGAAAGGTCTTTGTCTGTGGATCAATGGCATTTTTAAAAGTCCCTATCTCGACCTCATAATCATTACGCGTATCTACAACCACTACATCTGGATCAGAAATAAGCGCGTTCCAATCACTAGGCTTCACGTAAGTGCCGACGACCTGTTTAGGATCTATGCCCTCAACGCCCATAGTGACAATCTCTTTCTTTAGCTTCACCTTAGAGCGATAGAAAGGAATTTCACTATGAAAAGAGTTCTTCTGGTCAATATTAGACAGTTGCGGCTGTTGCTCTAACCATGTGAGAACCGTTTGCACATCATCGGGCAACCCAGAGATAGTGCCATTAATACCTTCTGCTGCCAGCAGTAAGGTGCCAAAAACATTATGGTCAGTCATGAGCTTTTGAAGCGGAGTCTGGAGATCCTCAAAATCAGGCAACGATACAAATCTGTACAACGCGCAGGTGAGATATTTATCTGACATCAATATTCCTAACTTATGATCGTGTTACCGGTGAAACTCGAAGCCGCCATTGTAGCAAATCAAGGCTTTTATCAGTCCCTAATCGAGGTTTAATTATACCAGCCCAAAGAAATCATCAGTCTGGTAAGGCTTATAATGAGTCATCGATCTCCTAAAATCCGCTGGCCCGGATATACGCCTTCAATGAGTTCACCATTACTAACGACCAATTGACCTCCAACAATCACATGAGGAATGCCTGTGGGCGGCTGATAGGGATCGCCGTAAACTGCATTAGCTTCCACTGTGGTAGGGTCAAAAATGACGATATCGGCATCGGCGCCCTGCTGAATACGCCCTTTTTTATCAAAATCATCGGACGCTTGGGATAACCACTGGGCTTGATAGAGGCTCATTCGGGCCAACCCGTCTGATAGGGTTAATAATTTGGTATCACGAACGTAATGGCCCAATACTCGAGAGAAGGTGCCGGCAATATTAGGGTTTGTTTTGACACTCAGATCGACCGCTGGCAAGGCATCGGTAGCAACCATCATTCGCGGCCACTGCAAAGCCGTTTTCATCCAGTCTTCTTTGACATAGTGATGGTTAACCGAGCCCCTAGGTTGTTCTCTTGCGTACTTATCCCAAGTTTCTTTAGTCAGCCATTCACCTGTAGCAATCCATTGAACATCTTCATAGGTGATATCAAACATACCCTGCCAATCACGATGACGAAATACATCGGCCGAGATGCTGGTGCCACCAGCTGCATAGGAAAGGGTTTCGGTAGCAATATTGGCGCCCTCTTGATTCGCGGCATCGATCATCTGCAGCCATTCACCGACACGGCCCATGGCATTGTGCGTTATATGCACTACAAATAACGGTGCGTTAGTCTCTTTTGCAAGATTAATGACGTCAATGAGGCCAGCAGGATCGCCTGTATAACCGCGCCGTAAATGAACATGAATTGGAACCTGCCTTTCCCCTGCCACTTCAAACAACATGCGCAATTCATCAGCCGACACCGCCGAGGTAAGATAATCTAGTAGAACTCCAATGCCTAGACCACCTCCATCAATACCTTGATTTATCATTACTCTCATAGCTTCAATCTGGTCTTTGGTAGCCTTTGTTGTCCAAGATTTCCCATCCATTTGAAAGGTGTCAGTGGTATTCCCAAATATATATTCAATATTTAAACCTTCCATGACCTTTGACCTCACCGCATAGTGAGCCACCGAAGCGCCATAATTTAAGTGCGCCCCTCCTCTATAATCTTGCCCAAAAAAACTCACGGGAAAAGCCCCCGCCTCCATGTCCAATTGAGTGGTGACACCATCCAATAGATTCATGCGCTGTCCCAATTTGGTGGGAGTATGGCTATGAATATCTATAAAACCAGGCGCAACAACCAAGCCTTTAGCGTTGACCGTCTTCGCTCCCATCAGCGGTTTGGTTGAGATAGATTTAATGGTGCCAGCATTAATGCCTAGGTGGCGAATACCATCAAGACCAGTTTCTGGGTCCACCACTCTTCCGTTGGCTATAACCATATCGTAATTTTGCGCATTGACGTGCATGTTAAAAGTGGGCATCACTAATAACAAAATCTGGAAGGTTCGTATATTAAACATTTATCTGCCCTTTGGTGATCCTGACTTCAAAGAAGATACTTTTGATATCGATCATGTTCGCATCTACGATCAGGCGGGGACATTAATCTTCTCTGACAAGTTTAATTAAATCGACTGATTAATATCTAACAACGTTTTTAAGGGGTCGGCCGCTTGGGTAATAGGTCGACCAATAACAAGGTAATCACTACCCATTGCCACCGCATCAACTGGCGTCACAATTCGTCGCTGGTCATCTGCCGCATTACCATCCAGACGAATACCTGGCGTAACCAATTTAAAATCCTTCCCTAGTGCGGCTTTTAAGCTTGACGATTCTCGGGCGGAACAAACAACACCATCAAGTCCGGCGCTTTTAGCTAACCGGGCCAAATGCAAAACCTGGTCACTGGCACTCCTTTGGATACCAATCTCTTCAAGATCTGTATCGTCCATACTAGTCAACACCGTCACCCCTATCAGCAGCATGTTACTGCCTTTTTCCTCTAACGCCTGTTTGGCAGCGCACATCATGCGACTACCACCAGAAGCATGGACGTTCGCCATCCATACCCCCAAATCAGCAGCAGCACCGACCGCTTTAGCCACCGTATTAGGTATATCATGAAGTTTTAGGTCTAGAAAAACGTCAAAGCCGCTACTAACAAGGCGCTCAACAACTGCTGGGCCGGCAATAGTAAACAGCTCTTTGCCGACTTTTAATCGACACTGGGTTGGATCCAATTGTGCAGCAAGCGCTAAGGCATCGCTCTGATTGTCATAATCTAGCGCTACTATTACTTTTGGTGAAACAGAGCTCATGACTTGGTGAATCCTTCTTTTGTAGCACTGGTTAGTTTACGTCGATAGGAAATTACCATCACCGAGCTTGCTAACATCCCCAACAATGCTCCTATGGCAAAAAAAACTAACAGCCAAACACCGACACTCATTATGGGGCCATTGATAAAAATAAAGCTAACACCCAACGACTGGCTATTTTCCAAGGCAAAGAATGCACCGACCATAGCAACAGCAAGAATCAAAAGAAATTTGATAAACAGCCAAATACCGCGCACGTTGCTACCTCAGTCAAGATTAAGATGTCCCTCTATTGTAACCTTTGGTTAACTAGTCCACAAAAATTCAGCTAACTTTTCCCAAAAAAGAGAGCTTTCGTCTTTAGGTCCCTACAATTTTAAGATCCAGCGGTTACAAAAATACGCTTAACCTTTTAATAAGTCAGTACGCTAAACACCTTGCTGAGAGCCCCACAATATAGTCTCCGGCTCTAATTAAATGAATATATTACAGTTACAAATCGTATTAGCGGTATCTTCGAATTAGTAATCGAACAATAATTGAGACAAAAAAAAGCGGCTGTAGATGTTCTCTACGCCGCATTTTTAAACTGACAATAAACTCTGAAAAGTGATTAGGCGTCTTTCTTGGCTGCGCCAAATCTCTTATTAAAGCGATCGATTCGACCACCCGCATCAGCAACTTTCTGCTTGCCCGTATAAAACGGATGGCAAGACGAGCAAACGTCTAAATGGATTGAGTTGGCACGTGTTGAGCCAACTTTTATAATATTGCCACAACTGCAAGTTGCAACCAATTCGTTATAGGTTGGGTGAATCTCAGTTTTCATCTTATACTCCAAGTTACGAACCGCCACCTCATCTTTAAACTGATAAATCCTGCCTTAAAACAGGTCAGTTCTTGTAAAGCACGGTAGGCCATTTCTAAAGAGCGCGGATTCTAGCAGAAACCGCAGAAGTTACAAAAGGAATTCTCAACTTTTTATGTCTGATTTAGCACCTTTAGTTGTCCGCATTGCGGTGCCCTCGCCATTACGACGTGTATTTGACTATCTGGTGCCTGAACATGTGCTCCAAGATAACCCAGAAGCAAAAGCCGAGATTGGTTGCCGAGTGCTTGTAACCTTTGGTCGGCGGGAGGTGACGGGGTTAATTGTCGGCACCGGAACCACAAGCGAATTCGACATTGACAAACTAAAACCTGTGGGACGATTGCTTGATTGCTCCCCACTACTACCAGAATCATTGTTTAACTTATTTGTGTGGGCGGCCAACTATTATCAATACCCAATTGGCGATGCATTGCTTAGCACCCTGCCTACGTTATTGCGCAAAGGCGACCCTCTTCCCGAGACTTCTCGCCGCTTTTGGCAACTCACTACCAAAGGCAAAGGATTAGGGCCTACGTCTTTGAAAGGAGCGCCAAGCCAACAAGCACTAACTGACGAATTGAAAAATAAAGGCAAGGTAGATGACGTAAAGCTTGTAGCCGCCTACTCAAGATCAATGTTGTCCGCGCTCGAAGAGAAAAAACTGATCGAAGTGGTAATGGTGGAAACGCCACCCCACTCCTTAGATAATATTCTTAAGGAAGACGCCCTCACGCTCGATAGTGGCCAGGAAAAAGCGTTCAACAGCATTGACGATCATGGATTTAATGCCTATTTATTGGACGGCGTCACCGGCAGCGGTAAAACAGAAATCTATTTACAGGCCATTGAAAAAACATTGCGTTACGGTCGTCAGGCGCTGGTTTTGATTCCTGAGATCAGTTTGACACCGCAAACCGAAAAACGATTCCGTGATCGATTTAATGCACCTCTGGTTACTCTGCACTCCGGCTTAACCGATAAACAGAGGCTCGCAGCTTGGATGAGCGCCAAATCTGGAGATGCAAAAATAATTTTAGGTACTCGCTCAGCGATATTCACACCCCTGCAAAATCCTGGTGTGATTATTCTTGACGAAGAGCATGATCAATCCTACAAGCAACAAGACGGTTTTCGTTACTCAGCTCGAGATCTCGGCGTAATAAGAGCCCGCCAGGAGGATATACCTATTATTCTTGGCTCAGCAACGCCCTCCCTTGAGTCGCTCAATAACTGCGAAATGGGTCGCTATAAGCATCTTTTACTAAAGTATCGAGCAGGTAATGCTACCCAGCCAGATTGGAGTCTGATCGATCTAAAAACAGAGCGGACCGAAGCCGGAGTTTCATCTTCTACTCTAACGGCAATAAAGCAAACCATCACCAATGGCCATCAAGTTTTAGTCTTTCTCAATCGCCGCGGCTTTGCCCCAGCCATGCTATGCCATCAGTGTGGCTGGTCCGCCAATTGCCATCACTGCGATTCACGTCTCACTGTTCATCGGGCCCGCAGCCGTCTCATCTGCCATCACTGTGACTACCAGCAACGTATCCCTCATCTATGCCCAAACTGTCAGGGGGCCCAGTTAATTGCTGCAGGGGAAGGCACAGAGCGCAGTGAAGCCTATTTACAACAATGTTTTCCCGACTCTAAAGTGTTGCGAGTCGACCGTGATAGCACGCGTAAAAAAGGTGCGATGAAAGAGGTTTTTGATATTGTCGATAAGGGAGAGCCATGCATACTAATTGGCACTCAGATGCTATCCAAGGGGCATCACTTCGCTAATGTCACACTCGTTGCAGTACTCGACGCTGACTCTGGTCTGTTTAGCCCAGACTTTCGCAGTCACGAACGAATGGGGCAGCTACTAACACAGGTCGCTGGCCGCAGCGGCAGGGGAACCATACCGGGGCGAGTGCTAATACAAACGCATCAGCCGCAACACCCCCTTCTAGAAATTCTTATCGAAAAAGGTTACGCCTACTTTGCCGCACAGCTTTTATCTGAGCGCGAACTAACTCAGTTGCCGCCTTTTCGTTACATGTCGGTCATCAGAGCTGAATCTGAGCGCGCCAACGAAGCAGAAGCTTTTTTGCGAATGGCTCGACAGATCGCCGAAAGTCTTAGCCCGCCAACCCCTCTATTAAGTTATCTAGGACCGCTGCCTGCGATGCTAGAAAAACGGGCTGGACGATTCCGTTTCGTATTGCAGGTTGAAGCGTCCAAACGATCATTATTACAATCATTGCTGTCTTCTCTTGCATTGCAGCTTGAAAGCCATAAAGCATCGAGGCGAGTGCGCTGGTCTATTGATGTGGATCCTCAAGAACTCTAAGACATAGACTAATTATTCGCTCACCCCTATTTTACCTTTGCCAATAACCCAACATTTCACCTACAATCCCTACTCAGCACAAAGTAACGTATTTATGGCACAGAATTCTTCAAAAAATGGTTCAAATCGTTATACGAGGGCGCAACCATCCTCCGAAAAGTCATCGCGCCCTGCGTTTATGTCCGGATTGGTCATTGGCGCTTTGATTATGTATTTTTTCCCTCTCATTAATGAGTCGTCTCCAAGTGACGCTGCAGCAGCTGTTAATGAAATTGTCGAAAAAGCTGATCTAAAAGAGCTCAAATTTGACTTTTATACCTTGCTGAAAGAAACAGAAATATTAGTACCTGATGACCAAGATTCAGCTAATACAGCTGATCCAGAAAAAGACGCTGTCTATGTATTACAGGCTGGATCGTTCAAGAATATACGGGATGCTGAAAATCTCAAAGTCGAATTACTTTTGATGAATTTGTCAGCCGAAAGTGAAAGCGTAAAAAGCAAGAATGGCGACATCTGGCATAGAGTATTAGTAGGACCCTTCACGGACACCTCAAAAATGGCATCCGCCAGAGCTAAGCTTGCTGAAAATAATATCGACAGTTTAAAACTAAAACGTAAACAGTAGTTTTAGATACACGTTTAGTCCTGTTTAATTCAATAGCAGTGGAGTGACTGCTCCACCTATAAAAAAGCATCGTACTCCAACGCTGTTATACGTGTGTCAAACTCATGCTTTTCTTTACGTTTGCACAGGGTGAAGTTCCTCTGTAACTCAGCGCCTAAGTATTGACCAATAAAGTCTGAGTCTTCAAATACACCAATTGCATCGTTCCAAAAATGAGGCAGTGTAGGCTTTACATCACCCGCATCACCCTCAATAGGCTCGGGTGCAGATAGCTTTCTCTCAATGCCGGACAAGGCTCCAGCCAAAATCGCGGCCACCGCCAAGTAAGGATTTGCATCTGCGCCAGCCACGCGGTGCTCAATACGCATAGCACGATGATCGCCTCCAGGAATACGAATAGCTGTGGTGCGATTTTCATACCCCCAGTTAGCTGACAATGGCGCGAAACATCCCGGGGTCATACGTCTGAAAGAATTAATGTTAGGAGCCAGAATAGCCATGCTATCGGCCATAGTATCAACGCAACCCGCTACGGCATGGCGCAATAAATCAGAACCTTGATCAGTGCCATCATCGAACACATTATTGCCCTGCTCATCGAGTAAGCTGAAATGAATATGCATGCCATTGCCAACTTCTTGCGCAAAGGGTTTGGCCATAAAAGAGGCAATCTTGTCGTGCTGACGAGCAACACTTCGAATCGCTCGTTTAAGCATACTACCCTGATCGCAAGCCCTCATCGCGCTGTCTTGATGATAGAGATTAATCTCAAATTGGGATGGACCAAATTCTGTGACTAGAGTGTCTATCGGTAGATGTTGTACTTTTGCGGCATCTGCAATGGCATCCATCAAGGGCGCTGCATTTCGCATGGTATCGAGGCCATAGGTTTGGCCACCCAAGGCTGGGCTACCATCTAAAGCGCGCTGAGTATGCTGCGGTTGACCGAATTTATCTTGATCCAATGTTAACAAATGAAATTCTATCTCGCTGGCAACGACAGGAGTTAGGCCTAACGCTGCATATCGATCAAGTACGCTTTGTAATACTGACCGGCAGTCTCCACCGAACGGCGCATCACCCGCTTCGTTACCCATTGAAATAATTATCTGTGCGGTAGGCTTGTCGGCCCAAGGCACTCTGGCCAAAGTTTCAGGATGAGCCTCACAAATACCATCAGTATCGCCATTTTCTTCGACTAACTCATCTTGGTCGCGACCCCAGCAATCTAACGAACAGGCGCTGAGGGGCATTTTAAAACCACCGTCAAATACCTTGCTAATTTGAGACCTAGGAAGCCATTTGCCACGCTGATTACCATTAAGGTCATGCAAAATGACTTCAAATATTTCAATGTCTGGATTGTCTTGTAAAAACTGGTCAAGCTTTAGGTCACTCACCGTAAACTCCAAGCTATTTGTTAATTATTAAACACATTATCCTATAGTATCTGATAAGAGACAGCTGTTCACCAGTAGCACTACCCTTAGAGGGTATTCTGCAACGACTAAATCTGCCTAGTATAAGATTGATAAACTAAAGGATATGATGATGTTAAAGGGTATGTTGACGATAATAGCGACGATATCAGTGCTAATGGCATCGAGTTGTGCCGAACAAAAATCAATCTCAGCAGACACTGTATTTATCAATGGTGTGATCTACACGGCCGATAACGAACAATCAGTGGTCTCCACTCTCGCCGTAAAAGACGATATCCTAGTGTATGTTGGCGATCTAGATACCGCCGAACAGTTTATTGGTGTGCAGACTCAGACTATTGACTTGAAAGGCAAGATGATTATTCCTGGCCTGCATGATGTACATATTCATTTAGCCGGCATCGTTGAAACTGACACCTGTGACCTAGCCAGTCAGTCCTTCACTCTTGAAGCTCTGGTGCCTCGTTTAAAAAAATGCATTAATCGTTTACAACTACCTTTAGGTGATTGGTTAACAGTAGAGCAATGGGCGTATTCAGGAGGCAATGAACCCTCAGTAAAACTGCCTACCATCCGTAAGGCTTTAGATGCCGTGTCAACTAAACACCCGATCGTTTTGCTAGGAAATGATGGTCACCATGGCGCTGTCAACAGCCATGCATTAAACCTAGCTGCCGATCGCGCCGGCAATGTGGTCGGTCTAAATCAAGAAACACTCAATAAGGAATTTGCAACTTTTAAAGAACTTGTTGGCGTCGATTCTTCGGGCGAGCCTAATGGCATGATCAACGAAGACGCACGTAAATTAGTCAATGTTCCTAATCTTTGGGGCTACCCTGATATTGATTTAGCGCTTTATCAAAAAATTGGTCAGCGACTAGCCGCCTCAGGAATCACATCGACCATGGAAGCTTCACTTAAAGAGCACGACATCGATCTTTTTGCCAAATGGGCTAAACAATCGCCGTTGACTCATCGCATGACTGTCGCTTTTTTTGCGGATTTTGAAGATTATCGACCATCCCCAGATAAACCCATCAGTATCGAACGTCTTATTAGTGAATTTACGGCTATCCAACGCAGACATAAGAATGTAGAAAACTTAAAAATTGATACCGCAAAAATCTTCGTTGACGGCGTTACGGAAGGTAATCCCCATGCAAACCCTCCAGCGTTGCCAAATGCCGCCTCTTTAACGGATTATTTACAACCCCAATTCAAGGTGGATGCCAATACTCAGGCGCTAGAAGTCATTGGATATGTGGACACAGAATCTGCGGCCTGTATTGAGCTGCGTCATCAAGCCGACGCCAACTTACCCACCATGTCGGCAAAAGATTTTTATGCTGAACAGGGCTTTTCTCCTCTCCAATGCAGGAAATTCAACGGGGTATATGAACGAGAAGAAATTTTTATACGAGACTATACTTTGGCCCTTTATGATGCGGGTATTAATGTTCATAGCCATGCCATCGGTGATCGGGCGGTTCGCTTAGCGTTGGATAGCTTTGCTGAGGCCAAAAAACAAAGCCCTAAATCTAAAGCAAAGGTCTCGATGGCTCACGCACAAATAATGCACCCAGACGACATCTCACGTATTGCTGATCTGAACGTCTACATGGCCTTTACGTACTCATGGATCGAGCCTTTCGTGGAATACCAAATGATGGTATCGCCTTTTATTGACCCCATTATGTCTAAAAATGATCTGTTCGATCCCGCCGGCTATGTCTACCAAAACAGTTATCCCGCTGGGTCTGTACTTGAAGCCGGAGGCGTATTAGTAGCTGGCAGTGACGCGCCCGTTGATGCTCGCGACCCGCGACCGATGTTGAATATTGAAAAAGCGGTGACGCGTAAGAATGAAATAAGTGGCCGCATATATAATGAAAGTGAATCCATCTCTGTTCGTGATATTTTGGATGCCTACACCATCAATGGAGCTGCGATGCTCGATCAGCAAGACATTACGGGCTCATTAGAAGTCGGCAAAAAAGCTGATTTTGTGGTCCTGAGTCAGGACTTATTGAAACTAGAGGAACAAGGGGAAAGTGACCGCATTTCAGATACGCAGATCCTTTCGACCTGGTTTGACGGGCGAGAAATATACGCCGCGCCAAGGGATTAGCCATCGAGATCTATTTCTGCGCCATCTTCTGGGTATTTTATAGAATCCTATCTGCCCCTGGCGCTCATACCTCTGCGGATCTGCCTGCCAAACTCTTGGAACACAGCTGTCGATACCTTGTTAGATTCAAACTGCCATTCGGGATGCCATTGCACCCCCATTATCCAATTATCTTGACCATTGTAGCCTGCTGCCAGGGAAACCGCCTCTACGAGGCCGTCATCAGCAACAGCTTCAATCACTAAATTTTCTGCCAATTGATTAATACCCTGGCTGTGTAGGGAGTTTACCTGCCAGGTAGTCTCTCCAGTAAGCTCTTGTAATCGGCCATCCTTAGCAAAACTAACTGAGTGCACTGGGCCATATTGACCGTCACGATCCTTTGTTTTGTCTTCACGATGGTCATGATAACCCTCCACCTCATGAATTTTTGCGTGAAGTGTTCCACCAAAGGCGACATTAAGCTCTTGAAATCCACGGCATACCGCCAAAATAGGTACGCCCTGCTTCATGCATTCATTAATTAACTGTAAAGTTAGGCTATCTCGTTGAGGATCCTCTAGCGTCCCTTCCTCGTGGGGGGGACCCTTAAAATGATGCGGTTGAATATTAGAAGGACTTCCCGTCAGAAACAAACCATCAAATTGGCTTACTAAATCCTCAATAGCATAGAGGGTGTTTAGGTCGGTAATGTCAGTACCATTCCCGAAAGCTGGCAATAGCATTGGCATTACGCTTGCACCATGGGCCACAGCGTTGATATATTTCTCACCGGCGCCGTGAAATTGATGGGGACCATTAGCGATTACATCGCAGGCAATTCCTACTAAGGGTAGCGACTTAGGCATAGTGTTTTCTCATATTTTATGGCGTACTAAAACATCCACTTTCGAACAATTTATTATCTTTAATAAAAGAGCTTTCACCACCCCTTTTGGGTGACTGACTCGAGCTTTAATTTGTGGTCAAATAATCATACACCAGTGACTATTTAAACATACTCTTTTAGGGTTAGTTCGCTCTTTAATATAGCGAGACTACAACAAACAATGGGTCAGTTACCACGAGATAAATTATGAATAAAATCAGAACGACAGCAGAGTGGCAGAGATTAGACGCAGATCGACATCTTCATCCTTTTACCGACTTTGGTGACTACCAGCGGAATCCTGGGAGAATTATTGATCGTGCCGAACATATTTACATCTATGACACTGATGGCAACCAAATGTTGGACGCCATGTCTGGCCTATGGTGTTGTAGTTTTGGTTATAGTCAACCTACTATAGCCGCATCGGTCAGCGAGCAATTTAAGCAACTACCATACTACAATAACTTTTTTCAATGCAGTAATACCCCAGCGGTAGAACTTGCTGATCGTCTGGTGAACTTAACGCCAAAGCAGTTTACTCATGTTTTTTTCACCAATTCAGGATCCGAGGCAAATGACACCAATATTCGCCTGATCCGTCGTTATTGGGATACTAAAAAGCAGCCGAAAAAACGAATTATTTTGGCTCGCACAAGTGCCTATCATGGCAGCACCATTGCATCAGCTAGCCTTGGTGGCTTTGAATTTGTCCATAACCAATTTGAAACTCTGCCCTACGTTCAGCATATTGCTGACCCCAACTGGTATGTCAGCGGTGGCAATCTCAGTGAAGAAGAGTTTGGTCTTCAAGCAGCGCGAGAACTAGAAAAAAGAATAGATCAGCTGGGTGAAGAAAATGTCGCCGCGTTTATCGCAGAACCTATCCAAGGTGCCGGTGGGGTTATTGTGCCTCCCGACAGCTACTGGCCAGAAGTCCGTCGTATTTTAAAAGAACGCGATATTCTTTTTGTTAGTGATGAGGTTATCTGCGGTTTTGGTCGCACCGGCAAGCTATTTGGTTGTGAAACCTATGGCATGGAACCCGATCTACTAACCTTCGCCAAGGCAGTCACCAACGGCTTTCAGCCATTGGGCGGCGTTATGGTCAGCGAAAAAGTCGCTGAAGTTATTACTGGTGATGGCGGTGAATTTGGTCATGGGTTCACCTATTCTGGCCATCCTATTGCTTGTGCAGCGGCACTGGCCACTATGGATGTACTGGAAAACGGAAACTTTGTACAGCGCGTGGCAGACGATATAGGTCCCTATCTGCAACAGCAGTGGACTGCACTAGGCAATCATCCTATTGTGGGTCATGTTCGTGGTGCTGGAATGCTTGGCTCGATCGAATTGGTGCGTGACAAAGAGAGTCGTGAACGCCTTGAGCCTGAGCAGAAGTCCGGTGGTATTTGTCGCGAGTTTTGCGTGGCTAATGGCTTGATTATGCGAGCCGTGGGCGACTCGATGATTATTTCACCCCCTTTTGTTAGCACTCATGAAGAAATTGATTTATTGATTGCGAGAGCGACCAAATCCCTGGATCAAACTGCGGAACATTATTCCGTATAAAAAGATTTAGTGCGCACTGAGTTACAATAAGCATATTAGAGCATCAATAAATTGATGCGCTTTATAGAGGAAGTTTCGAATGGCAAGTGATTGGGGAAAGTTCAACTGGCAAGATCCGTTTAATCTCGATGATCAACTCAACGATGAAGAGCGTCTAGTGCGCGACACAGCCGCAGCCTATGCTCAAGAAAAATTAGCTCCTCGAGTTCTTGAGGCCTACCGCCAAGAGAGCACCGATCGAAACATATTTAATGAAATGGGCGAGTTGGGCTTGCTAGGCTCAACTATCGATGGCTATGGCTGCCCCGGCGTTAGCTATGTTAGTTATGGCCTGGTGGCTAGAGAGGTTGAAAGGGTAGATTCTGGCTACCGTTCAATGATGAGTGTTCAGTCCAGTCTGGTCATGTACCCTATTTATACCTATGGAACTGAGCAACAAAAAGAAAAATATCTCCCCAAGCTTGCGACCGGGGAGTGGGTAGGCTGCTTTGGGCTTACTGAACCCGATGCTGGGTCTGATCCTGGCGGCATGAAAACCAGAGCCAAAACAGTGGATGGCGGATACATTATTTCTGGCAGTAAGATGTGGATTAGTAACTCACCAATTGCCGATGTCTTTGTTGTTTGGGCTAAAACTGACGATGGCATCATTCGTGGTTTTATTCTCGAAAAAGGCATGAAAGGACTTTCTGCACCTAAAATCGAAGGTAAATTAGCACTACGTGCATCTATTACCGGCGAGATTGTTATGGATGAAGTGTTCGTTGCCGACGAACAGCTAATGCCCAATGTACAAGGTCTTAAAGGGCCCTTTGGTTGCCTAAATTCCGCGCGCTATGGTATCAGTTGGGGTGCTTTAGGCGCTGCCGAAAGTTGCTGGCACGCAGCACGGCAATATACGTTAGATCGAGTGCAGTTCAACCGACCCCTGGCCGCTAACCAGCTTATTCAATTTAAGCTGGCCAACATGCAGACCGATATTAGTCTAGGCTTGCAGGGGTCTCTTCGCGCTGGGCGTTTAAAAGAACAGGGTAATCTGGCTCCCGAGCTAATATCACTGCTGAAGCGTAATAACTGCAGCAAAGCACTGGAAATAGCTCGAATGGCGCGCGACATGCATGGCGGAAATGGTATTTCTGATGAATATCCAGTGATGCGCCATATGCTAAATCTTGAAGTCGTCAATACCTACGAAGGTACCGCAGATGTGCATGCCTTGATCTTAGGCAGAGCGCAAACCGGTATTCAAGCCTTTAGTTAGATTGACTCATAGATAAGGAAAATCATGGCGGGTCCACTCACAGGTTATCGCGTACTGGATATGAGTCGGGTACTAGCCGGCCCTTGGGCTGGACAATTACTAGCTGACCTAGGTGCAGACGTCATCAAGGTAGAGCGGCCTAAGGTAGGCGATGATACACGCCATTGGGGACCTCCCTATTTAAAAGATGCGACGGGCGCTGATACGGAAGATGCCGCCTACTTTTTCTCAGCTAATCGCGGAAAACGATCCCTTACCGTCGACATTACTCAGCCAGAGGGTCAGGATATTATTCGCAAACTGGCGTCTAAAGTTGATGTGTTGATTGAAAATTATAAAGTGGGAGGCCTGGCTAAATATGGGCTTGATTACTCTTCATTAGAAAAGCTTAATCCTAAACTGGTCTACTGCTCGATCACTGGCTTTGGCCAAACTGGACCTTACGCCCAACGCCCCGGCTACGATTTTCTCATCCAAGGTATGGCTGGGCTAATGAGTGTTACAGGCGAACCCGATAGCCAAAATGGTGGCGGCCCCACCAAAGTTGGCGTCGCAGTAACAGACATATTTACTGGGCTCTACGCTGCCAATGCTATTCAAGGTGCTCTGTTAGAACGCCATCATTCCGATATGGGACAGTATATTGACCTTGCTCTACTCGACGTTCAGGCCGCCGTCATGGCCAACCAAGCCAGCAATTATCTCATTGGTGGCCAAATCCCAGGTCGCTTAGGCAATGCACATCCCAATATAGTCCCCTATCAAGCATTTGCCACCTTAGACAGTCATGTTATTGTCGCGGTAGGAAATGACCAACAGTTCCAGCGCTTCTGCAAAGCCATCGGTGAACCTAAATGGGCTGACGACCAACGTTATGCGACTAACACTGCACGTGTTAATAACCGCGTGACGCTTTGTGGCCAAATTACCAAGCATCTCAAACAACAAACTAGTCAGTATTGGCTATCTAAATTTGAAGACCATGCAGTTCCCTGCGGCCCCATCAATACCATAGATCAAGTATTCGACGACCCCCAGATACAGTCGCGTAATATGGTTTTAACCATGCAAGATCCACGTGCGGGTGAACTAAGATTAGTCGCCAACCCAATAAACTACAGTCGATCGCAAATAGAATACCATCTGGCACCCCCCCAGTTAGGCAATCAAACCATTGAGATTTTGCAAGAGTATTTGGAATACGCTGAGACTACGGTCAAAGTATTGGAATCAAACGATGTAATATAGCCGCAGTAGACCATCCTTATATTCATTAAAATGGCTTTAGTGAGCGATGCGAGTCAACTAACCACCTGACAAGTATTAATAGCATCGAGACCTAGCAAGAAAAAATCATAATAGCGATCCCCAACCCAATGGAATCTGATTTATACGTAAATTTCTGTAAATCGCTTTAATCTATAGATAAATTTATAGTCTAAATAGAGGCCGATTTCGTTGTAAAAAACATGCGTTAGAGCGTTTTTTGGTATAGGATTGGCAAAGACTTGGACCAAAAGTTCCTTTTTTTTTGGGAATTGATGTTTTCCTGTTATATTTTTTCAGGGTAACAAGTCAACTAAAAGCTACTATTGGGCAGTTTAATTGAGTTTTTTCACTTTTTAATGGGTGAATACAACAGTGTCAACGAGAGCTGATCTTGATGCCAGTAGCGGTAAAAATAAATACTTGGGAGATATTAAATGAAACTTACACCTTTAACTAAAGCCATACGTGCTTCAATCGGGGCCTCGCTGTTGTTAACCGCAGCAATGCCACTGATGGCGCAAGATACAAATGAAGAAGTAGAAGTCGAAGAGGTAGTGGTAACGGGCTCGCGTATTAAGCGTCCTACAGCTCCTTCATCACAAACTGTTATTAGTATTACGGCTCAAGATATGAAGCTGTCAGGCGATGTGTCTGTTGCTGATGCTCTTCGTTCATCTACACTTAACTCACTCGGCTCTTTCCGTGAGTCATCTGGTAACTCAGCCCAGTCGAATGCGACTTTCAACCTTAGAGGAGCTGGTTCAGGACGAACGGCTATTCTGATCAATGGTCGTCGTACTGTTGGTTCTGCTTCACTAGGCGGTGGTGGTGCTGTAAACCTTAACCTTATACCTATGTCTTTTGTTGATAAAATCGAAGTCGTAGCTGATGGTGCTTCTGCGGTATATGGTTCTGACGCTGTAACCGGTGTTGTGAACATAATCCTTAAGTCAGGCTATGATGGCGCAGAATTTACTGCACGTTTTGGTGATCGTGCAAAAGATGATGGCACTGAGCATGGTTTCTCGTTCTTAACCGGTGCTCAAGGTGACAAAGGTTCTGTAACCTTTGGTATCGAAATGGATACTCGTGATCCTGTATTCGATAAAGACCGTTCATTCACAGCCGCTCGTTATAGCGACCTGAATGGCGATGGCTTTATTACAGGTTACCAAGAAACAGAGGGTGTCTCATTCTACGGCTACTCATTAATTAACCCAGAATACACAGGAACGTTCAGCAACACTGATCGTGACTCTTGGTATGTTAACCCGGGTAACAATTGTGTTGATGATGGTTCTTTCGTTGGTGAGTTAAAAGCTGACGCTGTGTTTGGACCTGACGCTGGTTTTTACTGTGGTTATGCCTATGCTAACGTTTCGGCTAACCGAGCTTCAATGGATCGCCTCAACGCATATGTCAACGCTGACTATGAAGTGAGTGATGATGTGAGCATCTATGTTGACGCCGTAATGTCTAATAACGAATCATTTGGACGTTATGCGCCTCCAGCTGCAAGTGGTGTAGCTCTTGCCGGCGATCCAAAAAACCCGTTTGGCAAGCAAATGAATGGTTACTTCCGTTGGGTTGATATCGGTACCCGTGACAACGTTGTTAATGACACGCTAGTCGACGTCAACTTGGGTATGGAAGCCACCATTAGTGATGACCTTTCATTTGAAGCCTACTACACCTATTCTGACTATCGTTCAGCATCTATCGGCCAGTACTACTTGAGCTATGGTGGTTTTGCTGAGAACGTTGCAGAAGGTATAACAGACTACGATCAGTATGTAGCCAACCTTAAATCAACGACTCTTAATGATGATCGTCAAAATATGCAAAAGCTTTTTGCCGGTATTCAGTACAACATGTTTGAGATGGCCGGTGGCCAAGCGATCATGGCAGCTGGTGTAGAGACGTTTGATATTGATTATGCAGCATTAGTTGATGCACAATCTGAAGCAGGTCTCGTTGGCGGTTCAGCCGGTAACTCTGCTGAAGGTTCTCGCAGTGTTAAAGCTGTAACAGCTGAAGCCATCCTTCCATTTACCGACTACTTAGAAGTCGACTTGGCAGTTCGCTACGATGATTATTCTGACTTTGGTAGCGAAGTATCGCCTCGTGCGGGCATAACCTTCACTATGATCGATAACTTGATCCTCAAGGCGTCATATGGCCAAGGCTTCCGTGCCCCAGAGCTTTCTTCCCTCTACGGTGCTACGTCGTTCTCTGCTGAAGGCGCAACTGACTACTATGGTTGTTCATTAGTGGGTACACCTGAAGATCAGTGTACCGCTCGTCAGTTCGATACCTTCATTGGATCGAACCCGAACTTAGGTGCTGAAACTTCTGAGACCTTCTCGTTCGGCGCAGAGTACACCTATAATGATAACTGGGTGGGTAAGATACAGTTCGTTACTCTTGAACTGCAAAACGCTGTTGAGTACGTTTCTGCACAGGACATGCTGAATGTTGACAACAATACTGGCGGTAATAACCCTGCAGTCGTTCGTGGTGCCAACGGTAATGTTATCTCTATCGCAGCGGGCTACCAGAACGCAGTGAGCGATGTAAGTCGTGAATCAGTTGATTTGGGATTAGACGGAACCATAGATACTGATGAATATGGAAGCTTCCGTTTCCGCAGCGAAGCTACTAAGTACTTAAAGTATGAGACAGAGGCTCAGTTCGGTACTGGTATCCTAGGTGATGCAGTTGATACCTTAGGTTTCCCTGAGTGGAGATCTAATGCCACTGTTTCTTGGACAATGGGCAACTGGTCTGCAGCATTTAGTGCTGACTACATCGGTGAGTCTGAAAGTTCAAGTGGTGAGGTTAAGTGGGATTCTTGGAAGACCTATAACTTGAATGCTTCTTACGACCTAAGCGACTGGGGAGAGGTTACAATTGGTGCTAATAACTTGACCAATGAAGATCCACTGCTTGACGCATTTGGTTCACAAGCAGATGAGTACCAATACTCTATCCTCGGCCGAGTTGTTTATATGCAGTATACGGTTGAGATGTAAAGTAAGCGTTACTTAAGTAAGACAAAGAGCCCGCTTATGCGGGCTCTTTTTTTGAGGAAGACAAATGGAAGCATGGGGAAATTTTTGGCAAAAAGGTCACAGTACGACGTTTGGCGAATACTATGCCGACGGCTATACCAAAGGCTATATAGCTGACTGGTGGTCAACCATTGTCAGTCAGAGACAAGAAAAAACACTTAACATTCTCGAGGTCGGATGCGGTAATGCATCTCTTGCGCCCTGCTTGCTAGATTTAAATATTAAAGGCACCTACACGGGCGTTGATGCCGCGCAGATACAACTGTCAGAAGCTGTACAAAAACGTGGCAACCATGACCTAGCGCTGTCGCTTCATAGTGAAACCGGTATTGAAACATTTCAGACAACCGAGCAGTTTGATCTAATTGCTTCGGTCTATGGGCTTGAATACTCGCCGCTGGAACAATCTTTACCCTTACTTAAAAAACTACTCGCACCAAATGGCCAGTTGACGCTATTAATGCATCATGCTGAATCTGTGATTACTGAGATGTCAGTAAAAGCCTTAACAGAATTTGATTTCGATCAGATGAAGAAGATCGTCACCTACATCAATGATATTAACGATGAACTTAATCAATCCCAGGGCAATTTAAAAGCCTTGTCAAAATCTCCAAAAGCGGAAGCCGCTAGAGAATCTGTCAATGAATTTATTTCGTCGCTGATGAACAAATCAACTGCAGAGCGAAATCCCATATTGGTCGATTTTTCTCAAAACGTATTGGCTTTCTTTAAAAAGGTCCGCCAGCCAGAACAGCAACGTCGCGATTTTATTGATGGTATCTTGCCCGATTTTCATGCCTCGAAAGAGCGCTTTACGCAAATGGTTAATGTGGCTCGCAATGAGAAACAAATAAAGACTTTTAAAACTCAGCTAACAGCGGCTGGATTTAATAATGTTAAGATTGACCCAATAAACAATGAAGGAGTTCCTGTCGCATGGAATGTACACGCAAACTAACCCTGCTGATTGGGCTAACTCTCTCCCTATCTGCTCTCTCCAATGATGTTAACGATTGCCTTAACATTGAAGACAGTAATGCACGACTGGCTTGCTACGATCAGACACTTGGATACGCCGGTCCATCAGTGCCAGTATCCACAAGTGTTGGAATATCGGCTTCTCCCGTTGTTGGAGTGCTAGCTCGTACACCAGAAAGACCTGCCGCACAGATTGGTAACGTTACGGCTGCTCAGAATGCATATGATCAAGTTATCGCTAACTCCTTATCCATGCAGGTGACCAAGGTTCATACGACCAAAAGTAGGAAGGTCTATTATTACACTGATACCGGTAGGATTTTCCGTAAAACCAGCGAGCGACCCATAACCTTTGAAGTAAATGACAAAGTTAATATAGAGGGTGGCTTTTTAGGGGCCCAATTTTTGAGAAATCAAGATGGGAAAAAAATTAAAATACGTGAAGTGAAGTAGCTATTTATATAATCCAATAATGTATACTTTTGTGATTATGTAGGAAATTCAATCGGAGATTACTGATGAAAACTCGTTTATCTATGCTTATACCTAGAACATTAATAGGCCTCATGCTTGTCACTCTGCCAGCTATAGCAAAGCTGCCAGGGGCAGGAGAATCTATCTTAGAACTCTGGAAAAATGAGTTTAGCAACCTCACGGTATCGCCTTCCGGGAAATACATCAGCGCGATTTTGCGTCGCGATGACAGAAACACACTAGTGATCATGGATCGTGCTACAGGCAACGTTATTCCTGGTAAAAGCGTGAAATATGACAAACGCGACCGCATGGAGGTGATGGGTGGGCAATGGATAAAAGATGAGATCTTTGCCTACAACACGTTTATTGATGATGGCGAACGTCGGCCTGGCTATAGTGGTGATATCTTTTTACTCCATATGGACAAACAGCTGAACGAGCGAGTTTGGCATTGGAAAGGGACCTATGAAAAGCGCGTGAGTAAAACTGGTAATCTTATTCAAGGCGGTTTAAATGTTCTTTCAAACCTTCCTGATGATAAAGATAATATTCTAGTCTCAAATTATCCTTATAAGCGCAGAGATGGGGGTGTGAGACCCAATATTTACAAAATGAATATATCGACACTTAATTTTGACAAAGTCAAAGTTGGCCCAGCGCGCGGTGCGCAAATTATGTCAAACAGAAATGGTTCCACGTTTGTCGGCGTAGCACCCACCCCTGGGATGGGTAGTATCTTTTACTCTTATAATATCGGTGATGACGAGTGGAGTGACATGGTAGTCGACCTTCCCCGCAAATTTTCACCGCGAAAGGTCTCAAATGATGGGACAATAGTCTACGGACTAACGCAATTAGAGAAGGGGCTTAATGCTTCTCAATCTCTAGTCAAAATCACCTTAGACTCAGGTGAGTACGAAGTGATTCACGATTTTGGGTTTGTTTCTCAGATATCGATCAGCTACACAAAGGCAGGCGGCCATCCCGAATATGCTACCTGGGTTGATGATGAACCTCAGATGAAAGTATTTAAGAAGACTCGGACAGCGCAAGTAGTAGCAGGGTTTGCAAAGGGCTTCCCAGGCTACAATGTGTCTCTAAGAGACTCAGATGATGCCGGAGAAAATATAGGGATTCACGTCGGATCACCGGGTATTAGAGGTGAATACTATCTATGGGAGAAGGACACGGGTAGTGCTCGTTATCTATTTAGCGAACAAGAGACCATTGATCAACTAGGTCTGAATTCATATGAATCGATTAAATACACTACAAGTGATGGGGTTAAACTCCAAGGCTGGTTACTAATGCCCCGTAGTGGAAAACCCAAAGCGTTAATAAACTATATCCATGGTGGACCGCACGGACCATACATTCCATATGGCTACGACTATAGAATGCAGGTTTTAGCCGAGATGGGCTATGCTGTATTTGCACCTAATTTTAGAGGTTCAGGTGGTTATGGTAATAATCTAGAGCGTTCTGGCTATAAGCAGTGGGGCACTCGCATGCTAGATGATATGCGAGAAGGTGCTGAGTTTGTGCAAGCCAACCATAATGTAGGGGACAAGGTATATACTCTTGGAGGTAGCTATGGTGGCTACTCTAGCGCGCAGAATGTAGTTCGTCACAACGATTATTATGATTGCAGTGTGATCATGGCTGGCTTTTTTGAATTTGATGAGCTCCGGAATACCTGGGACGGAAGAGGAGGTTTTAACACAAAGGACTATACTGATACTGCAATGGGAACTAATACCGATAGTCTGCGGGCAATGTCACCCATCCACAATTTAGACAAGGTTAAAGTTCCTCTGCTTGTTATTCATGGTAAAAGCGATAAGCGTACGCCCCTTGCAGGCGCCAAAAAATATGTTAAAGCTTTGAAAAAAACGGATATAGACTTCAAGCATCACTTCTACGCAAAAGAAGGCCATGGGTTGTATTTCGACGACAATATGTTGGATCAGCAAGAGAAAATCCTGAAGTTTCTCAATAAGTGTGATGCCAGAACGCCATTAAATATAGCTACGCGTTAAATTTAATGGACAATAAAAAAGCCCCCAAATGGGGGCTTTTTTATTGATGTCACTTCATGCCGATAACGTACCTATAGTCGTTATTTCTGACTATCTATCCAAGATATAACCGACTCTTCCAGAATCTCTAGTGGCATAGCGCCATTCAGTAATATCATCTCGTGAAACTCCCTAATATCAAAGGCCTCGCCCAACTGTTCTTCAGCCATAGCGCGTAACCGTAACATATATAACTGCCCTACTTTATAGGCGGTCGCCTGTCCTGGCCAGACCACATAGCGCTCTATCTCACGAGTAACTTCAGCCTCGGTCATGCCAGTCTTTGATAGCATATACTCAATGGCTCGTTCACGGCTCCAACGTTTCGCATGCATCCCTGTATCAACCACTAGACGCACCGCACGAAACATCTCAGCCTGTAGTCTACCCAAATCGCCCAGAGGGTCATCCTGATACATGCCCATGTCCTCAGCGGCAATTCTCTCTGAATACAGCGCCCAGCCCTCTGAGTAAGCGCTAAAGGGGCTGACCTTGCGTAAAAACGGAACGTTTTCGATCAACTGCGAGGCAGACAGTTGGAAATGGTGACCTGGAGAACCTTCATGGTACATAAGAGTCGGTAGTGTCCATCGGGGATTATCTCTGGTGTCCTTTTGGTTGATATAGAAACGGCCTGGCGCAGACCCGTCAAATGCAGGTGGATTATAATAGCCCCCAGGCGCCGAATCCTGAGAGTATTCTGGCACCCTAACAATTTCCAATGGTTGCGGTGGTATGGTGATGAAGTAATCAGCCACCTTAGCCATAAGTTGGTCATTGACCTCATTTAGGTAAGCGATCTGCTCAATACGTCCTTCGTCAGTATTAGGGAAGTTGTGCTCCGGCAGTTCCATCAGGTAGCGAATTCTCGACACAATGGAGTCCTCGACCAATCCTTGATTGACCAAAATAGTTTCCATCTCCAATTCAATGCGTGTGACCTCTGATAGACCAATTTGATGGATTTCATCCGCGGTTAAAGTTGTGGAGTTGCTTGAACGCAATGCAGATCGATAGATCTCTTCACCTTGGGGTAGGCGCCAAATGCCCGCATCATGATTACTTATCGTTAAAAGCTCTTCAAATAACGCGATCATCTCAGCATATTGGGGTAATACCTTGCTTTCAACGACCTCTGCAGCTTGTTGCGACAGCTCTACCTTTCGCTCTTCAGTAATATCATCAACGTCTTTAATCTTGTCTGCTAAAGTCGTGATCAGTGGGTTTTCTTGAGCACCTTCCTCAGAAAAGGAGCGCATACCCATCAGCGCTTTTTCGATAACAAAATCTGGGGGCACGGTGCCATTATCGCGGTCATTCACCACCTGAACTTTGACTTCAGCGATCACTCGAGCAAACTCATGAAGACGGGAAATATAGCGCTGAAAGCTTTTTTCGTCCTCAATAATATGGCGATCTGTTAAGAACTGCGGCAAGTTGACCATTGGGCCGGAAATTTGATTGACCCGATAACCACCATATTCAAACTCGCTTTGGCGAATAATATCATCGAAGAACCAAGCAACAATTTCCCAGCTTAAAAGTTCCTGTCCTTCTAGCCCTTCAGGACCATAGTTATCGAGCCCTGCTCGACTCTGGCGCAAAAATTCAAGCATCTCTAATTCTGATTGTTTGTCGTAATCGCCCAATTTATCGCTGTGAAAATCTAAAGGAGAATTATCAACTAAGCCTAAAGAGGTGAGTAACTCTGGTGAGCGAAATAACATTTGAATCGAGACTTTGTTAACATAATTATTCACGCCGACCGGCGAGCCCCAAAACCAGACATACAAACCAAGAACCGCTACCACAATCAGTGATAGGGCATATTTAAGAATCCTTTTGAACAAATTCATGGTGTTAGTACTCCATAGTCATTATTAGGTATTATTTATTCTTATTAGACGCATCGCTAGGCAGTATCAGATTCAACCCTACAGTAGAACTAATCTAATGCTCCATTATTATAAGTCTGAGCCCTTTTAGGTTAATCTATAACAATCAATCTATGCAGATTTTCCTATAAGGCTTTAGTCTTTATCAGCTCAAACAACTGATCTACATCGCCTTTACACTGTTTTAACTCGGCGCGAGTGACCAGCAGAGAATATTGTGAGTCACAGATCACTACAATGCAGGGAGCAGAGCTTTTAAACGACTGAAGATCAGGCCCTAACTCATCAAGATGCAGGTTATCAAAGGGGATACCCAAAGCCTGCCGAGCATCGCGAAAATCAGTCTTTCCTTTAAGTGGTCCATGAGTGATATCACAGAGAGCGCAGTCTGAATAACCTGTTAATTTGCCGAATAAATACGCCAACTCGCCAAAAAAAGAGCCGTTTGCATTATAGATGCCGACCAATTTATCAATCACAATTAACGGCGTCCTTGCGTGTAGTTAATCTGTAAGTGTAAACGACTTTTCTAGTCAACCATGGCCATTTTAGGAGCGGGAAACCCATTAAAGTCGCAGGCACAGGTCGTGCAATAGGCGCCCAAATTGGTAATAAACACCATATCCTCTACTTCCATGTTTGAGGGAAGGCTATGCTCACCTACCACATCAATAGAGTCGCAGGTCGGGCCTGCAATAGTCCACAAACTAGATTCCCCGGTGCGCTGGCTCACGATATTTGATGGAAAACCTTCAGCCAACTCCATTAATCCACCATAGGTGCCTGTATCAAGATATAACCAACGTTTTTCATCTCGTGTTGCGATACCGACTACCTGAGTTACCAAGCAGCCTGCCGAACCGACTAAAAAGCGACCTGGCTCAGCCATTATCTGAATTGACTCAGGAATAGTCTCTAGCGCTGTATTAATGGCCATGCCAATTTCTTCTATAGCAGGTTCAGCGCCCGTAAACTGGACAGGATAACCTCCCCCAAGATTCAATAACTCTGGTGTCCAGCCATTCGCTTCAAGTTGACTGAAAATATTTTTTGCGGCCTGAATCCCTTCGATCCAATTATTAATATTGGCGCACTGTGAGCCAACATGGAAAGTGACTCCGGTAATCTGCATACCGACACTTTTTGCGGCTTCAATAATTGCAGTAATGCCCGATAAACTCGCACCAAACTTACCTGCCAGTGGCCAGACGGAGCCTTCATTGCTCACTTCCGTGCGCACATATAGCTTAGCGTCGGTTTTAATGGCGGCTATCTTCAACACCTCTTCTGGCGTATCGACAACAAACCATTGGATACCCGCTGCTGCTGCCTGTCGAATAGACGCCGGTGATTTTATCGGATTAGAGTAAAAAACCGTTTCCAAATTTGCACCCAGATCAACCATAGCTTGCAGCTCTGCTGATGAGGCAATTTCAAAACAACACCCCTCTTCTTTAAATATTTGAAGGATATTGGCATCAGGATTCGCTTTCACGGCAAAATGTGGTCGCACTCTCGGCATGGCAGCAATAAAACTTCGAGCATTGCCTCGTAGTCGCTGCTCAGACACAGCCAAGACCGGATCGGTATAGTTTTCAGTGCAAGGTGTACTAAAGACTATCTGCTCTCGAGTATCCTTCTCAAGCATCGTCCGCTGATTAGTTGCCAATACCGTATCCATTTGCTCAATCGCCAATTCCATCTTATTTTTCCTTTTGCAAAAGTCTTTAGATATGATCATTTTACGATGATAAACTGTCAATTTGTATTGCCAAAGCTGTAAATATGTTTATTATTACTTATCTTTTTGTAACATTTTGGATCATATTGCTATGAAAAACCAACAAGCCCTTATTAATCTATTGCTAGAAAATAGCCGACGTCCTGTTTCTGATTTAGCCAAGCAATTAGGCCTGAGCCGCGCAACGGTGCAGCAAGCCATGGAGCGTCTTGAGCGCACTGGTGTAATCCAGGGTTATACCGTAAAAATTAACCCTCATTATGAGCAACGCAGGGTCAGCGCTTACATTATGATTTCAGTCATATCCCAAAAAACATCCAACATAGTCCAGCAGATTCACAAACACCCCCAATTGGATATGTTGTGTACTATTAGCGGTCAGTATGATCTGATGGCGATGGTGACAGAGTCGACGACTGAAGCATTAGATAGGGCGATTGATGCGATTGCAGCTCTGGATGGTGTTGAGAAAACATTAAGCCATATTGTATTATCAAGAAAAAAGGATCGAGCGAGTTGACATCAACTGCCACTCTAAAATAATAATTACTGAAGACCCCAAAATGACCGAATCAAGCCAAACACCCAAGAAACCAAGTCTTGTTGATGCTCTTATCCCTGTAGTTTTTTTAATAACTATGCTTTTTTCATCAGTGTTTATCTTTGACGACCCATCAGGAACTAACCAAGTAATATTAATTCTCGCGGCCGCTGTTGCTGCGCTAATTGGTATTAAAAATGGTCATACCTGGCGCGAAATTGAGGGTGGTATGATCGACACCATCAAAACGTCGCTTCAGGCAATACTAATCCTATTAATGGTAGGGTCATTGATTGGCACCTGGATTCTTGCCGGCACCGTTCCCACCATGATTTACTATGGCGTCCAGATAATGTCGCCGGACTATTTTTATGTCACTGCTTGTTTAGTGTGCGCATTGCTTGGTTTTAGTATTGGTAGTTCGTGGACTGTCGCTGGGACCCTTGGCATCGGTTTGATAGGTATAGCCGCAGCATTGGACTTATCGCTAGGCGTCAGTGCCGGCGCTATTATCTCCGGCGCCTACTTTGGCGACAAGCTCTCCCCTCTTTCTGACTCCACAAATTTAGCGGCGGCCGTTACCAGTAACGATCTGTTTGATCACATACAACATATGCTCTGGACTACTGTTCCTGCTTTTTTAATTGCGTTGATTATTTATCTCTTTATGGGCCTAGGTAGTAGCTCAAGTGTCGTTATAGAAGATATTGTTAACTTGCAAAATGCAATGAGAGAATCCTTTCACATAAATCCCTTTATGCTAATACCTCTTTTATTGTTGCTCGGTATGGCTATAAAAAAGTTACCTGCTTTATCAACCTTGATATGCGGAACGGTTGCAGGCTGTATTTTTGCGCTTCTTTTTCAATGGGACTCTGTAGTCGCCCTAGCAGACGACGCTAGCCTAAACCCATTCGCATCGGCCTTCAAAGGCTTGTTGACCGCGATGTTTGCAGGCTTTACCTCAGTTACGGACAACCCGAATTTAGATGAACTGCTATCGAAAGGTGGAATGAAGAGCATGCTCGGAACAGTTGGATTGATTGTTAACGCCATGGCTTTTGGCGGCGCTATGGCACGAACAGGCTTGTTAGCTCGGCTGGTTCAGGCTGTACTCAGCAAAGTTAAATCTACGGGAGGCCTAATTGCCGCCACTGTTGGTACCTGCATAGGCACTAATATTCTGGCCGCCGATCAATATTTGTCAATTGTTCTTCCAGGACAGATGTTTATTGAGCCCTATAAAGAGCGAAAGCTAAAGTCCATTAATCTCTCTCGAACCTTAGAGGATTCAGGCACTCTAACCTCTGCATTGGTGCCCTGGAATACCTGTGGCGCATATATGACTGCTACCTTAGGTGTAAGTACTTTTTACTATGCACCTTTCGCGTTCTTCAATCTACTCTGCCCTATCATTGCGATCATTTATGGTTACTTTCTGATTGCAGTACCTAGCCTTGATGAGCCAACAAATAACCCTGCAGACTGACACTCAGAGCTTAGTTTATGGGACGAATACAGAATTTAGTCTTATCAGCCTTTTTACTGACGGTATCGGCCGGTTCTCTTAGTAGTGAACAGTCTTTTGATGGCCAGCGAGCCATGCAACACATAGCCACCCAACTGGCTCATGGCCCACGTGAACCAGGTGATGCTATCGCCAAACAAAAAACGCTTCTCTATATCCAACAAACGTTACAGACCTATACCGATCAGGTGGCTGTTCAGCAATTTGAAGCTCATGGTTTGAAGGGTATTAACGTTTGGGCCAGCTTTGTGAATAAGCAAAGAAAAGCAAACGCAGGCCGCATAATGCTAGGAGCTCACTGGGACACCCGACCTAGGTCAGACCAAGAAGAGAGTCTCGCTAAACAAAAGATCCCTACTCCCGGCGCCAATGACGGTGCATCCGGTGTTGCGGTATTGTTGGAGCTGGCACGTATTTTTGCTATCAACCCACCCCCGGTGACCGTAGACTTAGTGTTTTTTGACCTGGAGGATATGGGTAATATCAATAATCTGCCGTTCTCAATTGGTGC